>Ga0214162_1000236_pt1 | contig 13708 bp, 10 predicted proteins | sample LakMenepilimnion_3_FD_153000 | JGI IMG/M metagenome (GOLD analysis project Ga0214162, IMG submission 153000) | Freshwater microbial communities from Lake Mendota, WI - Practice 20APR2010 epilimnion v5 | ecosystem: Environmental > Aquatic > Freshwater > Lake > Epilimnion/Euphotic zone | place...
GCCTATTCGTGCATAGGTTTCAGCTCGTTCAAAGAGTGCGCGATGAAGCAAGATCTCAGAACGCTTCTTAGATGCAAGGGCGCGCTTAAAGCATTCAAGTGCCCCGTCATTTAAGCCCTTTTCCCGGAAAGCAACCCCACGCAGGATCAGCATCATGGCAGTTGCATCATCCTCGTTTTCAATGTCTTCAGTTGTTTCAATCGCACCGTCATAATCTTTCTTGCCTATTTCAATATCTGCAATTGAGATCGCAACTAGTTGATCAGGTTTCATCTCATGCAAGATTGCAAATGCTTCTTCAAACTTGCCCATCTGCTGGAGTAATTCGGCATAGATATGCCCAAGTGTTTGGTCGTTATAAACACTTGAAGTGAAGATGCCATTAGTGATTTGAACCTGTGGAGTAATGCCCGGGAAGTACTTTCTTACAACCTTATCGTTAAAGGCGCTTTGGCGATTGCTCCATAACTCCTTACCCCACTGATAACCAGTCGCATCATCTACTGAGCTGCCCTTAACGCAGTAGAGAAACTTGAGCAGATCAAGGCTCCATTTCAGGCTGGGATGTACTGCCTCAAGCGCTTTTGCTTTTTCTATTGCTTGATCTGGTGTGTCAGCCTCATCCCACTTAAAGATGTCTCGCAGGTATGCATAAAAGTCGCGTTCTGCTTTCCTGGCAAAGAGTCCAGGTTGCATGCTTGTTGGCGGGTTGTATGGAACAACTTTTTCTTCCGAGCTTGATGTTGCCTGTGTGGTACTCCCCCGGCTCTTTCCCCTGCCACCGCTGAGTGTTTCCACGTTATAGAGACCTGTTCCTGGGATTCCAGTGGAAACGGTGCGTCGACCTTTTGAATTAATTGTGTAGCGAGCACCAGGAACACCAAAGGACATTCCAACAGAGTCCTTATTAACGCTCAGGCGAACACCTGGCAGTAGTTTCATAGATCGTCGAAAGCGAATGGCCATGTGTTTAGTTTACGCAGAGTGACTGACAAAAAAGTAGCCCCGCGCGACGAACTGCGGGGCCACTTGATGTGCGTGCCACTGGCGGGATTTGAACCCGCTACCTGCAACATAGTCAGTGTGCCGCTCTATCCAATGAGCTACAGCGGCACGCGGAAGTGAAGTTATGGGGTTCTGGGTTCTGTTGGCGAAATAGCTACTTACTTGTGGATAAAGGAGTTATAGTTTGCATACATAGTCAGTGTGCTCATGAAAATGAGTTACATAGCAAAAGCCCCGCAGAATTACTTCCGCGGGGCTTTTGTATTTCTTAATTTTTAAGGCATAACCAATCCACCATCAACTGGCACGGTAATTCCTGTGACATAACTAGATGCATCACTGACTAACCAAATAAGCGTTGCTGCTAACTCTTCTGGATCTCCAAGGCGTCCAGCGGGTGCAAACATTTTGATCATGTTGACCATATCTGCTGGTAGTTCATCACTCATCTCAGAAGGAAAAAATCCTGGTGCGAGCGCATTGACTCTAATATTCTTACGTCCCGTCCACTGCGCCGCTAAGTCTCTAGTTAATCCAATGAGCCCTGCTTTACTAGATGCATAAGCAGCTTGTGGTAATCCTTGAGGTTTGATGCCAAGGATGCTGGAGATATTTACAATCGCTCCCCCGTTTTTGTTGGCTTTTGCAAACGCTTGTGACATCCAATAAGCACCAAAGAGATTGACATCAAGGACTGATCTAAATTGTTCTGGGGTTTCATGTGTGGCAGGGACAGCAGTGCCAACACCTGCGTTGTTAACCAAGATGTCTACGCGACCAAACTCTTTAATGGCATGTGCGATAAGTGCATCGCACTGTTCTGGCTGTGTGACATCTGTTTGTAGGGATGCAAACTTTCTGCCAGCTGCAGTTACTAATGCGCCGGTATCTGCCAGGCGCTCAACGCGGCGTGCTCCTAAGACGACATCTGCCCCTGCTTCGGCTAGCGCCTTAGCAAAAGCAACTCCAAGACCTGAAGAGGCCCCTGTGACCACTGCGACCTTTCCATCTAAACGAAAGCGGTCTAGAACACTCATACTCTCTCTCCTCAAATTGGATAACTATGCGTAAGGTTAAGGCATGGACTTCACATTGAGCGCAAAAACCAGCGAATATGCCGCCAAACTCCACGCCTTTATGGAGGCAGAGGTCTTTCCGGCCGAATCTGTTTATGAGCATCAGCGGGAAGAGTTACGAGCAGCTGGTAAGCCTCATGGATTGCCGCCAGTTATTGAAGAGTTAAAGGTGAAGGCAAGAGCGCAAGGGCTATGGAATCTCTTTTTACCTCATAGCCACGATCCTCATCATGGCTTATCTGTTACAGAGTATGCAACCTTGGCTGAGATAACTGGTTGGTCACCTGAGATTGCACCAGAGGCCATTAACTGCGCAGCACCTGATACTGGCAACATGGAGTTACTGGACATGTTTGCAACTGATGAGCAGAAGAAAATGTGGCTTGAGCCGTTGTTAGATGGTCGCATCAGATCAGCCTTTGCGATGACTGAGCCTGATGTGGCATCTAGTGATGCTAGAAACATCAGAACATCTATTGTTAAAGATGGTGGTGACTATGTCATCAATGGCACTAAGTGGTGGACAACCGGTGCGATGGATGAGCGGTGTGAGATTTTAATTGTGATGGGTAAGACCAATCCAGATGCAGAAGCACATAATCAACAATCAATGGTGCTTGTTCCTATGAACACACCTGGAGTGAAGGTGGAGCGCAATTTAACTGTGTTTGGATATGTGGACCAACATGGTCATGCAGAGGTTTCATTTACCAATGTGCGAGTGCCTATCGCAAATCTTTTAGGACCAGAAGGTGAAGGCTTTGCCTTGGCCCAAGCCCGACTTGGACCAGGACGCATTCATCACTGCATGAGAGCAATTGGCATGGCAGAGCGTGCACTATCACTCATGATTAAGCGATCTATTGGGCGCGAAACATTTGGAAAAGCGTTAGTGCAACAAGGTGTTATTCAAGACTGGATTGCCCAAGCTCGTATTGATATTGAGCAAGCACGCTTGCTTGTCTTAAAGGCTGCGTGGATGATCGACACCGTTGGTGCAAAGGGTGCTCGCAAAGAGATCGCTGCAATTAAAGTGGCAGTCCCCCAGATGGCAGAGCGAATAATTGATCATGCAATACAAAGCTATGGCGGGGCTGGAGTTTGCCAAGATACGCCGCTTGCCTCCATGTATGCAGGAATTCGCACCTTACGCATAGTTGATGGTCCTGATGAGGTCCACATCAGAGATATCGCTCGCCTAGAAATCAAGTCTTATTTGTCATGAGTGATGTAACTGCGGTCCGACAAGAGGATCGCTTTGATGTTGAAGCCATGCATGCTTGGCTTCAACAATACATTCACATTGATGAACTGCCTGAGGTGCTGCAGTTTCGAAGCGGGGCATCCAATCTGACTTATTTACTGAAATACCCGGGGCGCGAATTAGTCCTTCGCAGACCACCTGTTGGCACAAAGGCTGTTTCCGCCCACGATATGAAGCGTGAGTTTTTAATTCAATCACGGTTGAACTCGGTGTATTCATTAGTGCCGGGGATGATTGCTCTCTGTGAAGACCACTCTGTCATGGGCTCTGATTTCTATGTCATGGAGAGAGTTGTTGGACAGATCTTTCGTCGAGATATTCAAGAGGAAATAACCGCCCACGATATTGAAGTCATGGCTGATTCGTTGATTAATGGCTTAGTTCAACTCCACGCCGTTGACTCATCTATTTTGGCTGAACTTAACAAAGGGCAAGGTTATGTTGCCCGCCAAGTTGAAGGCTGGTCAAAGCGATATCGAAATGCGTTGACCGATGATGTGCCAAATGGTGAAAAGGTGATGGCCTGGCTAGATGCTAACAAGCCAGAAGATGTTGACTCCTGCATCATTCATGGTGACTGGCGCATCGATAATGTTGTTTTTGATTTAGAGCATGGACGAATTGCTGGTGTTTTAGATTGGGAGTTAGCCACAGTTGGCGATCCCCTGATGGATTTAGGCTCAGCCCTTGCTTACTGGGTTGATCCTGCCGATGATCCTGCTTTTGCATCTCTTCGCAGACAACCAAGTCACTTGCCTGGCATGCCAACTCGTGAACAGTTTGTCGCAAGGTATTTGGAGTTAAGTGGGCGCAGCTGCACCGACTTCACCTTCTATGAAGTCTTTGGGCTTTTTCGTTTAGCTGTCATCATTCAACAGATTTGGGCACGTTATCGTGCGGGACAAACGACTAATCCAGCCTTTGCTGGCTTTGGCGATGCGGTCAACACATTGATTAACCGAGCAGAGGGAAAGATCGCATGAGAGCTGGACAGATAACAGTGTCAACACGTGCCTTTGAGGTCGTTGATGTTCCCACACCTGATGCAGGTGCGGGTCAGGTGCGAATTAAGGTTGCAGCAGCTGGAGTGTGTTTATCTGATGTGCATCTACTGGAAGGGATTTTATCTCCCGGCTACCTCAAAGGTGATCAGGTGACCTTAGGTCATGAGGTTGCAGGCGTGGTTGATCAAGTTGGCCAAGGAGTAACAACTAGTGCAATTGGGGACCGAGTAGTGGTTATTGCAGGTGAGCGAAACGCTGCCAATCAAATAACAACTATGGGTTTTGATTACAACGGCGGCTGGGCTGAGTACGTTGTTACTAATGCACATTTAGTGGCAAAGATTCCAGATTCACTCTCCTTTGAGCAGGCGGCAATTATCCCTGATGCGGTTTCAACGCCCTGGGCTGCTATCTCGTCAACAGCCAAGATGCAGGCAGGAGAAACCGCTGCAGTATTTGGAGTTGGCGGTTTAGGAATCCACGCTGTGCAGTTACTGAAAATTGTTGGTTGCAGCACAATCATTGCTATTGATCCTCGCGAAAATGCTAGGGAGAACGCTTTAGCGCGTGGTGCTGATTTTGCGTTCGCTCCTGATGATCCTGAGTTGAAAAAACATCGTGGATTAAATGCTGCCTTTGATTTTGCTGGGGTAACACCAGTGCGCAAGCAAGCATTGTCACTATTGGGTGAACAAGGTCGCTTAGTAATTATTGGTATTGCTAACGAACCTATTGTGATCCCTAGTGACATGGCCTTTACCTATATGAGAACTCAGATCATGGGTCACTATGGATCAGAGGATCATCATGTGAGAGAGCTTATTGAATTTGCCCGACAGGGCAAGCTTGATTTATCTCAATCAGTCTCTGAGATTATGCCCCTTGAAAAAGCAGGCGAGGCCTTGAGTAAGTTGGCCAATAAGGTGGGGAACCCAATTCGTATTGTTTTAAAGCCCTAGTTATCTTGAGCAAAGACATAAACAAGATACTTTGCAAGCTGTTCATTGAGTTGCTCAAGACTTAAGCCCAATTGAGCCTGTGAGGTCTGATTAAACGACTTTCCAGCCTTGAAATCTAAGAGCACTTTATGCATGACAGCTGGACCGAACTTGTCATAGAGGTGCTCCCAAACAAACATGCCAAGTGCGTATTTGAAATAGTCCTGCTCTCCGCTACATGAGATATGTGGGTAATACATATTCTTCAACACATCGACCCATTGTTGTGTCGTATAAGAGTTTGCGTTGGGTTGATACTGCTTAACAATTCCTTTGAAGTTATCTCGTTGCCTGATTGAACTGGCACGTTGATCTGTAAGGTTGTACTCGAGTGCGCCGCCATATAAAGATGCTTGTCCCTCCACATACCAACATGGCAGATCTTGAGGAAATCCCTGAACGACACTGAGTTGGTAGAAGTGAACAGATTCATGATTGACCGTGTTGGCATTGGGCGAATAGGTATATGCCGATCCGATCACGTTGTATTGCAAGAATTTGTAGTCAGGTGTGTTTGATCTATAGGTCGTTCCATAGCCACAAAAAACATCTGGTCTTAACTGGCAATGGCCCAACATGTTTGTCACTGGATTCCAGACAGAACTGGAGTAACCCTCTTGCTGTTCAGAGACTTGTTTCCACCAGGCATAATCTTTTTCACTCATGATTGTCCAAATAACAGGACTTACTTTTTCCCCGTTAAGAACGGCCATCCACAGCTTCATTGCTTTGTCATAAGCCGCGATGCTTTCCTTAGCCTTATCCTGATTAACAGTTGGGCTCAGTTTGTATTCAAAAGGAAAACTACCTTGGCTTTGTGCTTTATCTAGTTCATCCCAGATCTTTAAGTAAATGAACTCCCAATCTTTTCGAATAATTCTTGGTGTGGGAGAAGGTGTCGGAGCTGGTGTTGGGGACGCAGATGCAGAAGGTGTTGGGGTTGGCGTAGCCACAGCTGTGGGTGTGGCAGTCGGGGTTGGCGACTTAGTCGGTACCGGCTTTTTAATGCTCACACCTTTATTCCAGACCAACTTCTTGCCTGACTTAACGCAGGTGTATTTAATGCCCGCTGACGTGCTTGTTTGGCCCTGCTTGCTACAGGAAGTACCAGGCTTTGCGGCAGCTGTGGCAAGTGATTGAAACCAAAGGGATACAAAAGCGACCGTAAGAAACACCAACAGGCCCTTGCGCATATTGAGAGTCTATCCGCTGGGCAGCACCAGACCCATGGTTTGAGTTTGTCCAACGCAATTTCAGTCAGGCCTGTGGAAATCTGAGATTGCCCACCTTCAACATATCTGGGCAAGGCTGACTAGTCAGAACATGGAGTCAATCTCCTTGAACTCATTTACAACAACAGACCTCAATGATGTACTTGGGCCATGAAAAAACTCATCCTTTGCATACTACTTTCTTTTGGTCTTTTTGGATCTTCGGCAGCGGTGGCAGCAAGCCCCGAACCAACTTCGGCAAAATGTATTAAATTCAAGAAGGATGTAATCTCTGATGAGTCAAAGATTAAGCAGCTCTATAAGCGATATGAGCCTGCTGAAGGTAAAAAGGGAGCAAGTTACTCCAAGACTAAGTTTAAGTCCTACTACTCTAAATTAGTTGCTTACAACGAGTTTGCCATCAAGGCCTATAAGAATATGAAGAAGAATCCAAAGTGCTTTACAGACGATCAATTTGACTCTGTTGAGGATTACTACGATGAGCAATTGAGCTTCAGTAAATCAATATCTGAAGATAAAATCCTAAAGAGCACTTTCCCAAGTTTTGAGAATATGAGTGTTTACGGTGGCAGACTCTAACTAGTTTGTAGGTTCTTTATCTGCATTTCTCGGCCATATCGAAACTTAGAATCAAAGATCATTTTGCCTGCATTTCTAAAGAGTTGAGATACCTCTGCCACGCTCAATTCTGGTTTCACATTGGTAACACTTAACCAATAGCTAGCAGCTATCAAGGTGGAGACAGATGTCCCCACAGCCGCTGATGGGATTCCCCCTGGTAACAGTGCATCTGCGTTTCCGGGTGTGTAGAAATCAATTAGGTTGCGGTCATAATTTGAGTAATCAGCAATCTGGCCTTTGCTGTTTATCGCACCAATTGCCATAGCTGCGGGTATGCAGGCTGGCCAATCAATTCTTGCCTTGTCTGCAGCATTGCCAGCCGGGAAAAAGACCGCCACATTATTGATCTTTAAATCAAGGATTATCTTGTCAAACTCCACATTTTTTGGACAATAGTTTTTGCCAGTTGCAGGTGGGTGATATCCCTGAGCCATTGCAACTGCGCCAATGTTTAACTCCACCCGTTTAGAGATAATCCATTTGAATACTTTCACCACAGTGCTGTCAGAGACAGGCAGACGTTCACCTCGTGAGTTATATGCGATTATCCGAATCAAGACTAATTTCTGTCCAGGGTTCGCATTCATAGCAATGCTGGCCATTTGAGTTCCGTGACTCATATTTGAGGTGTTTGAGATATTTGTCGGTAAAGCCGAAGCTCCAGGTCCTTCTTGAAAACTTGTCCCATTTGGGCAACCTGACCAGAACATAATGCAGCTTTCATAAATAACTGCATCTTTGATGATTGGTAACGAGGTATCAAAGCCTGTGTCGATAATGACCAATGATTTTGGAAGTGGGTCCGCTTGTGCAGGAACCAGCATCCCAGTGGTTAACACTGTAATTAAAAGGAGGAAAAACGTTTTACTTCGCATAATGACTCGACAATTGAATGTGGCTTAGCCCATCCAATAATCTGTAACCCATCTAATCGAAGTTGATTTACTCTCCCCTGGCAGTGGCTTTCCATTAGTCGAAGTCACAGTTACATTCATTAGATAACGCTTGCCACGGGTGAACTTAGCCCCACTCAAAACTACTTTAGCCTTAGCCCAAACAACTTTTCCATCAGCACAGTTTGGATCGCACAGCTTTACATAGAACGAACCAGTGCCCACAGCCTTTGTGCTAGTCCAACTACTCCACTTGATTTTCGTGACGCCATTTCCAGCATCTGCACAGAACTCGGTCAAAGATTGCGGTTTGTATTCAGGATAGCCGCAATCGTTGAAGTAGGAAGGTGGTGTTGCGGCTGTGGCATTTGTTGCTACAGCGGCTGTAAGAAATACGATCAATGTGGCAGTCGCAATTGCGCGAATCCATTTATTCACTTCAGTTAATCCGTCAATACTCATACTTAAGGTCTTAGCCGGCTTACATAATTTGAGATATCCTCAAGAGCGCAATCTATGTCTTCTTTAAGTTCCCACGTTTCAGGCAGAGAGCGCCAAGGGCTTTCGGAGAATTTCATCCATATGGCGCTGTACTCGGAGCGCATCAATTGAACAGTTTTAATTAATGCTTCAGCACGATCTGGGGTTAAAGCCAAGCTCACCTGAAGCGGTGTTACCAATGCTCCATTCTGATATGGCGATTCACCTGATTCCACCCAGCTCTTCAAGTAATTAGATTTAGAACGCTCCCCTGTAGGGAGTAAGTCGCCACTACCGGAGCCATCCCAATCATCTCGATTTCTGAATGACGTAGTCACTTCACGACCTAAGAACTTAAGTAGCCGATAACCATTTATAAACTCTGGATTTCCTGACTTACCAAAGTTAGCCAGAGCTATGCCTGCTGACATCAGAAGTTGTGGCAACACCCAAGACTCATGTCGTGAATCCTCGTGGTGCGTAGCGAGTAATGGCGATGGAAAAGAACTCCAGTCAGGTGTTTCCAGAGTTGGGTTCCAAATCTGAACAGTACGGCCCTCGGGAAGTGGCCACACTTTACGCATTCCAAACAGAGTCGCTATGAACCAACCCGTGATGATTGAGCGGCGCATTTCAGTCTCAAATGGAACGGCTTCAGTAAGAGGTCGTGCACGACGACCATCCCAGAATTGTTCCCATGTATTAATGTGAATTTTAGACTGCGCAACTTGATCTAAAATTGGATCCGTCAAAGAAGCAAATGCCCAAGCAGGTAGATTGTTTTCCAACGTGGATACAGCAAACATCTCTCCATGATTATCGGAAGGGTCAAACCACGTTTGGCTAATTCCTCCTTGACTTGGATTAAGTCCATACTGCTGAAGGACAGTGGCGCATGCTCTGCCTACATTGGAGTTAATATCAAATGGAATCTTGCTAGATTTCAAGGAAACTCCATCTGGCCACCCACTATTGTTTGAAGAGAAAATATCCCGGATCGCATTTGGGTTAAGTAAGGTCAGAGGTTGGGCAATACCTAACATCGCTTCATACTCTCGCACAAACTTTGCCTCACGAGCCTCACGTACCTGTGGGCTTCCACCAATGGCAGTCACAAACTCACGAATCGACACTTTTGTGAATCTTGCAAAAGATGACTCGCTACTTGTTAGCCACCTACGATTTCGGGTGGAAAGTTCTTCAATATCTGTATTGAATTTCCAAACCGCTTTATTAACTGCAGCTCCCGTGGCGTCCTGAGCATCCCTGACGCTTGTAACCCAAGGGCTGGTGGCCGTGATTAACGTCTGTGGATTTGGATCACCTGGAGTGGGATTCATCGTTTTGCCAAGCAGTGCGGCATCTATAGACATCTGAAATGGCGGACCGCCTTGCGTGTCATTGCCAGCATAAAAATCATAGATTAATTCGTAATCACTTGGTTCGATTAGAGCTCTTTCAAGAGGCCTAGATCTATATCTGTTGGGAACCACGCCAGATCCCCAATCTGGAAAACTTGGAAATGAATTTATAGCGCCATTTGGCATCGTTGATGATTTTATTGAAGTGTGTAATGTGAACTTGGCATCAGAAATCTGCACAATTAGAGGTTCAAGTAAGAAATTTAGCATATCGTCAACAAGAGATGATGCAAGATTGGTAACGTGTGAATTTATCTGAAACTCGACTAAACGATTCAAGGAAGATGATAGTTTTTCAAAGAAGGGTCCATTTTGAGCACTCACGCCAGTCAGACCATTGGCAATTTCATTGATGTGCGTATTGAAAAATCGCTGATCAAAGGTACTAATTGCCTTTGCAAACTCAGTATGTTCTCGATTCAACTCCGGGATAACGTGTTCCTTGAGCTCAATCTTTAAACGTTCTACAAGGCTTGTGGTTATGGCGTAACCATTTGATGTTAATTCGCGCACAATTAGTTCTTGTACATGGCTTTGTATTTCCGGGACCCACCTTTGCGCCTTGCTACTCATCTCACTTTCTAGGGTGCGCAGAAATTTATAAGAATCTGTTTCCCAATCTGACCAAACCGCTTTAGAAAACGTTGCAAGTGGCCGTGGAGATGACGAGATATTCTTTTTAATAATTCCAACTACATGCTGCTTGATGCGATCATTGAGCTGGTCAGGAAGAAGGGCATCAATAATCTGATTTTGAGACCCTCTTTCGTCTAGACGTGAGCTGAGAAGGAAGGTAGGCCAGGCTTGATCGGATTTTGCTTGGATTAAGTCCTGTAGAGATTTTCCACTCTTAAGTAATGAAGGAGATAATTCAGGCCACAGCAATACTTCAACCTGACTTTTTGTCAGTGCATCTGCGACGTAATCAATTAAGTGTTTAGCACCTACTGACAACTTTCCGAAACCGATTCCAGAGACATTTGAAACTAGATTATCTACATTATTTATCCCGGGAGTGAGTCCGGAAGAGTCAGATTGCCACAAGTTATGCCTAGCCCTAAACAGAAAATGCTCCAAGATGAAATCTGAAATAGCATCATTTGAAATAGCTCCTGCTAGTGCCTCGCCGATGTTTAGAAACACCTCGTTCATCCCAGCACTTTCTGCGCCGTAACTTATATTGGTACCATTTTTTGAGCGTGCACCGATCAGGATGTTATCCCTGCATCCATAATTTCTTTTGCCTGAGTTGTTTCCTGTTGTTAATCCCATCTTGGAATAGAGCAATTCACTTTGCTGCGAGATTTCAACCCATTGACTTGCTATCAACTCATTCATCGCGCCAAGAGTGTTTTTCGGAATTGTGTTGGCTACCTGACCTATGCTTGCGAATACATCTGGTGTGTAAAGGAATGAGATTGCATTGCCTACCCAAGCATCTTGTGTGGCGCGCTTAAGCAGCTCTGCTACATCAGTAAACATTCCGGAACCAGAACCGCCACCAAGAGAGGACACAATAAAGGCCTGCGGAGTGAAATAAGGGGCTTTGGCTCCAAGTTTTTTTGCGACTTCAGCTAACTCAGAAAGGGCGGTTGGGGCTTTCATTTTCGAGATAGATGCCTGTATCGCTTGCAAGGTTTTTCCTGCATCAGCCATAATGGTGACGCGGCCTATTGCCCGAACTAGTGAGGGTGACTGATTGATCGATATTAAAGGATCTGGAAATGCCCAACCAGACAACATGCCTTGCTGCTCGTGCAGGCTGCCTCTAGCCGTGATACTTGCCAGAAGATCACTGTAGTTCGAGCCTCTAGGAACCACGCAATGAAATTCATCTTGAGGCAACATTGGGGCTGGAAAATCTACGCCATCATAAGTTGTGTCAATCTGCAAGAACTGCCAAGCTGCAGGTATTCCATCTGTATAACCAGAAGATTCTAATATTCGATTTAGCTCTTGCTTCATCGCGCGAATAGTCTTTCCGCCCGCACCGCCAACGCCAATGATTAAAAGAGGACTTAACATTCTCGTCTCGCTTTCTCTTTAAATCATGATGTGGAAAGAGATATCTCTACCCAAGAAAGACTTTAGTTACAACGCCCTTCATCACAGTCACTGTTACGCGATCTGTTCGATAATCAAAGGTGCCGGCAAACATCTCTTCATCACGCTGGCCTACTCGGAACTGCCAATCTAGATCCATCGCACACATTTCTGCTTCAGCCTCAGTCATGGTGAGTAGATTGTCTGCGCGAGCTTGAGTAATGCCCGGATCAATATCTCTAGATGACTTAGGTGGGCAGACAGCTTTCTTGGTAACGGTTGTTTTCTTCACTGGTACACCCTTATTCCAGACAAGGCTTTTGCCGCTTTTAATGCAAGTGAACTTCTTGCCTGCTGAAGTTGATGTGGCACCTGCTTTTGAGCACTTAGCCCCAGCTTTGGTTAAAGCGTGGACAGGTGTAGCACCCAGCAAGGTGATTGCTAGTAGAAGAATTAGAACTTTGCGCATCATAAGAATTAACCCCAACTATGCAGAAACTCTTACTAACATCGTTGTCGATGTAGCTGCACGACCAGGGAATCCAAGGAAACTCCATGTAACCGAGCAATTACCAGCACTAATGGCATTAACTGTGGCTCTGGTATAGATGCCGCCAGTTCGATCCCAAGTACCAACGCCCGATACCGAACAAATCGTTGGTGTATTCGATGTAACCTGTAGTAAATGACCTAGTGATAACAACCCAGAGTTTTGGCCGTTAGCAAACAAGGTTGAAGCTACGAACAAACCGCTGCTCTTTGCTTTCAAAATTACTGATGAGGCAGAAAGCAATGCACCTGATCGTGAAGTTGAGAGTGCGTAATACGGAGTTACTCGCATTGCTGCTGGTGTTGGAGAAGCTGTTGGCGTAGGCGTTGGCGTAGGCGCTACTACAGGAACTGGAATCAAGTCGATGAAGCCAACTCTTATAGTTCCAGAAATCTTTTGCCATTCATCAACAGCATCCACATGGACTGTGTAACGACCAGGAAGAAGGCTTGTTCTGGTCGCAATATCATTTCGATAAACGCCATCAGTCTTTGTTCCTGAAATTCTATAAGCCGAAGTAGTTGAGACAATATTTCCTGATGGATCTGCCAACTTGAAAGTTACTGAAGCAATTCCTGTGTCATCTGTCAGGCGAACTAGTACCTCAGGAATGGTTTTACCAATAACTACTGGACCAGGTGAAACAGAACCTGAGACGTAGGCTGGCTTTGAAACATCTCGAGTGGTTGAAGGGTAAACCCAGAAGTTTGGAATAGTTCCCCAGCCAGTTGAATTACCAGCAGCATCTAGAGCCTGGACATTGACCTGATACTTACCGACCAAGGCTGAGCAAGGGATCGCCCAATCATTTGCCCAAGTTCCATTTTGCGGTGTTCCGATAGTTCTATACATAAAGGTTGAGTACACCATGACGTTTTTTTCATTGAAAATACGCATATTGACCGCAGAGATTCCAACATTGTCGCTAGCTCTGACAGACATCTGTGAAACAGTCTGGCAAACCTCAAGCACTTGTGGATTCGTATAGCCGCTAATAATTACAGGCTTTTCTCTATCAACAACCGGCACTGGTGTTGGTGTTGGTGTTGGTGTTGGTGTTGGTGTTGGTGTTGGTGTTGGTGTTGGTGTTGGTGTTGGTGTTGGTGTTGGTGTTGGTGTTG
>Ga0214162_1000237_pt1 | contig 13698 bp, 12 predicted proteins | sample LakMenepilimnion_3_FD_153000 | JGI IMG/M metagenome (GOLD analysis project Ga0214162, IMG submission 153000) | Freshwater microbial communities from Lake Mendota, WI - Practice 20APR2010 epilimnion v5 | ecosystem: Environmental > Aquatic > Freshwater > Lake > Epilimnion/Euphotic zone | place...
AGACCACGTTATACAAGGCCGATTGGTCTTCTAAATCTTCTTCCAGACAGTTGATGAAACTCTCTTTGGCCATTTCTAGATTGTCCATAAACAGGTATTCCATACCGATTAAATTATACACATCGGCTAAATCATCGGTATATTCCAAAGCAATTTTGAGCAATTCGACCGCTTTTTCGTGTTGGTCTCTTTTGGAACAAATATTTGCTTTTTGAATGTAAATTTCCTCGTTGGTTGGTTCAATGGCGTACAATTCGTTCAATAACTTTTCAGCATGTTCGAGCTTGTCATCATAAACCAGCATTTCAACTTGAACTAGTTTCAATCCAGTTGATTTCGGGTGTTGTTCCAAAGCCAGTTTTAAGGCTTTTTTAGCCAGATTGGCTTTGCCCATATCAAGATAATGAAGAATGATTTCCTCAAATTCTTCGGAGTCAAAAAAGAGCACTTTGTTGGTTTTCAACATTGACTCAAATTTGGATAGGGATAAGTTGTATTCTTCTTCCTCGTTGCTTAATTGCATGCTTTATTTTTTTGAGTTTGCCCTAAATAAAATTAGGCAACCTAAGTGTTACTGTGAGGAAAATTTGGAATTGTTGTGAACAATTTAATTAACAAGCCCCCTAACCCCCGAAGGGGGAATTCCAATTGTTTACAAAACAATTTCACTGATGGTTCCCTCCCCTTCGGGGAGGGTTAGGGAGGGGCTTATACCATTCATTACTTCCAGCATTATCGCACAACCTTCTCGAATTTCATCTTCAGAAATGGTCAGTGGTGGAGTTATTCTTATGGCATTTGCTTCGAATAAAAGCCAAAATAAAATAAGTCCCTTGTCTTGGCAGCGCAGAATCACTTCATTGGTAATGGCTGCACTTTCTGTCATTGCCGCCAACATTAATCCTTTTCCTCGTATTTCCTTTATCAAAGGATGTACCAAAAGTGATTTGAAGAGTTTTTCCTTCTCCAAAGTCTCAGCCATCAAATTTGTTTCGGTAATTTCCTTCAAAGTGGCCAAACAGGCTGCCGCAATGACAGGATGACCTCCAAAAGTAGTGATGTGCCCCAATTTTGGATCGTGGCTTAACAAATCCATCATTTCTGCTGAAGCCGTGAAAGCACCAACAGGCATTCCGCCACCCATTCCTTTTCCCATCACTACAATATCGGGAACGACATCGTAATTTTGAAAACCAAAAAGTTTTCCCGTTCTTCCAAAACCCGGTTGGATTTCGTCGAGAATCATCATCGCACCCACTTCAGTGCAACGCTTGCGAACTTTTTTCAGGAAATCGTTGTGAGGCTCAATAAAACCAGCACCACCTTGAATGGTTTCGAGAAGAATTCCGGCAGTTTTGGTGGTTATTTTTTCTAAATCGGCTTCGTTATTGAAGGTAATAAATTCGACATCGGGAATCAAGGGACGAAAAATTCGTTTGCGTTCTTCAAATCCCATCACGCTAAGCGACCCCATGGTGTTGCCGTGATAGGCATTGTGGCAAGAAATCAACTGGCTTCTGCCGGTGGCTCTTCGGGCGAGTTTTAAGGCACCTTCGATAGCTTCTGTACCAGAATTGACCAGATAGGTTTTTTTCAAAGGTTCAGGCAAGAGCGAAGCCAGTAATTTGCAATATTCCACGGCTGGACTTTGCGAATATTCGCCATACACCATCACGTGCGAATATTTGTCTAATTGGTCTTTAATCGCCTGATTGACACTTGGCGGTTGGTGTCCTAGCGTGCAAGCCGAAACGCCGGCCACGAAATCCAAGTATTTTTTATTGTTGGTATCGAAAATATAAGACCCTTTGGCATGCGAAACTTCCATCCCTAAAGGATAGGGAGAAGTTTGGGCTTGGTATTTTATGAAATCGTTCACTTTGTTGTTTTTTTACCGCAAAGTTCGCGAAGATTTTCGCAAAGTTCACGGAGTTTTTTGTTGATTTGGAAACGTTTATTGTTGCTATTTGTCAAGCTGGAAGCGTCCCAATTATGTTGCTCTCGTTGGTTGGGATTCTTCCTTCGTCGGAATGACAAATAGATGACATATTATTTCTGTAAAACTGCTACTGAACACTAAAAAATGGCCACTGATCACTTTTTCTTCTTCTTATCGTAATTCAAGGTTTCCTTCCTGATTTTCATGGGGACATTTTTCTTGGCATTTTCGGCTTTGCCTTGCTTGACCAGTTTCTCGTTTTCTATATTTTCTTCGCTCGGGAAAATATCATCTTTCGATTTTATCCGTTCATCGCCGCGCCAGACCAATCCACGAAGTCTTCGGGCATTTTCGGGTAAGTCTTTTTCGGGATAAATGGTACCGTCGATTTGCTTAAAAAAAGTAATGGTTTCGATGTCATTCTTATCAAAAATAATATTGATTTTGCTGCTCACATTTTTATTGATGCCAATGAGTTCGTTAGTCTCATTTCGCATATAATAAATTACTTCGGTGTTTTTTATGATATCGACATCGTGTAGTTTTCCTTCCAGGAATTTACCGTAGAGATTTTGTCCTTTTACTTGGTTAAAACCCTTTCCCAGTGTGTCTTTCGAGACTATAAAAGTATTGTTGAGCACTTTGAGTGAATCTAATTTCTTAGTAGTATTGTTTCCGATAAGGTGCATTAGATCTCCTGTAATCTGGCTTTCGCCGTTCCAAAGAATCGGATTTCCAATCAATTTTGTCAATGCTATTTTTGAACTCGAATGCAAGGAATCGCATTTGCCACTCATGTCAATTTTATAGAAACGAACGTTTTTGAAAGCGCGAATAATTCGGTTGCCTTCTGGACCAGTAACCATCATTTTTTTGCCGTGAATATAAACAGAATCATTTTCGACTAAGTTGATTGCAACAGCTCTTTTAGTGACAAACATCGAGTCTTGATTTTTAAACAATTCGGCATAATGTCCTCTGACAATCCCTCGATTGATGGAGTCAGTAATTTTTACATTTCTGGTAGCTGAGGCAAATTCCCGATTTCGATCATAATATAAACTGTCTCCCTCAATCAATCTGTCATCGTACTTTATGTAGGACTTTCGAAGAAAATGGGATACATTTTTTTTGGTATCATAAAACCCTTTTTCGGTATAAATATAATTGGCTTTACTGGTAATTGTAGAAGGGCCAAAAAGGTACGAATGCCCAGAATTACTGTAATAATCCAAATGATTGGACTTAATGACGTATTTTGGATTTGTGATGGTAACTGCCGTGAGAAATTGAAACTTTTTTTGGGCAACATAATATTTTCCCGACTTGCTTTTTAGCGTATTTTCCCTGTTGTTAATCGTACCATTCGAGTTGTAATAGACTTCTTGTGTGTTTCGGTTAAAGTTGATGGTGTCTGTAACCAAGGTAGATTCCGGGGAACGCATGATGGCCTCTCCCGTAGCAAAAGCCTGCTTGACATTGCCGTTATATTCGGCATATTTGCTATTTAAATATAAGGTGTCGCCTTGAACCAACTGCACATTTCCAAAAGCTTTGATGTAGTTTTCCTTTTGAAAATAATAGGCTTTGTTGCAAGTCATAATTACGCCGTCATGATTCACACGCACATTTCCGGTCAACAATGTTGCATCTGGAGCTTCCACTTGATTGATGTCAAAATAGTCCGAGTTTTCGATAATGATTTTTTTGGGTGCTTGCGCCAAAAGGTTTTGGAAACTTAGAATTGCCAAACAACAACTTATGAAAAACAGTGATTTCGTCAATGGATTTATTTTTTGCCAAATTTAAGAAAAAGGACACAACCTGAATCCATATTATGATTTTTTTATAAGTGATGCAAATAAGGTTTTGCCACAAAGGCAAAAAGACGTAAATTCTAAATTATTGAATCGCTATTTTTACAATTTTATTAATTTTCTAAAATTTTGTGAACTTGTTTTCTTCGTGACTTTGTGTCTTAGTGGCAATTCTGATGTAATTAAACTTATCAACAAAAAGAGACAGTGTTTCGTTGTAGTTCTAATTCAAGTGAATAGTTTCAGATAAATCTTGAATAATTCTCGAATTGATGCCAAAAAAATAGTATTTTTAGATGTTGTTAATCCATTTCGATTGGATTTCATAATTAGCCATAAAAATCATTTAAAATAATTTTGTATGATGAAAAAAATAACTATTGTTGCAGGAATAAGCACAATACTTTTGGCGGCAGCCTGTAAATCTTCAGCAGTAATAATGAACGCAGACAAAAAAGAGAAAGAATCAGAAAAGAAAATTATTGTCTATCAAGTTTTTACCCGACTATTCGGCAATAAAAACGCGACCAACAAGCCTTGGGGAACCATCGAGGAAAATGGGGTAGGAAAATTCAATGATTTTACGGACAAAGCTTTGGAAGAAATCAAGGATTTGGGTGTTACTTCAATTTGGTACACCGGAGTTCCACATCATGCTTTGGTTCGTGATTACTCCAATATTGGAATTTCAAACGACGACCCTGAAGTGGTAAAAGGTCGAGCCGGTTCGCCTTATGCCGTAAAAGATTATTATAATGTAAACCCTGATTTAGCGGTGAATCCTGCCAAGCGTTTGCAGGAATTTGAAGCCTTGATTGCCCGAACCCACAAAGCCGGAATGAAGGTAATTATCGATATAGTTCCCAACCACATTGCCCGAAAATATGAAGGAAAAAGCAATCCAGAAGGCATAAGAGATTTTGGTGCCGATGATGATACATCAGTGGAATACAAACGCGACAATAATTTTTATTATATTCCGAATACTCGTTTTGAAGTGCCCGACGGTATTCATCCTTTAAATGGTGAAAGTAACCCGCTAATTGATGGGAAATTCGATGAATTCCCAGCAAAATGGACTGGTAATGGTTCACGAATGGCAAAGCCGGACAAAAATGATTGGTACGAAACGGTGAAAGTAAATTATGGAATTCGTCCAGATGGTTCGAAAGATTTTCCAGAACTTCCTTCTGGTTTTGACACAAAATCCTATCAGGAACATTTCGATTTTTGGAAGGACAAAGATGTTCCGAGTTCTTGGAAGAAATTCCGTGATATTGCTTTGTATTGGACTGCCAAAGGTGTAGATGGTTTCCGTTATGATATGGCAGAAATGGTGCCTTATGAATTTTGGAGTTATATGAATTCAGCCATAAAATTAAAAAATCCAGATGCTTTTTTAATGGCAGAAGTGTATAATCCAAACGAATATCGCAATTATATTCGCCTCGGAAAGATGGATTATTTGTATGACAAAGTCGAAACATACGACCATTTGAAAGCCGTGATTCAAGGAAAAACATGGCCTGATGGGTTGACTGATATTCAGCATCGAATGACTGACATTGAGCATCATATGCTTAAATTTCTAGACAATCACGATGAGCAACGTTTGGCAAGTCCTGAATTTGCCGGAACTCCACAAAAAGGAAAACCACTTATGGTAGTTTCTGCAACGATAAGCACTGCGCCAACGATGATTTATTTTGGTCAGGAAGTGGGAGAAGCCGGAAATGAAGACGCCGGTTTTGGAACCCATTCCAGAACATCCATTTTTGATTATATTGGAGTTCCCAATCATCAACGCTGGATGAACGGAGGAAAATTTGACGGAGGTCAACTTTCGGAAGATGAAAAAAACTTGCGAGATTTCTATAAACGATTGTTGAATTTTTCTGTCAATAGTTCTGCTTTGATGGGGAATTTTCAGGAAATTCAAACGGCCAATCGCAACATCACACCCGGTTATGACATTGCCATTTATGCTTATACCCGTTGGTCTGACAAACAAAAATTAATTATTGTTACTAATTTTTATGCGCTGGCTTCCAGTAATTTCGAATTACGAATCCCTGCTGCTATTATACAAAAATGGAACTTAAAAGACGGAACTTATACTATTAGAGACCAATTGTATCATAAAAGTAGCCCTCTACTAAAAGTAGAAAACGGCGAAGGAAAAGTACAAATCAGCATTGGCCCTTCGGAATCGTTTATTTATCAATTGTAATATATAATTTAAAAAAATGGGTGCAATATCAAAATTGCACCCCTTTTTTTTTGAATTAGCTTATTTTTTCAAAGCTTCCTCATAATTTTCACCTACTTTTTTCCAATTGATAACATCAAAAAAAGCATCGACATAATTTTTTCTTTTGTATTGGTAATCCAAGTAGTAAGCATGTTCCCAAAGGTCTAAAGCCAGAATCGGTTTGCCGGAAACAAGTGCATTACGCATCAAAGGATTGTCTTGATTTTGGGTATTTGTAATTTGAAGGCTTCCGGAGCGATCTACAATTAGCCAAACCCAACCGGAACCAAATTGTTTTGTAGCTTCGTCTTTGAAAGCATTGGCAAAATCGGCATAAGAGCCAAACTTTTTTGTTATGGCGGTTGCCAAGGTGTCTTTGGGTTCACCTCCTGCTTTAGGTCCCATACATTTAAAATACAAAGAATGGTTGTAATAACCGCCGGCGTTATTCTTGATTTCAGGTACGCTTGGATCTAATTTTGCCAAGACTTCCTCGATGGTTAAATTCTCCAAAGGTGTTCCCGCTATAGCTTTGTTCAAATTATTTGTGTACGTCAAATAATGTTTGGAGTAATGGTTTTCCATTGTGGATGCCGAGATGTTTGGTGCCAAAGCATTGTATGAATAAGGCAGTTTTTCGAGTTGGAAAGAGCCTTCATTGGCTTTGACATCATCAGGAACTCCCATTATTGCTGTTTTCTGTTCAACTTCTGGTAAGGGTACATCAACGACTTCTGTGTATTTTTTATTGTTGCATGATACTAATAATGTAAGCAGCAGTAAATTTGATAGTAGTAAACATAACTTCTTCATAATCAATATTATTTTTCCAACAAGGAATTTATAATTTCTATGTATTTTTCTTTAGCCTCCTCGACAGACAAATGACTTATCTGGATCCATGCATTGGTTTTGAAAGCATTTCTTAAGTCATAACTTTCAGAATGATTATAACTTAAGGTTCCATAAGTTGCCTGTTTGTAAAAGGCATAAAGGCGTAACTGGACATCTTGTGGCAAGGAAGCCTGTGTCATCTCCGAAGCTATTGCTATGGCTTCTTGAAATTGTGTCTCTAAATCTTTTTCGTTCATTCAGATTTTGTGGCTATAATGGTTTTACCACCCACCGCTTTTTGATTGAGTACAACATTAATTGGGGTTCCTAGAGGCAAAAATATATCGACCCTTGAACCAAATTTTATAAAACCTGCATCATCAGCTTGCATCACCTGCATGCCTTCTTTAGCGTAGTTCACGATTCTTCTTGCCAAAGCTCCCGCAATTTGGCGGTAAAGCACAGCTCCAAAAGTCTTGTTTTCTATTACAACAGTTGTCCTTTCGTTTTCTTCACTTGCTTTTGGATGCCAAGCCACCAAGAATTTGCCAGGATGATATTTACTGAATTTTACAATTCCACTAAGTGCATAACGGGTTACATGAACATTTATTGGCGACATAAATATAGAAACTTGAATCCGTTTATCTTTGAAATATTCGCCTTCGTACACTTCTTCTATAACAACCACTTTTCCATCAACAGGAGCCAAAATTTGGTTCTCATTGAGAATAAAGTCGCGTTTTGGATTTCTGAAAAATTGTAAAATGATGATTAACAACAAAAAAGCTGCTATTTGGATTGACATTTTAATCCAATTGGTGTCAATAAACTTATCGGACAATAAAAGCACTATGGCAGTAAAAACCGTCCCTATTAAAATCGATTGAGCTCCTTCTTTATGAAACATAGTTTAGTATTTGATAAAATAAAAATATTATTGGTGCTACAAATATAACACTATCTAGTCGATCTAGTATGCCTCCATGGCCAGGCATAATGGCCCCACTGTCTTTAACGCCTGCAATTCGTTTGAATTTGGATTCAATCAAATCACCAATTGTGCCCATAACCCCAACAATTACAGCTATTGAAACCCAAATAAGGATTGATTTTTCACTAAATTCAGGTCTGGCTTTAATGTAGTATTTTGATATTAAATAACCCGCAAAAACAGCAAAAATGATTCCGCCCAAGAATCCTTCTATTGTTTTTTTAGGCGAAATCCTTTCGAATAATTTGTTCTTGCCTATAGATTTCCCAACAATATAAGCAAAGGTGTCGTTTGTCCAAATCAAGATAAATAATCCAATTATAATTTTAGGATTGTAGTCGTTTATTCCGAATGAAATTTTTGTGATAAATATAAAGGGGAGCATAATGTACCCCAATAAATACAAATATTTTGACGATGTACTTATTTTTTGAATATTGTCATAAAACAAGAAAAGGATGCATTTTATAGATACCACCAATGCTATAACCAATAAAACCAGGTCTAGTTGTTGAATGTTTATTGCTATTTCTAAATCGGTATCGAATGCCTGATTGATAGTATCTGTCGTAATTTTATTGTAATGGCTAACCAAAGTTACCATCGTGTATAAAATTATTCCAAAAAGAATTGGAACTACTTTGTGTACTTGGATTAAACTGCAAAATTCATAAATAGCAATTATAAGGAATATTCCAAATAATATAAAAAAACTTTCAGTAGAATAAAGAATCGAAGCCAGTAATAAAATTACATAAACAGCACCAGATATAGCTCTCTTGAGTGTTTCATTCATATTATTGGTCTTCTAAAAGCAATAAATACAGGTTTTTAGCCGTGCTTCCATATTGAGTGAAATCTTCCTCTGCCGCTTTTTCGAAATATTTTATGGTAGTAATGTTTGTGGGATAATCTTTAACGTATTTCTTTTTTATAACACTCAGTCCATCACTTGTGGTTCCAATAATTTGGCTTGTAGTAGCAATGATGATAATGTTTGAAGGCAATTCGTTAGGCTTTCGTTGCTTGATCTGTTTGGATGAAAATAAGATAGAACCTTCATCGGCTATCAAGTTTTCACAATTCGCAAAAAGAAAAGTAGGATTTGTGGGTTTTTCAAAAGCAATTTTATTTTCTTCGAGCATACTAAAAAGCTGCGGTTCATAACATAAAGCTTCGCTTTCGAACCAGTCATTTTCTTCCAGAATATTTTCTAAGTGGTCTTTAACCTCCGTTTCGTTTTCACAATATAAAAACTTACCCCCATTTTTTTTGAAATTGTAAATGAATTTCTCTTCTAAAGATGCGTCATTATCTGGAGAGAATTTGCTGTATTCATTATCTTTCTCGTCGTCGGAAGCGGGATTATTGGTGCCAAAAAATTTTCTAAAAAGACTCATATTTTTTTTATACTACTTTAAATATATTTCGAAAACGTCCAAAGATAAAAAAATCTTAATTCAAAAGTCAATTTTGAATTAAGATTTTAAAATAATATATAGAATTTGCTTATTAAGAGACCACCTCTTCAAGATTGGAGTCAAATGTTCTTTTCCCGAAAATGGCTTCTAGGTCATCTTTAAAGATTACTTCTTTTTCTATCAGGATGTCGGCCAATTGATTCAATTTATCTTTATTTTCTTCCAAAATATCGATGGCTCTTTGGTATTGACTTTCTATCAATAGCGAAATTTCTTTATCGATTGTCTTGGCCGTTTCTTCGGAATAAGGCTTAGAAAAGCTGTATTCACTTTGTCCAGTTGAATCGTAATAAGTAACATTTCCTATTTTTTCATTCAAACCATAAATGGTTACCATGGCGCGAGCTTGTCGAGTCACTTTTTCTAAATCACTGAGCGCTCCCGTCGAAATTCTGTCAAAGGTTACTTTCTCTGCAGCTCTTCCACCCATAGTGGCACACATTTCGTCCAGCATTTGATCCGTACGAACAATCAAGCGTTCTTCCGGTAAATACCAAGCGGCACCAAGGCTTTGTCCTCTCGGAACAATAGTTACCTTAATTAGCGGCGCTGCGTGTTCCAACATCCAACTTACGGTGGCGTGACCTGCTTCGTGAATCGCGATGGCTTTCTTTTCGTCAGGAGTCACTATTTTATTTTTCTTTTCAAGACCACCAACAATTCTGTCCACTGCATCAAGAAAATCCTGTTTATCTACTGCGGTTTTGTTGTTTCTGGCAGCTATCAAAGCAGCTTCGTTACATACATTGGCAATATCTGCTCCTGAAAATCCAGGTGTTTGTTTAGCAAGAAAATCCAAATCCAAACCTTCTACTTTCTTTAATGGAGTCAAATGGACTTGAAATATTTCGGCGCGTTCGCGAATGTCTGGTAAATCTACAAAAATTTGTCTGTCGAAACGACCCGCACGCATCAAGGCTTTGTCCAACACATCGGCTCTATTGGTTGCGGCCAATACAATAACGTTCGAATTGGTTCCAAAACCATCCATTTCTGTAAGCAATTGGTTCAAAGTGTTTTCGCGTTCGTCGTTACCGCCTGACATATTGCTTTTCCCTCTTGCTCTACCCACGGCATCAATTTCATCAATAAAGATAATGGCAGGAGATTTTTCTTTGGCTTGTTTGAATAAATCACGTACTCTTGAGGCACCAACTCCAACAAACATTTCCACAAAATCAGAACCTGACAAGGAGAAAAATGGAACTTGGGCTTCTCCAGCTACGGCTTTTGCCAATAATGTTTTTCCTGTTCCAGGAGGACCAACGAGTAAAGCTCCCTTTGGAATTTTTCCTCCCAGATTGGTATATTTCTCGGGGTTTTTCAAGAATTCAACGATTTCCTGGATTTCTTCCTTAGCTCCTTCTAAACCTGCAACATCTTTGAACGAGGTTTTTATATCTGTTTTTTCGTCAAAAAGCTTGGCTTTTGATTTTCCAATATTAAATATTTGTCCACCGCCTCCGCCTCCGCCAGACATTCTTCGCATAATGAATATCCAAACACCAATAATGATAATTATTGGCAAAAGGCTTACTAAAATATCAGTCCAATTGTTTTTTGGCAGGAAATTAAAATCTTTTAATTTTCCTTCAGCAACTGCTTTTTCCAATTTGGTTTGGAATAATTGGTCATTACCAATGACAAAAGTGTAATGTGGTCCTTTGTTTGGCCGATCAAAAACATCTTTTGCCACTTTTTTATTGGCAGGATTTTTCAATGCAGCTTGCGTCAGGAATACTTCAGCTTCCGCTTTATTGTACACGATTACTTTATCAATTTCACCTTTTTCTAGGTAAGCATTAAAACTAGAAGAAGTTAATTGTGCCGGTTCTTCAAAACTGGAACCTCCAGTTATAAAACTTATGAACAAGAAAATTAATAATATTGCGGAATAAATAAGCCATGGACTTACTTTAAATTTATTCGAGTTTGGATTAGTATCTTTAGCCATTACAGTATATTTCTTTAGTATTTATTTTCAATTGTGGTGATTTTCGCATCACCCCAAAGACTTTCTATAGAATAGTATTCACGAATGTGTTTTTGAAAAACATGAACCACTATGTTTACATAGTCCATAAGTACCCATTCAGCATTATCAGTGCCTTCAACATGCCAAGGCTTGTCTTTTATTTCTTTTGAAACTGTTTTTTGAATGGAGTTAACGATGGCGTTAACTTGAGTGTTTGAATTTCCGTTACAGATGATAAAATAGTCACAAACGGCGGTGTCAATTTCCCTTAAATCCAGAATATCGATGTCATTACCTTTTACTTCTTCTATTCCTTTGATGATGTTTGCCAGTAGAACATCATTATTTATAGTCTTTTTAGCCATGAATTATTTTTAATATAAGTTTGTAAAGTTACCATTTTTTGTGATTATTTTTGAACCTTAACATAATATTTAATTCTGTTTCACAAATAATTTCTCATGAAGCTAATCAAACTCGATGCCATAGATTCTACCAATGAATTCCTGAAAGGATTATCGAATAACCAATTAGTTGAAAATTTTACCGTTGTCACTGCCGAAACCCAAAACAAAGGCAAAGGCCAAATGGGTTTCGTATGGGTTTCTGAGCCCAATAAAAATCTAATAATGAGTGTCTTCGTCAAGAATTTTTTATTGGACAATGCCTCTATTTTTGACATCAACATAGTCGTATCCGTTTCCATCATTCAGGCGTTAGAAACCTTGAATATTCCTGAATTAAGCATAAAATGGCCTAACGACATTATGTCATACAACAAAAAGATAGGCGGGATTTTGATTGAAAACAGCATAAAAAGCAATGGAGACATTAATTCTATTGTAGGTTTGGGCTTAAACGTCAATCAAACCAATTTTGAACATTTGCCAAAAGCAGCCTCACTTGCGGTAATCTGCAACACTATTTTTAACAAAGAAGAAATTCTTTTGAAGATTATCGAAAATTTAGAACAAAACATCCAGTCTTGGCATCAAAACAAGGATTTAATGTGGACGGATTATACCGAAAAGCTTTTTAAAAAGGGAATTCCAATGCCGTTTTCAGATGAAAATCAACAAAATTTCATGGGAATTATTAAGGGCGTTTCTTCCATTGGAAAACTCCAAATCCTTTTGGAAGATGATTCGGTTTCCGACTTTGATATCAAGGAAATCCAAATGCTGTATTGAATGTTCATTGGGATTATTAATAACAACAAAACTTTTCCCTGTAATTTGAAATGTTTTGCTGTTTTATGGAAAAATGTAATTTATAGTTTTGGCATATTCACTGCCAAAGTTTCGATAAATTTTCCTATTGGGCCTTTGATCATCATCGCCATCATCGCGTTAAATTCGCCTTCAAAAAGCAATTGAACGTTAGAAGAATCTTCCGAAACAGAAATGATGTCCGCTTCTAAAGTGAATGGTAATTTATCGCTTGCAGCTCCCAAAACAATCTTGTTTGGCGCCAATTTTTCTTTCATTTTCAGTTTTATTTCTGGCATCCCTTTTAGTCCAAAAATAAAAGCATCATCGCCAATTACTTCAAATTTCGCAATATTTTCGGGCATTAACTTTTCGAAATTTCTTACATCACTCAATAAATCAAATAATTCTTGGGCCGATTTTTTGACAGTAACTCTAGGGCTCTCTAAATTCATTTTTATGTTTTTGTGTTAATCCCGAAATTTCAGGACGGTAGTCAATATTCTTAAATCAGTTCCATTTTATACCTCAACACCCCATGTAGACGGACTCAAGTTCCACTCTCTCAATGTTTGCTCTTCTTCCTCGGTAATGTATCTTTTGGCTACAGCCAAATTCAATAAATTTTGATAATTGCTTAAGGTAAGCAAGTCAACATTGGCATTTTTGAAGTTTTCTGTGGCAACATCAAAACCATAAGTAAATATGGCAGCCATTCCTTTAACGTTTGCTCCGGCGGCTCTTAATGCTTCCACGGCGAGTAAACTACTGTTTCCCGTACTGATTAAATCTTCGACAATCACTACGTTTTGTCCTTTTTGCAAAAAACCTTCCACTTGGTTTTGTCTTCCATGTTTTTTTGGCTCCGGTCGAACATAAACAAAAGGCAAACCTAAACTTTCAGCAACCAAAATCCCTATTCCAATCGCTCCAGTGGCAACGCCGGCAATAACATCAGGCTTCCCAAATTGTTTCTCTATATGTTTCGAAAATTCATCCCGAACATAATTTCTAATGAGAGGAAATGAGAGAATTAATCGGTTATCGCAATAAATGGGTGATTGCCATCCTGAAGCCCACGTAAAAGGATTTCTTGGATTCAATTTAATTGCATTTATTTGCAAAAGCAATTCGGCAGTTTTTTCGGCAGTATCTTTATTAAATATCATAATACAAATGTATAAAGTTTTTGTGAACGA
>Ga0214162_1000239_pt1 | contig 13652 bp, 12 predicted proteins | sample LakMenepilimnion_3_FD_153000 | JGI IMG/M metagenome (GOLD analysis project Ga0214162, IMG submission 153000) | Freshwater microbial communities from Lake Mendota, WI - Practice 20APR2010 epilimnion v5 | ecosystem: Environmental > Aquatic > Freshwater > Lake > Epilimnion/Euphotic zone | place...
TACTTATTTTTACCCATCGTTATTTGAATTTTGAAACTCAAAATTACGATACTTTTTAAGAAGCCATTAATTTGGCTTCTTTTTTATCGGACAATAATGATTAAAAATCTGAGAATTTGTGGTTTATTTATTTAGAATAACTTTTGGATCTTTATCCCAAAAACGCTTTCAATTCCTCGTAAGTCTTTATTTTTAGGCTGACTTTTTCTTTGTTCAAGACGCTTTCTATTTGGGTAGGAATGGGCAATTTTATGTTTAATGCAGGTTCCACCACATCCAAAAATTTGATGGGATGCGCGGTTTCCAAGAAAATACCAATAGCATTGGGATGGTTTTGTAATTCTTTTTTCAATCCTAAATAACCCACAGCGCCGTGAGGTTCTGCGATATAACCATCGGTTTTGTAGATGGATTTCATTGCTTCCAAAGTTTCATCATCGGTATATGAAAAGGAAGAGAAGTCTTTTTTAAATAAATCCAAATCGTTGTTGTACATTTCCTGGATACGGATGAAATTACTTGGATTTCCTACGTCCATCGCATTTGAAATAGTCGCTTTGGATGGTTTAGGATCGTAGTTTCCTTTTTCTAAAAACCGTGGTACGGTATCATTTATATTAGTAGAAGCAACGAAATGTTCAATGGGTAATCCCAATTTTTTGGCGATAATTCCGGCACAAATATTTCCGAAATTTCCACTTGGGCAAGAAAATATCAAAGGTTTGTTTTGGGTTTTCAGTTGCTTGTAAGCAAAGAAAAAGTAAAACATTTGTGGCAACCAACGGGCAATATTTATCGAGTTGGCCGAAGTCAAGTTGTGGTGTGCCAAACTTTCGTCCAAAAACGCTTTTTTAACCATATCCTGACAATCGTCAAAAAAACCATCCACTTCCAATGCTTTGATGTTTTGTCCCAAAGTGGTCAATTGTCTTTCTTGGATGTCGCTCACTTTACCCGAAGGATATAAAATGATGACTTCCACTCCTTGAACGCCCAGAAAACCGCTGGCAACAGCTCCTCCCGTATCACCGGAAGTGGCCACAAGAACGGTATTTGAACTGTCTTTCTTATCTTTGTTAAAATACGCCAAACAGCGCGACATAAAACGAGCACCAACATCCTTGAACGCCATTGTTGGCCCGTGATATAGTTCCAGTGCGTAAATGTTATCTTCGACTTTCACCGTAGGGAAATCGAAACAGAGGGTTTCGGTGATGATTTGTTTTAAAGTTTCGGCTGGAATTTCGTCGCCCACAAACTGTTGGATGGCTTCGAACGCAATTTCTTCATTGCTCAAGTTTTCGATATTCTCAAAAAAATCAGTGTTTAATGCAGTTATAGATTCTGGAAAATACAATCCTTTGTCGGTTGCTAATCCTTGAATTACGGCTTCTTCGAAAGAAACTTCGGGGGCATTATGGTTTAAACTGTAGTATTTCATTTTTGTTTTTTTGGACACAGATTTCACAAATTTTCACAGATTTTTTCAAAATTAAATTTGTGTAAATCTGCGAAATATGTGTTATATTATACTTACTCCGTTTGGATTCACTTTCGAAACGTGGATTTCATACGGCAAATTTATTTATTCATAGACAGCACTGATTGCTTTGGCGATTTATACTAAAAATTTACTTGCGCTTGAATTCTTAAGAAGTTACCAGATTGTAAATTGTCTTGTTTTATAAAGTCTTCATATCTTCTTTTTGAAATAGTATAATTAGCAACTAACTCAAAATTCTTATTTAATTGCCATTCGGCACCAAACTCTAACTCGTCAACATTGTAACTTCGCGCATCTAATTCGTGTTTTTTTCCTCCATCATAATACTGGTATCTGATAAATGGAATAACTATTTTATTTTTTATTTTGCTTAAATAACTCATCGTAATATAGCCCCCTTTTAGAGGCATTGATTCTATTGACCTAGTAATTTTGTTAAATTCTGGACCGTTTCCTATTGTGTATTCTGCTTGAATTCCAAACGGTTTAGGATATAAAATAATGGTACCTGCAACTCTTTGATCTTGATAGTTTAAATCTGGATTAGTTTTTACTCCGCTGCTAATGTTTGATTTTGGAATAACATATTTCCCAGTGTAAGCTTGTATCCCGAACTCAAATATTTGATTTTTATATTCAAAAGGGTATGAAAATCTACTTACAATATGTAATTTGTTATTTAATTCAGGATTGTTCGCAGTCTGACCATTGTATGCGCCAAAAGCGAAAACACCGTAATCTCCACTTCCTTTTAAACCGCTACTAACTAAATTAGCAAATAATTTACGTTTTTTTTCAGGTGCCCAGTAAAAGAAAGCTCCGATATCTCGCTCGTTTGAAACCGCACTATTCAATGCATCGTTGCGGTCAAGGGGTATTCTATTTTGGCTGGATTGCATGTTTTCAAAACCATATGGAATTTTACTTTGTCCAATTCGAAATCTAAATTCATTTTTTTTATCTACTCCTAAATCAAAATAAGCATCTCTAATTTGTGCAAAATGAAGTCTATCAGACGCTGGATTACTAGCAAAATCAGGCTGGATATAGAAATAGACATTCTGGCTAATTTGTCCAAAAAGTATAACACGCATTCGACGTAGAAAGAAACCACCATTTTTGCCGATCGATCTGTCACATTGTTCACAGCCTAAATTTTCATTAGTTTCAAATAATCTATTGTATCTTACTTGTGCGTAACCTCTAATAGAAAAGCTGTCATACCATTTTTTAGGCTGAGTAATATCAGGTGTTATGGTTGCCTTTGAACTATCATTTTGAGCGATTGTTATTGTTGAAATTAATAAAAATAGAAAATTATGGTAAATATATTTTTTCATAGATGCATTTCTTTTTTTTCTAAATGGTTTAAATTATTTGATAATTGTTACACCTGCAGAATTCACTTTCGAAACGTGAATTTCATAAGGCAATTTCATTTCGTCATACACTTTACTCATCGCTTTGGCGATTTTTTCGGCGGTTTCCTTTCCTTTGCTCAAGGCAAAAATAGAAGGCCCCGAACCGGATATTCCAGAACCTAAAGCTCCGTTGTCGTATGCCGTTTTTTTAATCAAATCAAAACCAGGAATTAACATACTACGAACCGGCTCGATGATTTCGTCGTGTAAAGAACGTCCAATTAATTCATAATCATTAGTATATAATCCAGCGACTAATCCGCCCACGTTTCCCCATTGGGTGATGGCGCTTTTCAAGGAAACGGTTTGTTTCAATACAGAACGCGCATCCGAAGTTTTTAACTCAATTTGGGGATGTACCACCGTGGCATACAATTCTGAAGGGCTGTCAATCTTGATAATATCCAAAGGATTGGAGCATCTCACCAAAGTAAAACCACCCAATAGGCAAGGAGCAACGTTGTCGGCATGGGCATTTCCACTAGCCAGTTTTTCGCCTTGCATAGCAAATTTCACCAATTCTTTTCTGCTAAAAGGTTGGCCGAGCAATTCGTTGATTCCAAAAACAGCTCCGGCCGAACTGGCAGCGCTGCTTCCGATGCCACTGCCGGCCTTGATGTGTTTGTAGATTTCAATCTCGAAACCGAATTCAATGTCAATAGCAATGTCAATGTCAAAATCAATTTCAGTATCAATCGGGATGTATTTATTCCCTACTTTTTTAATGGATTTTAGCATCGCTAAAGCGGCAACGCCAGCTACATTATTTTCTGTTTCCAAGGGTAAATTTGCGCCCACGATTTTAGTGATGCGAACACCTTTTACATCTGATTTTCGAATAATCATTTCGTCACCTGCTGTGGCTAAACAAAGTCCGAGGACGTCAAATCCACAGGAAAGATTGGCTATAGTGGCAGGGCAAAATATTTTTATTTCATTCATAAATGGTTTGTTTCAGGTTTCAGGTTTAAAGTTTAAAGTTCTCACGTAACTTGAAACTTTAAACTTGAAACAAAATTTTAAATATTCCCAACACGAATTACGTCGGCAAAAATTCCCGAAGCGGTCACCGCAGCACCGGCACCGGCGCCTTTTATCAATAAAGGTTGGTCAACATATCGGTCGGTGAAAAATTGTACAATATTATCTTTTCCTTCTAAATTATAGAACGGACTTTCTTTCGGGATGAATTCCAATCCAACTCCTGCTTTTCCGTTTTCGAAAGTGGCTACAAATTTTAATCGGCTCTCTTTCGCTTTGGCTTCTGCCAAAAGGTTTTCAAAATGATCGGCATTGGCAATTAAAGACTTGAAAAAATCATCATTGTTTGTCGTGTCCATACATTCTTTTGGAAGAAAAGAATTGTTTTTAATGTCTTCTATTGCCATTTTATAGCCACTTTCACGAATCAAGATTAAAATTTTTCTGGCCACATCCACGCCGCTCAAATCGATTTTTGGGTCTGGTTCGGTAAATCCTTGTACTCCCGCTTCTTGTACGACATCGTGGAACGAATTATTTTCGTCGAAATTGTTGAAAATAAAGTTCAAACTACCCGACAAAACCGCCTGGATTTTGTTGACTTTATCACCAGAAGCTATCAAGTGTTTCAAGGTGTCAATGATTGGCAAACCTGCACCCACATTGGTTTCAAACAAGAATGGGGCATTGTATTTTTGGGACAATTGTTTTAGATTATTGTAATTTTCATACCCCGATGAACAGGCAATTTTGTTGCAAGTCACGACGGCCACATTTTGTTTCAAATAGTGTTGGTATGTTTCCGAAACCTCCTGATTGGCAGTAATATCGACAAAAATACTGTTGCGTAAATTGAGTGATTTTACTTTTGCAATGAAGCCTTCTTTGTCTGCTTTTTCTCCATTTTCCAATAGCGATTTCCATTCTTTCAAAGGAATTCCTTCTTCGTCAAAATACATTTTTCGGGAATTGGACACGGCTACCACTCTCAAGTTTATTTTCAGGTTGTCTTTTAGGAATTTCTTTTGTTGGCTGATTTGTTCGATGAACTTTTCACCCACATTTCCAACGCCCATGACAAATAGATTCAATTGTTTGGTGTTTTCCTCGAAGAAGTTCTCGTGAAGCGTGTTCAATGCTTTTTTTACGTCCCTTTCGTTGATGACCGCCGAAATATTTCTTTCAGAAGCCCCTTGTGCAATGGCTCGGATGTTGACATTGTTTTTACCCAAGGTACTGAACATTCTTCCGCTCAGTCCCTGGTGGTTTTTCATGTTTTCGCCCACCAAAGCAATGATGCAAAGGTTTTTTTCAACAATGCAAGGATCAATCTTATTTTGCGCTATTTCATTGGCGAAAGCTTTGTTAATGGCATTTTCAGCATTGTCGGCATCAACATTTAATATTCCAATACAAATCGAATGCTCCGAGGATGCTTGCGTGATAAAAATCACATTGATGCTTTCGTGTGACAATACTTCGAATAGTCTTTTCGAAGAACCGGCAACACCAATCATTCCTGGTCCTTCCAGCGTAATCAAGGTAATACTGTCAATATGGCTAATTCCTTTAACGGGATTTGCATGCGAAATGTCTTGGTTTGAAATGTAGGTTCCTTCGGCCTCTGGTTCGAAAGTGTTTTTGATAAGAATGGGAATATTTTTTCTCAAAACAGGTTGAATCGTTGGTGGATACAATACTTTGGCACCAAAATGTGACAATTCCATCGCTTCTTGATAGGAAATCGTGGCAATGGGCTGGGCTTGTTTCACGATTTTTGGATTCGCGGTAAACATCCCGTTGACGTCTGTCCAAATTTCCAATTCCGTTGCGTCCAAAGCTCCAGCCAAAATTGCAGCGGAATAATCAGAACCGCCACGACCCAAAGTGGTGCCGATTCCATCAGTTGTTGAGGCTATAAAACCTGGCATTATTACAATCTGAGCTTCATTCGAAGTAAAATAATCGGATATTAATGGATTGGTGATTTCGAAGTTTACGGCCGCTTTTCCGAAATTATTGTTGGTTTTTATCAATTCGCGGCTGTCTTTGTAGCCGCTATTTTTGTCATGTTGTTTGAAGGCTTCGGCGATGATGTAGGAAGACAATAATTCGCCAAAACTTAAAATCGTGTCCGAAGTTCTGGGTGATAATTCGCCCAGAAGGAAGCAACCATCAAGCAGGGTTTCGAGGTGATTGATGATTCTTTTGATGTGGCTCAAAGAACCGCTTTGCTCACTTACGGGAATCAATTCTTTGATGGCATCCAAATGATTTTTCTCGATTTTGGCTACCACTTCTTTGAAACTTTCGTCATTTGAAGCTGCTTTTTGGGAAGCAAGAACCAATAAATCCGTAACTTTGGTAAAAGCGGAAACGACCACTATCAATTTGTCTTGTTTTGCTTTGTTGAGAACTATATCTAAAACGAGTTTTATATTTTGAGCATTGGCCACCGAAGTTCCGCCAAATTTTAATACTTTCATATCTTGTTTTTATTTTAAAATGCAAATGGTTTTTATATACCTATGAACTCTCTTCATTTAGAAAAAAGTACGGAAACTGGATTATATATAAAATGTATACCCCTAAAGGGTAGTGGTGGTTGTAGTAGTGGTAGATGCAACAGAACAAGCAGCCCAAATTTGAGTTGTCATCGAAGAGTGATAGATGTTGTTATTGTTTACCATAATATTTTTCAAAAGTACAGTTTTTTATAAAACTATAAAACCTTTTATTCTGTTTTTGCGAATATTTTAAAAAACACTATGCTAAAAAAAGAATATTAATTATTTTAAGGGTTAAATCTTGTTTTTTAATATTGATTTATTGAATTTTGGTATCTCAAAAGTATAAAGCTAAATGGACAATACACATTATATAAGCACCGAAGTTCTTTCTCTGGAAGCCTTGCAAGAAATTGTTTCGCACCATAAATCACTGGCATTGTCTGACGAGGCGAAAGTCAATATTCAAAAATGCAGGGATTATTTGGACAAGAAAATGGCTTCGCATTCGAAACCTATTTATGGCATCAATACGGGTTTTGGTTCGCTTTGCAATGTGAAAATTTCTAACGAAAACCTTTCGAAACTTCAGGAAAACTTGGTAAAATCGCATTCTTGCGGCACTGGAGACCAAGTGCCGAACGAGATTGTCAAATTGATGTTGTTGCTCAAAATTCAATCCTTGAGTTATGGTCATTCCGGAATTCAATTGCAAACTGTCGAACGCTTGATTGATTTTTATAACAACGATATTTTACCTATACTATATACCCAAGGTTCGCTTGGCGCTTCGGGCGATTTGGCTCCTTTGGCCCATTTGTCGTTGCCTTTATTGGGCGAAGGCGAAGTGAGTTTTGAAGGCAAAAAAGTACATTCCGGCGAAGTTTTGAAGCATTTCAATTGGCAACCCATTGTTTTGCAATCTAAAGAAGGTTTGGCCTTGCTAAACGGAACCCAATTTATGAGTGCCTATGGGGCGTATATTTTGATGAAAGCCAACAAGTTCTCTTATTTGGCGGATTTAATTGCGACCATTTCTCTGGAAGCTTTCGATGGACGGATTGAACCTTTTCACGAATTGATTCATTTTATTCGTCCGCACAAAGGACAAATCGTGACGGCAAATCGCGTGAAAGGATTTCTGGAAGGGAGCGAAATCATCAGCCAAGAAAAATCACATGTTCAGGATCCGTATTCATTTCGTTGCATTCCCCAAGTGCATGGCGCTTCGAAAGATGCCATTGATTACGTGAGAAAAGTGTTCAAAACCGAAATCAATTCGGTTACGGATAATCCCAATATTTTTATCGAAAGTGATCAGATTATATCCGGCGGGAATTTCCACGGACAACCCTTGGCTTTGGCCTTGGATTTTATGGCCATTGCCCTAGCAGAATTAGGAAGCATTTCCGAGAGAAGAACTTTTCAATTGGTATCGGGTTTGCGAAATCTTCCCGCATTTTTGGTGGACAATCCCGGCTTGAATTCGGGTTTCATGATTCCGCAATACACCGCCGCCAGCATTGCCAGCCAAAATAAACAATTGGCAACACCTTCAAGCGTGGATAGCATTGTTTCTAGTAATGGGCAGGAAGATCACGTGAGTATGGGAGCTAATGGTGCCACGAAAGCCCTGAAAGTAATGGAAAACCTGGAGCGGATTTTGGCCATCGAATTAATGAGTGCATCGCAAGCCATTGAATACAGAAGGCCTTTGGAATCGGGAGATTTTATAGAAATGTTTTTAAAAGCGTACCGTGAGGAAGTTTCTATGGTGAAAGAGGATCGAATCTTGCATTATGACATCGAAAAAACGGTGTCGTTTTTAAATAGTTTTGATATTGAGAGTGATTTGTTAACAATTACTTAACATTGGCTTGAAATAAAGCCTTAATTTTGTTGTCTTAAAAATCAATAAAATGTCAATAAACAGTATTTTTCAGTTTTTAGTTCCAAAAGACAAAAAATTCTTTCCACTTTTTGAGGAAGCATCAAGTAATTTAGTCCAATTAGCATCCATTTTACACGAGGCTGTAAATCTTCCTTTAAAAGAGCGAGACGAACTTTTCTCCAAAATAGATGAATTGGAACAAAAAGGAGAAGATATTACTCGTTTAACCAATTTGGAATTGAGCAGAAATTTCATTACCCCGTTCGATAGGGAGGACATTCACTCCTTGATTACTTCAATAGATAATGTTGCCGATAATCTTCATGGTGCTTCTAGTAGAATGCGCCTGTATCAAGTAGGCAAGATTACCAAATCCATTAGAAAATTGACCGAGATCAATCTTGAAGCCTGTCAACATATTGATATTGCGGTAAAAGAATTGAGAGATTTGAAAAAAATGAGGATTATTACCAATGCTTGTTCCAAAATTAATAAATTGGAAAGTAAATCGGATGATGTTTACAATAAAGCTGTTGCAGATATTTTTGAGAATGAGACCGACGCCAAGAACATCATCAAATACAAGGAAGTATTGTCCGTTTTAGAAACAGCAACCGACAAGTGTAAGGGGGTGGCTAGTGTTTTAGAATCTATCTCTGTAAAACATTCGTAATAATTTCAGCAATTTTTCAATCTTTCATTTAAAATTATGGAATTTACGTTACTTATAGTTATCATATTTTTGGCTTTGGTTTTTGATTACATCAATGGTTTTCATGACGCTGCCAATGCCATTGCCACAGTGGTTGCCACAAAAGTTCTTTCTCCGGTTCAAGCAGTTATTTGGGCGGCTTTTTTTAACTTTTTGGCGTATTGGGTTTTTGGTTTGGGTGTAGCCAATACCGTTGCCAAAACAGCCGATGCTAGTCAAATTAATTTAGTGGTAATACTGTCGGGAGTTATTGCAGCTATTATTTGGAATTTAATTACATGGTGGCAAGGAATTCCTTCGAGTTCATCCCATACTTTAATTGGTGGTTTTGCTGGAGCAGCCATAGCCCATGCCATTGCCATCCACGGATTTTCAGATTATAATATTCAGATAGATGGAGCAAGTGTTACAAGACATTGGTACCAAATAGTCAGTTGGTATAAAGAAGGAAAAGATGGCGGAATGCCTTCTGGAGTTTTGGTTATCGTTGCCTTTATTGTTTTAGCACCTTTGTTGGGAGCATTGATTTCTTATTTTATTTCTATTTGGTTATTGAATGCTTCCAAGAAAAGTATTTTACCTAAATTGTTTACCATTGCTTTAATGATTGCCTCAGTTTGGTTTGTTTACAGTCAAATGGTTCCTTACGATAAAATTGAAAAACCACGTTTTGAATCGTCTGTTTTTTGGAGCGTTGTATTTGAATCCCACAATATAAAATGGTTTTTGGTTGCCTTTATAATCCTATCTATTTCTACGTTTGCATTGATATTTAGCAGTTTGAATTTAAACAAAGCCGATGCTGTATTGAAAAAAATGCAACTCTTATCTTCGGCAGCCTTTAGTTTAGGCCACGGTGGAAATGATTCCCAAAAAGTAATGGGTATTATTGCTGCAGCTGTCGCAGTATATATTAAGACGAGCGGTGTTGCTATTATGGCACTTCCAGAATGGTTGCAAGTGATACTTCCTGATGATGACAAAGGCATAAAAGGAGTGATGCCTGATTGGATTCCATTGGCGTGTTATTCAGTTATTGCAGCTGGAACACTCAGCGGAGGATGGAAAATTGTAAAAACAATGGGTACCAAAATCACAAAAGTAACCTCATTTGAAGGAGTTGCAGCTGAAACTGCTGGAGCTTTGACCTTATATTTCACGGAACATTTCAAAGTGCCGGTTAGTACAACCCATACCATTACAGGTTCAATAATTGGTGTTGGTTTGACCAAACGTGTTTCTGCCGTTCGTTGGGGTGTAACCGTTAGTTTGTTATGGGCTTGGGTCCTGACAATTCCTGTTTCAGCATTATTAGCTGCTTTCGTATATTATTTTTTAAGCATATTTTTTTAGGATAACTAAAAAAAATGAAACGCTACTTTATCTCGATTCCTATTTTTCTTTTTGTGGTATTAGTTTTTCAATATTTTTTGCTTTGATGGGTAATCTTGTTATAATTCTAAATAGAGATTGTTTCCTACACTCTCAAAACCTCTGTTGAAAATTGATGGAACACCCTATTTTTCAATCGTTTCATTAAAAACTTTGTTCGCCATTCCGCACTCATCCTATTACTAATATCCCGTATTTAAATCGTGTCTTGTATGATGGTAGAAACCGGAGTGGAAACCAATGGTGTGATTGAAATAAAATCGGAAATTGATGTTGCCAAAAATAATTTTAAGGTTATTCTGTAAAAGCCTAAATTTGTAAATTATTATCTCCGGAATCACGACAATTAACCCAAAATATGAATACAACTTTCAAAACGGTAAGTTCATCTTACGTCAGTATTTCTCAATTGATGTTGCCCTCACATACCAATTTTAGCGGCAAGATTCACGGTGGATTCATCTTGTCTTTGCTCGATCAAATCGCTTTTGCCTGCGCTTCTAAATTTTCTGGGAATTATTGTGTGACAGCCTCTGTGGACACGGTTAATTTCTTGAATCCGATAGAAGTTGGAGAATTGGTAACGATGAAAGCCAGCGTGAACTATGTGGGCAGAAGTTCCATGATTATTGGCATCCGGGTAGAAGCCGAAAATATCCAAACCGGTGTTGTGAAGCATTGCAATTCCTCTTATTTTACGATGGTCTCTAAAGATGGAAATGGAAATAATGCACCGGTTCCAGGCCTAATAATGAATAACTTGAAGGAAGTAGGGCGTTTTCAAAGTTGCGTGAAGCAAATCGCGATGAAGAAAGAAATAGAATTCCAAAGAAGCATTGCCACTTTTGAATCCATTGAATCTATTTTGAGTTCAAAATTGTATAATGTCAAGGTCGAATTGGAGTAGTTTTTTTCAATTTTTATGTGTAAATTAGCCATGGCTATTGCCGTAATTAGTAACTAATCTGTACTACCATGAAAAATCTAGCCCTATTTTGTCTGCTGTTGACTTGCATTGTTTTCGTAAGCTGTAATAAAAATCAAAAAGAGGCCGATGCCCAAGCCTTGTCTGAAAAGCCGATAAGCGTGCAATGCTATAAAGCACTGTATGAAAAAGACACGATTGATTTAAAAATCAATACCTTAAAAAGCGGTAAAATAACCGGAGACATGGTGATGAAAGTCTTCAACAAGGCAGAAAAAGTAGGTAAAATAACCGGAGAATTTCGTGGTGATACCTTGTTTGCTGACTACTCTTTTACTCTGGTTGCGAATGATAAAGTAACCTACAAAAATCCATTGGCGTTATTAAAAAAAGGTAGCGAACTCATTTTAGGCAACGGGAAAATAGAAACTTATTTGGGAGCTTCTTATTTTGCCAAAGGCGAACCAATTGATTTTGATCGTGTGAAATATAAATTTACAACCGTTGACTGTGTCAATAAATGATGGAATAGAGCGAAACCTTCCATAGCACTCGAGTTGATTTTGTGCCTTACTATTCTCTCTCAAAACTTAACGATAACTCTGTAATGTTGACGGCAGGTACTCCGGTGAGCCTGCCCTGAACTTGTTGAAGGGTTCAACAGGATTTTACTCACAATTTTTTATATTTTTTTTTGGTGTTCGTGAATTTCATTTCATTGTTCGTGCTGCGCACGCAACGAAACTCTAGCTGTTGGCAGATTGGTTGTTTGTTTTTATTATTATTATGTTTATCTTTTAAAATAGTGAGTTTTCGGACAACTTTTCATTTTTTGTTCTATTTTTTATACAACTCAATTAATCTATCTCTATCTTTTTTTCTGTTGTTTGATGATACGAATAGAGGAACTGAAACTCCTAATTGGACAATACCAGCTGCTATAAACATAGTGCCAATAGTTTGCCCAAGACCTTCTTGATCATTTCTTGAACTTGAAATTATTTTCGCTCCATATATAATCGTCAAAACAGAAAGCGAAGTTAATGCAATTGCTAATGTTTTATTAGTTTTTCTTTTTTGCTCATTCACTAAAATAGTTTTTAGATTTAAATAATTCAGTGAATTATTTAGCGCAATTGAATCGGTATTAATTTCAAACATATTCAATCGTTTTATCTCATAATTTTTGAAGGATTGTGAAAAACTGGTATTAAATATTAATAAAACTATTAACATAACTTTTACTTTTTGCATCTTGAAAATAAATTTTAATTATTATACTATTTTAATAAATTTGTATTAACATATTCCGCCCTGAACTTGTTGAAGGGTTCAACAGGATTTTTATTACGCAACGAAACTCTAGCTGTTAGTGGCTGGCGTTCTTTTTACGCATCATCGTCTTCTTTCTTATATCCTTCATAATAATAAGACTGCTCAATTCCTTTAAAAATAACTTCTCGATTGTTTATTTCGTCAGTTAAGTTTTGACTTAGTAAAGTTCTTAATTCCAAACCATTAATTGGGCTTCTTTCCATGGCTTGCAAGTAAAGTGACTTATTTATAAATTGCCAATTCACTAATTTTTTAAGTCTAGTTTTTAAAATCATATCTAGCCAAATACGCATTGTTCTTCCATTACCTTCCATAAAGGGATGAGCTATATTCATTTCAATATATTTTTCGATAATTTCCTCGAAATTGTTCTCTGGCATTTCCTCAATTTTAACCAAAATTTCGTTTAAATATAAAGCGTTTGCAAATCTAAAACCGCCTTTCGATATGTTATGTTTGCGAACTTTTCCGGCAAAATCGTATAAACTATTAAAAAGATAAAAGTGTATCTCCATAAGACCTTTTGTTGTCCCTATTTCGATTTTGTCAATATCATTTGATTCGAACAAACGATATGCATTTTCTAAACTATTTTTATCAATATTTTTCATATAAAGTCAGATTTATACATCTGTATATTTACCGTCAAAAATACTTTAAATGATTGTTATTTACTTCAAAAGAGTTTACTTTTTTTGGAGTATTTAATTGTATCGATTTCCCCCCAATCTGGTGTTCGTCTGCGACGAGTACCTACTTACTTTTGCAAACTAAATAAAGTGTTTGCAACGCGACTTTTTTAAACCAACTTACCCCAACGGTTCAACATTTACATTACAAAAAACAGAATTATCCCCAATCTGGTGCTCGTCTGTGACGAGTACCTACTTACTTTTGCAAACTAAATAAAGCGTTTGCAACGCGACTTTTTTAAACCAACTTACCACAACGGTTCAACATTTACATTACAAAAAACAGAATTAT
>Ga0214162_1000240_pt1 | contig 13650 bp, 15 predicted proteins | sample LakMenepilimnion_3_FD_153000 | JGI IMG/M metagenome (GOLD analysis project Ga0214162, IMG submission 153000) | Freshwater microbial communities from Lake Mendota, WI - Practice 20APR2010 epilimnion v5 | ecosystem: Environmental > Aquatic > Freshwater > Lake > Epilimnion/Euphotic zone | place...
CCACAATTGTCCTTTGATTTTTTCAGCGAGTCCGCTGAAGTGATAGGTATATTATAATTTGTCCACAGGGCAAAATGCACATCGAAAACCCCTATTTGGAGAGTTTTAAAGCCTCTCTGATCACATTGCCTACGCTTTCAACCTCAACCAGGAAGCCATCATGGCCAAATGGGCTACTAATTGTCACCAAAGGCGCTGCAGCAGGGGCTAATTCGGCGATCTCAGCCTGTAGGCGGGGTGGAAACAAGCGATCTGTATCAATTGAGACTGCGACCACCGGAATTGAGATTGTGGCCAAAGCGGCAGCAACTCCCCCTCGTTCCCTGCCAATGTCATGGCTATTCATCGCCTCTGTCAGGGCGATATAGGTGTTGGCATCAAATCGCTTGGCTAACTTGTCTGCTTGATGATCTAAATAGGACTCAACGGCAAAGCGTCCGGTGTCATCGCCCTGAAGCTGTCGACCGAAACGGATATCCATTTCAGCTTCAGTTCTATATGTCAGATGAGCAATGCGTCGTGCAATTCCCATTCCTTCATCGGGGCCAACTTCTTGCTCGTAATAATCGCCACCATTGAAATTGGGATCAGATTTGATTGCTCTGATCTGAATTGATGCGGTGCCGATTTGATCACCTGTTGCTACTGCAGATGAACCGATGGTGCAGATTGCGCCAACACGCTCTGGCAACTGCACCGCCCATTCCAATGCGCGCATTCCACCTAAAGATGGACCGACAGCTAGTAAATACTTTTTGATACCAATGGCATCTGTGAATGCAACCTCTGCTGCAACCATGTCTCTGATTGTGACTGCAGGAAAACGTGAACCCCAACGTTTACCATCGGGTGCAATCGATGATGGGCCGGTCGAGCCTTGGCATCCGCCAATGACATTGGGACAGACCACAAAATACTTATCTGTATCAAAAGGTAAACCAGGGCCAACCATTGATGGCCACCAACCAGGAACATCAGACCATCCGGTCATCGCATGGTTAACTAAAATCGCATTATCTTTCGCAGCGTTTAATGTGCCCCATGTTTGATAAGCAATAGTTACATTGGGAAGTGTCTCGCCATTTTCAAGAAGCAAAAATCCAATGGAAAGAAATTGCCGTTCACCAGGGTCATGCGTTTCAAGCCACGCACCCGTAACCACTTGCTTGTTATCCATGACAAAGAGTCCTTCACCTGCGCTTGTCGCACTAGCGACCTGTTCGTCACCCGGAGCACCCCGCCGCGGTGGAGGGTTGCCGCCTACTAAGCCGGGGCTAGTACGTAGGACTCGTGAACGGTGTAATTCTAGCGACTACCCTTCAAAAATCCCAGCCGTCACCTTTGGGTGCAGTTCTACTCGCATTGCTGCAAAAGCGGCAGCGGGCCAGCCTGAACCAAAGACGCGACGCAACAAAATGGTCAAGGCGTACTTGGGGTCATCAACAGTTGCGCGATCTAATGCGCGATAAGCAAGTTCGCTTTCCCCACGTTCATAGGCCAAAGTCGCAAATAAACAAGCAACCGGTGCAACAAATTCATTAGGCGCAATGCGCAACAAATAAAGCCACATGTTCCAATAGATATCAAATGTTTCTGCGTTGTGGGTGCCCATTGCAAAATCTCGAACTTGAATATCTGAGAGACGACCAATCACCTGTGACATTAATTCCACATCACAGTTGTATCCACGATCAGCAAATTGCATTGATAGATCTATAACTGCTGTTGCTCCATCGCGCTGCAGAAGATTTAGTTCTGGTGTAATTGGCGAGACCGCAAAAGTGTTAACGCTTTCAATGAATTCGATATCGGTGGCAAGTGGAAGCGCGGTGATACTTACATATGTATTTTCAGTTGTCATTGATTCTCATCCTTTGAAGGTGGTTGGGGCATTTACAATGGTGATTAAGGCGATGGAAACTTTCTTTACAGTGCCCGTAACTGCTCGTGTGACGGCGTTGTGCGTGTATGTGCCGTTCCAGGTTGTCAGTAAGGAAACTTGATAGGTACCTGGCTGCTTATAGATGTGATGAATGGGGCCGGATGGATATGGCCCACCGCTTTCTGTAGTGGCATACACGCTGCCATCACCAAAGCTCCAGACAAATGATGGTCGCAATGCAACATCTACAACTTCACCGATGATGTCGACTCGACTGTTGAAAAGTTTTGGCAAATCACACCAGAAATACACCGGCACATGCACCAATGGTTCAAATTCGGGTTGATATGCAACACCAGCTGTCGGAACCATTTTTGTTAAGCGATCACTCAAATTAACCTTTGTAACAGCCTTCTTAACCCGAGGCTTGTAAGTGCGTTTTACAACTGGCTTTTTTATGACTGGTTTTTTTATAACCGGCTTTGCTGATGCTGTAGGTGGAAAAAACAAAGGTACAACTGTGGGTTTAGGAGTCGGCTTGGGCTTAGGGGTTGCCTTAACCATAACTTTCTTAGGAAGCTGTGTAATTGTTTTTTTAGCAGTCGAACTGCCCTTATGGGCTTCGATAATGATTTCATTGTTGCTGGTGTAAACATTGACGCAAGCTGTTTCCTGACATTGATCAGCAGCGCCCGCTTCCTGCATACCAGCACACATAAGTGCCAGGCATAAAATTATTTTCATCATGTGCGGCACCATAAATTGCCCCGATGACTGCACTAAAAGTAACTGAGCAATCTGTGGATAGATGTGACAGGCTAAGACCATGGCAGCGCGCGATGGTGATGGTTGGGTGGAATGCGCCTGCGGAAATAAGCATTGGGGCCTAAATGGCGCGGCCGGAATTCTGATCCTTCGTGGGGCAGAAATTTTGTTACAGCACCGCGCCCCTTGGGTGCACAACGGTGACACGTGGGGAATTCCAGGTGGTGCCCGTGATTCTCATGAAAGCACTATTGAAGGTGCGTTTCGTGAAGCGATAGAAGAAACCGGAATCGATACCGAACTATTGACTCCGCTGCACACCTTTACCGATGATCATGGCAGTTGGAAATACGACACCGTTATCGCGCATGCTGCAGATGGATTAGTTGCCCACGAAGTAAATGATGAATCCCATGAAGTTCGATGGGTTCATGTTGATCACGTAAGTCAGATGGCCTTGCACCCTAGCTTTGCTAAATCCTGGCCAGAGTTACAGGAAATCCTTAATAACTTTATCGGCCCACGCTAGCTCTGATTCATTGCTGTGGGCGACTACAACAACTGTTACTCCACTTTCTGCTAACACCTTCAATAATTCAATAATTCTTTTTCTGCTGCCTCCATCTTGTGCTGCAAGTGGTTCATCTAAAAGCAACACCGGAGTCTTTTGTGCAATCGCCGTAGCAATTGATACTCGTTGGGCTTCTCCCCCAGACAAAGTTGTCACCTGTCGTTCTGCCAATGATGTTAATTCCAAGGCTCGCATTACCTCTTCTGAAGGTCCAGCCATTTCGATAATCTGCTTGACTGTAAAACCCAATGAATAGCTCTGATTTTGAATTGCTACGGCGCGAATTTCTGCCAACTGTGATGGTGGCGTCAGTATCGGATGTAAGTCATCAATTGTGATTGTGCCTTTAGTTGGGGCTATGTCTCCGGCAATTGCCGCTAACAATGTGGATTTACCGCAACCATTGGGACCGACAATTGCAGTGATTGATCCAGCCGGAATTTGTTCGCTGTAATCATAAATAATCTCTCGCCCGTCACGGACAATCGTGATCTCGTTGATAGTAATCATTGAGTTTTCCAAACATTATTCTTAATCGTCACAAGAGCAATTAAAACAGGGGCCCCTAGTAGTGATGTGACAAGCCCAATTGGTAATTCGTTGGGCTGGGCGATGCTTCTGGCAACAGTGTCTGCAACTACAACTAATAGTGCGCCAATGATCGCCGTATGGGCAATTAAATTGCGATGTATCGGACCGTAAATAAATCTAGCGATATGGGGTGCTGCAAGGCCTATAAATGCAATAGAACCAACGGTGCTGACCGCGCCACCGGCAAGTATTGATAATGCAACTAAGGCAATAAATCGAACTCGTGCAACATCGATACCCAGGTGAAAAGCGGTCGCATCGCCCAAGGAAAGTCGGTCAAGTGCTGGTGAGATCTTCCAAGCGATGATTGCACCAATAACCGCGGTGATACTTATGCCAACCAAATTGTCTCGTGTGATCAAAGCAAGGGACCCAAAATTCCAAAATGATATTGAACGAGCATCAGCCCTAGTCACCATTGCCGATACAAGACCAACTACAGCGGTAAAGATGGCAGAGACCGCTATTCCAACAATGATTAATGCAAATGATGAAAGTTGTGATCGCAGGTTCGCTAACTTAAATGTAAGTGAGGTTGCTGCCAATGCGCCTAATGCGCCACATGCAATTGCACCAATAGATCCCACTTGCACCACACCGGTTAGGACCGCCAACACCGTGCCCAGTGATGCACCTGCTGTGGTTCCTAATATCGAAGGTTCTGCCAATGCGTTATTGCAGGCACCTTGTGCCATTAATCCAGCAAGGGCCAAGGATGCGCCAACAATCAACGCTGCTGTTACCCGCGGAATACGAATTTGCCACAAAATTTCATTACTGCCGGGTGAGAAAAGCGCTGACCAAAAGCTATCTATTTGCGCTGTACCAACATAAATGGCTACAAAAGTTGCGACAACTAGTGCAATGACTGGGGCTAGCTTCTTCACTTAAGTGCCGCACTTACTGCTGAAGCTAAAGCAACGACTAGGGATGGTGTGCGAGGACCAAAAGATAAAAGCAGTGAATCATCAACATCGATAATCGCCTGATTCTTGCCTGCCTTTGTTTGTGCCACGCCAGGTAGCTTTAGCAACCCTGAAATCCCACCAACAGATTGCAAACCCTTTGTCATCACGATAATCACATCGGGATTTAGTGTTGCCAAGCTTTCGGCGGTCATCGTATTAAAAGGTCGTGGTAGTGATGCTGCTCCAACATCTACTGCGCCAATGGCAGAAATTAATGAGTCCGCCCCCGAACCTGCTCCCCCCACCAAATAAATAGATGAAGTTCCACGAAGATACAAGAATGCAACCCTAGGTTTATCTGACAGTGTCTTTGCTTTAACCGCATTGTTCATCGCAGTATTAAGCAAGGCTCCTTGCTGCGGTGCACCAATTGCAGCTGCAACCGCTGAAACCTTTACGGAAATATCTGCAAGGGTCCAACTTTCAGGTGTCTCAACAACTTTTATGCCTGCATTTTTTATCTGATCAAGTGCGGCCTTAGGGCCAGTTGATGCATCAATAATGACTAGATCTGGATTAAGGGCAATGACCTCTTCTGGTAAAACTTGATGACCAGAAGTTGCAAGTGGAACATTCTCAAGTGCTTTTTCGGTACTTGAGATATCACGCCCAACAATAATTGATGTGGCATTAAGAGATTTCATAATCTCTGCCACACCATTTGCCAGAACTACAACACGGGACACTGAAAATGGACTGGTTGCATCAATTGAAACTGCCGACACATCATCTTGTGAGATTGTGTTGGTGTCAGAAATCTGTGAAGTAGCGCACCCTGTTAGCAGAATTGCCAGTGCAAAAACACCTATTTTCTTCACGGCCATAGTGTGCCAAAGCTTTGAGCGACATGTAGTCGAGTCCTGTCGGATAAGCATCTGTAGCAAGAGATTTAGAGTGTGCTTCATGAAGAAGCTTCTTTTCGTCTTGATTGCAACGCTTCTTTTTGCAAACAGCCCTGGAGTCCAAGCTGTAGTAGCCCAGTCTGCAACGGTAAAAGGTGCACAAGGACAACTTCTCAAGGTTTCTGCAACTACCGCCAAAAGCGGTTCGATGATCACAGTTAGTGGAAATCGTTTTGATGAAACAGTTGGAATTTATCTGGCTTTTTGTGTTGTCCCGAAAAAGGGCGAGCTGCCAACACCGTGTGGTGGCGGTGTTAACAAAGCGGGAACCGGTGAATCATCATTCTGGATTTCATCAAATCCTCCACCGTATGCAATTGGCTTAACTGATGAGTTTCTACCCGCAGGCAGATTCACCCACACAGTGAAGGTATCGAAGAAAATCGGAAAGTTTGATTGCACAAAAGTGAAGTGCGCGATCACAGTTAGAGCAGATCATCTTCGCGGCAATGACAGAAGTTACGACATGTTTATTCCAGTAAAAATCAAATGAGGAGAACAATGAAGAAGTTCGTTTTTGTAATAGGACTAGTAGCTTCCCTGTTGGTACCCGTGCAAGCACAGGCGGCCGAAACCAAGTTCACGGGTGCTCCCCTGACTAATGTGGAATCTCAAGGCGCAACAATCAACATCATGTTGCTAGGAGTTCCTGCAAAGGGTGGCTTATACATACAACAGTGCGTAGAAGCACCCGCTGGTACTCGTCCGACCATCTGCAATGAACCAGCGCAGTTATGGATTTCAACATTGCGTGGTGCCTCCTTTGCACCAACTGATGTTATTAAATTGAAGCCAGCAGGAACATTTACGACAAAGACAACCGCAGTTGATTGCACCGTTTCCAAGTGCGGAATCTTCATGAGATTCGACCACACGGTCCCAGCAGATTTTTCCGAAGATCAGTTCATTCCTTTAACATTCAAGGCACCCACTGCTACAACAGTGGTGCTACCTGCTGATGAGATCACAGCGACGGTTAATGGCGTTGTTGTCAGCACTAAGGCACCAATCACACTTGGATACCGCCAGGTATCAACTGTTTCAGCCACATCTAAAGCTGGCGCAGCCCTTACATTTGCCTCGATAGATTCAAACTGTGCGCTAAAGGGCACGGAAATTACACCTCTAAAGGGTGCCGGTAAATGTGCAATCTCGGTTACCTCTGCAGGCAATGCAACCGCCACTGGTGTGATGGCAATCGTGCCAATTGAGTTAACTTTTGGGGTGCAAACTGTCCCAGCAATTGCGGCTAAGAAATCTGTAAAACTGGCATCGACAACTAACTTCGGTCAAAAGATTACCTACAAGGCATCTGGCAATTGTTCGATTATGAAAAACACTTTGAGTGCAAAAAAGGGAACGTGCACAGTTACTGCAACTGCAGCAGGTCAAGCCGGATTGTTTGCGGGGTTAAGCACCAAAGTTGTTCTAAATATTAAATAGAGGTTAAGCCAGCGATGCAGAACGCGGTTGCAGATTTGATTTCTGCTTCTGCATCATGGCCGCCTTCAATACGCTTAGTTGAAGCATCGGTAATTGCTTGGATAAACAACAAAGCTCGCTGAGTATCTTTGACACCCATCGCAGTTAAGCCCGTAACAAGTGGTGCAAGTAATGCACGGTGTGCAGCGCCGATAGCAGCGGTGCGCTCTTGTGGCAGTGATGTTGCATTCAACGCTTTTGCTAACAAATGACGACCATCTGCAATATATGTAAGTGCGCTTTGGATCCAAGCGGCAATACTTTCAATAGGCTGTTCAGTATCAGACACCGCATCGCGCAGATAGTGTGCAAAGTTATTGAGCTCTTCTAATACTAAATCTGCAATTAAATCTGCGCTGCTTCCAAAGTACTCATAGACAGAAGTTCTAGACAATCCTGCTCGTTGTGCAACCGCTGCAACTGTTACTGCAGACCCGCCAGATTCCAAGGCGATGCCTGCAGCAGCTTCGATTAATTGGTTGCGACGCCAATCACGGTGCTGTGCAAGTGTTTCGGTTTCAATGCGAGGCATAGAATTATTCTTTCACGCTTTCCGCAAGTCGTCTCAGTGAGTCAATGACTACACCCTTTTCTGAGGTTCGCCAGAGCGGAGGCATCGAGTTAAGTAGGACACTTCCGTACCGCTTCGTCACGATGCGCGAATCCAAAATAGCTACTACTCCCCGGTCATCAACGGAACGAATCAAACGCCCCGTGCCCTGTGCCAACAAAAGCGCTGCTCTAGGCAATGAAACCTGCATAAATCCACTGCCACCCTTTGCATCCGCTTGGGCCGCGCGCGCACTCATAACTGGTTCATCGGGGCGTGGAAAAGGTATGCGATCGATTGCAACCAAAATGCAACTGTTACCAGGCACATCAACGCCTTGCCACAAGGACATGGTGCCGATCAATATCGATGTTTCATCCTTTGCAAACCTAGAAACAAGCGGTCCAACAGCATCCCCACGCTTTTGTGTGATGATTTTTATTGGTAGCTCTGCCAATACTTTACGTAAATGTAAATCTGCTGCCTCTACCCCACGCCATGATGAAAACAAGGCCAAGGTGCGACCACCTGCAGCATCAATTAACTCTCCGAGTTCAGTTAAAACTTCGATGCTTGGACCGTCACGTCCTGGCTCAGGCAAATGCTTTGGCATATACAAAACACCTTGATTAGCAAAATCAAAAGGGCTTCCAACATCTAGCATCTGAATATTCGCCGGATCTACTTCGCCTTCTTTGATTTCAGCGTTCATCTCTTCATTAACCAAAAATCCAATGCTCTTTGCCATCGAATCAAAACCATTGCCGACTGTAAGGGTGGCAGATGTTGCAATTACAGGTGTCTTGGTTAGTAAGTTTTCACGCAGGACTTCGGAGACAGATAGCGGCGCTAAGTACAAAGTTGAAAATGTTGGTTCATACCACAGCACTAAACCATCACCCATTTTTAGAAGCGTTGTTGCAGTAGTTGCGATCTCGTTGACAGCACCTTTTACTCGCGCGCGCTCTGCCAACCCATCGGTATCGATGATTTCATCATCTGCTGATAAGAATTGGATGATGGCCTTCGACGACTCCATGACTTTTCGAATGGAGAATTCAAGTGATTGTGGAATTTCTTCCAAGCGGCCCTGCGTGCCAAATTCTGTTTTGGCTGATTCTCCATAATCCACCATGGATTCATGAAAATCATTTGCCGCCTTATGAAATGCGTCTGAAAGCTTGCCCGGCATGAACTTGCGAGCCATTGCGGCGGCGCGTAAAACACGGTTGCTAGTTAACTCATCTGTAACCGCTTGGGTTGCACGATCCATAAATTCATGTGCTTCATCCAAAATCACACAATCACGTTCTGGCAAAATTGGATGTGAATCCACGATTTCGATTGCTAATAATGTGTGGTTTGTAATGACGATGTCTGCAGTCTGTGCCTTTGCTTTGGCATTTGCCGCAAAGCATTGTGAACCAAAAGCACACACATCGGCCCCGACGCATTCCCGCCCAGAAACACTATTTGCGGCCCATACTCTGCGATCAACTTCGGGAGCATCATCACGATCACCGGTCACACCCGGAGTCTTTGCCCATGCAATTAGACGCTTGGCATCCTTTTCTAGCGATGAAACCTCCATAACTAACTCGCCGTCAGGGTCCACATCATCACTGTTCATCTTTTGCAAACAGACATAGTTTCCTACGCCCTTGTAAATCGCATATGAAATTTCGCGGCCTAGCTCTTTTTCAAGGGCCGGAACAACTGCCGGTAAATCCCTATCAACTAACTGACGTTGCAATGCAATTGTTGCTGTTGCTACTAATACTTTTCTTCCATGCACGATGCCAGGGATCAAATAGGCCAGTGATTTTCCTGTGCCAGTGCCGGCTTGCACCATTAAGTGATGGCGGTTTGTTAATGCATTTGCAACCGCTTCGGCCATTTCAATCTGACCTTCTCGTGCTGAACCTCCAATAGCTTCGACAGCAACATCTAGTGCTCGACGCACCTTTGCTGACATATCGCTCATTAAAGAGCCATCAAATCCATAAACTCATTTACAGGTGTTGAAATTAGTTTGTCGTAATCAAGGCACAGATCGGCAATCTGCTTTTGCTTATCCGCGTCATAAATACGAGCCAAGTTGGTCTTGTACTTTTCGATTAGCAATGGGATTCCCTCGACGCGTCGGCGTGCATGGCCAACTGGGTACTCAACTGCTACTTCGGCAAAGCTGCTGCCATCATTGAATTCAACTGTTACTGCGTTGGCAATAGAACGCTTTTCTGGGTCGTGATAATCAGCTGTATATCCGGTGTCTTCTACGCAGACAATTTTTTCGCGCAATGCATCAATACGCGGATCAGCTGCGATGGTGTCTTCGTAATCACGGGCAGTTAGGCGACCAAAAATAAATGGGACAGCGACCATGTACTGAATGCAGTGGTCGCGATCGGCGAAGTTGTTGAGTGGTCCCTTTTTATCAATAATGCGGATACATGCCTCGTGGGTGCGAATGGTTATCTTTTTGATGTCATCAGAAGTTTTGCCGGCTGCTTGCATCTGCTGATAAATCGTCATTGCAGCTTCGACAGCGGTCTGTGAGTGAAATTCGGCAGGGAAGGAAATCTTAAACAAAACATTTTCCATGACATATGAACCATACGGACGCTGAAAGGTAAATGGCTTGCCCTTAAAGGAAACATCATAAAATCCCCAAGTTTTTGCGGTCAGCGCTGATGGATAACCCATCTCGCCAACTTTCGCCATTAATGCAAGACGAACTGCGCGAGATGTTGCATCTCCTGCTGCCCATGATTTGCGAGATCCCGCATTTGGAAAGTGTCGATAAATGCGCAATGAATGTCCATCAATCCATGCAAGTGAAACAGCTGCCAATGCTTGATCTCTAGTTAGGCCCATCATCTGTGCAACTACGGCCGTTGATGCAACCTTTACTAAAATAACGTGATCTAGCCCAACTTTATTGAATGAGTTTTCAAGTGCGATACACCCTTGAATTTCATGTGCTTTGATCATTGCCGTTAAAACATCTTTGATCGTGAATTTTTTATCAGTTGTACGTGACAACCAATCAGCAGTTGCAAGGATTCCACCTAAGTTATCTGATGGATGTCCCCATTCAGCTGCCAGCCATGTGTCATTAAAATCTAACCAGCGAATCATTGCGCCGATATTGAATGCGCCTTGTACTGGATCCAAAACATGCTTGGTGCCAGGAACCTTAACTCCGTTTGCAACTGTTAATCCTTCAACAACTGGCCCTAAAAGCTTGGTACAGGCTTCATATTCAAGTGATTCAAGGCCACATCCAAGTGTGTCCAAAAAGCTACTCCATGCAGTTTCATAAGCAACCGAGGATTTAATCTCATAGTTAAGGACGTAATCGACGATGTCGACGATTACCTGATCGTATGGCTGGTTGCCCGTACTGACCTGGCTAGACATATTTATCTCTTTTCGATTGGAACAAACGCCAAATCTTCAGGACCAACATAGGTCGCTGTTGGGCGGATGATTTTTCCGTCATTACGCTGCTCGATCACGTGTGCTGTCCAGCCCGAAATACGTGCCATAACAAACAGTGGCGTGAAGTAATTAACTGGAATCTTCATTGAATCGTATGCAACAGCTGAGAACCAGTCCACATTTGGGAACATCTTCTTAACTTCCCACATAACTGATTCGATGCGCTCTGCAACATCATACAAATTCTCTTTTCCAGCCTCGATTGCAAGATCCTTTGTGATTACCTTGACGATCTCATTGCGCGGATCTGAAACTGTGTAGACAGGGTGGCCAAATCCAATTACTACTTCTTTGGCATCCACGCGTGCGCGAATATCTTTCTCTGCTTCATCGGCAGACTTGTATCGAAGCTGAATCTCAAGTGCTACTTCATTAGCGCCACCGTGCTTTGGACCGCTGAGCGCTCCGATTGACCCTGTAACGCATGAGTAAATATCCGCACCAGTTCCGGCAATTACGCGACCGGTAAATGTTGAAGCGTTGAATTCGTGCTCTGCATAGAGAACTAATGATGCGTGCATAGCTTTTTCCCATAGCGCAGATGGCTTTTCGCCATGTAAAAGGTGCAAGAAGTGAGCACCAATAGAATTGTCATCAGTTTCTACTTCGATGCGCTTTCCGCTGTTAGCAAAGTGGTGCCAATAACCAAGTAATGAACCAGTCTTTGCCAGCATTGAATCTGCGATATCACGCGCTTCTGCTTCTGTGTGATGCGTTGATTCTGGATTTATTGCACCGAGTGCTGAAAATCCTGTTCGCAAAACATCCATTGCATGAGCAGTTGCTGGAAGTTGTTCTAGAACAGTCTTTACCTGAGGTGACAAACCACGTAATCCCCTGAGTTTTGCCTTATAGGTATCTAGTTGTGTCTGAGTTGGAAGAGCGCCGTGCACAAGAAGATGTGCAACTTCTTCGAACTGACAATTGGCAGCCAAGTCTTTGATTGAGTACCCACGGTAGTGAAGATCAGCTCCACCTACTGCGCTCAGGGATGTGTTTCCTGCTGGAACACCCGAGAGTGCAACTGACTTCTTTACTTTGATTTCAGTCATTCTTACTTACCCATTTTCTTGTCGTGGCCTAGTGTCTGGTCAAGTGCTTTCTCGTACTCATAGTAATTAATTGCTTGGTATAACTCTTCGCGGGTCTGCATTGTGTCGATCACAGTGGCCTGCGTGCCGTCGCGGCGAATGGCCGTATAGACATTTTCTGCCGCCTTGTTCATCGCTCGAAAGGCTGACAATGGGTACAGGATCATCCCCACACCATTGGCCGCTAATTCTTCACGAGTAAACAGTGGAGTCTTTCCAAATTCAGTGATATTTGCCAGGATCGGTGCGGAAACAGCAGATGAAATCTTTGCGTAATCTGCCAAATTCTCGATTGCTTCAGGGAAAACTAAATCAGCACCTGCTTCGATGTATGCGTGAATACGATCTAGGGCTGAATCAATACCTTCATTTGCGATCGCATCTGTGCGGGCCATGATCTGAAAATTATCATCTGTGCGAGCATCAACCGCTGCTTTAATGCGATCAACCATTTCGTCCTTTGAAACAATTTCCTTATTGGGGCGATGGCCACATCGCTTTGCGCCAACTTGATCTTCGATATGCATTGCGGCCGCTCCAGCTTTGATCAAATCTTTTACTGTGCGACCGATATTAAAAGCCGATGCGCCGAACCCTGTGTCTGCATCAACCAACAGTGGCGTATCGCAAACATTGGTAATACGACGTACATCAGTTAATACATCGTCTAATGTGGTGATTCCTAGATCTGGGATTCCCATAGATCCTGCGGCAACTCCGCCACCTGATAAATAAATTGCGCGATATCCAGCGCGCTTTGCAAGCAGGGCGTGATTAGCGTTGATTGTTCCAACAATTTGAAGTGGGGTTTCTTCAACTAACGCCTTTTTAAAGGCCGCTCCTGCGCTAGTTACGCTCACCTGGCGAGTCTATCTAGGCGTTCTTCAAACGCAAAAGTTCAAGAGCAGCAACCGCGCTGTCGTATCCCTTGTCCTCTTTGCTTCCGGCAACGCCTGATCTGGCAATAGCTTGATCTAGGTCATTACACATCAAGACGCCATAGCCAATTGGTTTGCCGTACTTCAGTGACACATCAATCACGCCTTGAGTAACTCCTTGGCAGACGTAATCAAAGTGAGGTGTTTCACCTTTGAGGACTAGTCCCACTGCAACAACAGCATCAAAGCCCTTATCAAATGCATATTGGGCGGCCAGTGGAATTTCAAAAGAGCCCGGAACAAACTGAACGTCAACACTGCCTACTTGTGCCTCTTTCAGTGCGCGCTGGGCACCTGCGATTAAGTCATTACAGATATCTAGATGCCACGATGATGAAATGATCGCAACCTTTGCCTGCGGAAGTGGCGTAATACCAATGCGTGGTGCATGTCCTGCCATTTATTT
>Ga0214162_1000241_pt1 | contig 13641 bp, 10 predicted proteins | sample LakMenepilimnion_3_FD_153000 | JGI IMG/M metagenome (GOLD analysis project Ga0214162, IMG submission 153000) | Freshwater microbial communities from Lake Mendota, WI - Practice 20APR2010 epilimnion v5 | ecosystem: Environmental > Aquatic > Freshwater > Lake > Epilimnion/Euphotic zone | place...
TGCTGGAGAAGCTCCGTCCTGAGGCTGTCCGCGAGATGCGCGCCGCCCGCATCACTCTCGACGTGAACACTCACACGAGCGGCACTGTCCCACTTGACTATATTAAGCAGGAATATGAGATCATCAACACGACGACCACCCCATTTAGCATGGGCGAGTCCGTGGCCGCCTCTACCGACCAAATTCGCAACGAGCTCCAGGATCTGCTGAGCAAGGCTCTCTCCCACCGCAAGCCGAGCCCGAAGGCGCGCGATGGAGAGAAGACTGAATTGCGCCAGCTTGTCAACGGAGCTCTCGGTCAGATCATGCTCAACAAGGCACCCATTGTTCTTGGTCAGCCAGCTCCCTCTGCGGAAGATACTCGGAGGGCACGGGAGATCATTGAGTGCTTTGCTGAAGCGGAGCGGCAAGTGATTGCTCTCTTTGCCAACAAAGCCCTGCTCAAGAAGCGCATGGATGCCCGCAAGTCTGACTTTAAGATGGATGCGGCTCTCATGTTCGCATTTAACGACTGTGTCTCCGTCGCGGGGCGCGAGGCCGTCATCGCCGACTATGTGAGTCTCTACCGCAACTTCTTTGAAGACAAGGCCGTGTGGTCAGCGACAATCAAGGAGATCACGGGCGGCGGAGCCGGCAAGCACAACGAGGGAAACAAGATCTTCGAATCCCGCTGGAAGAAGGTTGTGAATCTTCTTCGGCCGGCAGCTCAGGAAGAGGGTGAGGCGCTCAATGTAGCTGATGCAGTATAAATGTAGAATCAAGAAAATGTAAAAAGAGGGGCTGCGGCCTATCTTTTTACACAGGCTTCTCTTCACAACGCTTCACAACGCTTCACAACCCCAAGTACTCCCGCAGCCGCCTTCCCATCGCCTCCGCGAGCTTGACGGGAACAGCATTTCCAATCTGCTTGTACTGATTTCCCACACCTCCTGCAAACGTGTACGAGTCAGGGAACGTCTGGATACGAGCATACTCTCGCACCGTCAGCGGCCGCGTCTCCGTAGGATGACAGCGCTCCGTCTGTTTTTGCGCAGGGCTCGTAGTCAGAGTCAGACACGCCTCATTCATCGCCAGACGCCGCGCCACCCCGCGCTTTCCACCACCCGCCGCCATACCGGCTTCGCCCATATAAGTCTGCTTGATATCCTCGGGCAAATCTACCCAGCATCCGCCCTGCGGAACCAGCTCCATCACCGCGCGCTTCGCCGGCGGATAAGATGCTCCAGGGCTCGCAGGGACGTCGACGAGAACATCACGGAGCAGAACAGACTTAGTTGAGGGAACAGGGTAGGTGAAGGTGCCGCGGGCGGTGTGGATATCATTGCGAATACCTACGATGAACACGCGCTGACGCTTCTGAGGAACCTCGTAGTTCACTGCGTTGAGAAGCTTATGATAGACCGTGTAGGCACCGTTGTTTGCAAAGAGATCCAAGACGCCGCGTAAGGTCGCGCCATCTTCGTGTGTAAGAAGGCCAGCCACATTTTCCACCATCAGAATCTTCGGACTCACTTGATTGACGAGCTTGTTAAACTCGACAATCAACTGACCGCGCGGATCATCAAGGCCTTTGCGTTCACCTGCCTGACTAAACGCCTGACACGGAACGCCACCCATCAGAACGTCGACCTGGCCATGATACTTGGTCAGATCAAGAGCCTTCATGTCCTTGTGCTCTACCAACACGCCAGGGTGGTTGGCCTTCAGAGTCTCGCAGAAAGGCGCAATGAGTTCATTTAGGAGCAGAGGATGGAATCCTGCGTTCATGAATCCTGTACTGAGTCCGCCACAGCCGGCACAGACTTCGATGAATGTAGGGGCGGTAGGATCCGCATCGTGTGTAAGAGGAGGGTCTGGGATGGGCGTTTGGGCTGCCTCAGCTGCTGTGATCGCCGTTAGGAGCACAGCCTTTGTCTTACTCTTCACACCTTTGAGGCCAAGCGCCTCAGCCTTTGCAATGAGTTCTGAACGACTGAGCTTTTCCATTTAGGGGGACACCTGGTCTGCGGTGGTGGTTGTTTCATTTTTAGAGATAAGTCTGCTTTTTGCCTGGTCTAAACTAAATACTAGACCGCTAGTAGAATAATGTACACCTGGATTCTTGTAGCGGGTGCGTTGAACTCTTTCATTGATGCATGTGGAATTGGAAGTAACGATCTAGCTAACTCCTTTGGAACAACATACGGTTCAAAGGTGCTAACTGTCTTCCAAATTATCATTCTTGCTTCTATTTTTGAATTTACTGGTGCGATGGTTCTAGGGAGCCCAGTCACGAACACTCTCGCAGGAAGTATTTCGAACGTGGCGTATTTTAAGTCACAGCCATATGTTCTTATGTACGGAATGTTGTGCGCACTTGCTGGATCAAGTACCTGGCTTTACACTGCGACCTATCTTGGTCTACCTGTCTCCACGACTCACAGTATTGTAGGCGGTATTATGGGGTTTTCTCTTGTCTATAAGGGTGTCGATGGTGTCGTGTGGATCAAGTCTATCCCTGACTTCCCCTATGTTTCTGGGTTTGTACCTATTGTGATCTCATGGGTCTCCTCGCCGATTATCTGCGCAGTCATCTCAGCAGGCATCTATTCAACTGTTCGCTATACAATCATTAAGACACCTAACGCAGTGCAGCGCTCCGTTTATTTCCTACCTGTTGTTGTATTTTTTAGTTTCTTTATCGAGTTTATATTTATCTTGTCAAAGGGTGCTGGGTCAAGGATCACGTGGGATATCGGCACTACGTGCTGGGTATCTGCCTGTATTGCATCAGGCGCCTCTGTTCTTTCACTTGGATTCATTCCTGTCCTGCAGAAGAAGATTACGAACTATACGCCAACTGTCTTGGCGATTGAAAATGTGAATCTTCAAGAAGTCAAGACATCTGATGCGTCAGGGACGGAACTTGCGATTGTTCCTGCAGCTGCATCTGTGGCTGCACCTGTCACGGATCTCTCAGGTGCGATTGTTCTAAAAGAGCATGTAGATGACATCTATGATCCGCGCATCGAATACTCGTTCGCCTATCTCCAGATTTTTACATCCATCTGTACATCATTCGCACATGGCGCTAATGACGTGAGCAATGCGGTGGGTCCTCTTGCAGCAATTTGGTATATCTATCAAAATGATGCCGTTTCATCGAAGATCGACGTTCCTGTATGGGTTCTTGCTCTCGGCGGTGGAGGTATTGTTGTAGGTCTTGCAACCTATGGAGTTAAAATTATGGAAGTTCTTGGAAAGAAGATTACTTACATCTCACCCTCCCGCGGATTTTCAGCCGAGCTGGCAACGGCGCTTGTTGTTTCCTTTGCGTCTAAGTATGGCCTGCCTATCTCTTCAACGCAGTGTATTACAGGCGCGGTGATCGGAATCAGTCTCTGCGATAAGAATTTAAAGGATATCAACTGGAAAATTATGGCAAAGATCTTTGCATCCTGGATTTTTACAATTCTTGTTACAGGTGGAATCTCAGCTGCCATTTTCTCACAAGGTGTGTATTCGCCGAATATGTAGATCTGACGGTATTAAACGCTTACAATTCGAAAGGCGAGAGGAGTGCGACAGGCTGGACACGTCGTGTGAGTGGTTGCCCACAGTGTTAGAAGTGGTGCTTGAAAGACACAATGACACGCAGTCACTGCGATTTCACCAGGGGTGAGAACCTCTTGTGAAATGGGGCAGATTTCTTTTTGCTGAATGGAATCACGAGCTAAAGCAAGGCAGAGGCGTTCGGCGGGAAGAGGAGAAGGAGCAGAAGGAGCAGAAGGAGCAGAAGGAGCAAGTGGCTCAGCGGGCGGGGCAGACGGTAGTGGCGCCATCAGAAAAGGCAGATCAGGATGACGATTGAAGGTTGCTTGTATCTCATACAGTGTATCGAGGAGATCCCCTCCAAATATACTTCTAATCTGCATCGATTCATGGCATGATGGAATAGGGTATGATGATATTCCTGCAATCACCTGCCCAAGTGGACGCCCACGTTCTTTCAGGCAATAGACGGTCTGACAGAAGAAGAAGTGACCAAACCCGGTAATTTCTGTAAACCCAAACTTCTCGCGACTTACATCAATTTGGATCGAAACTTCCTCTGGGCAATCGAACGGCTTCGGAGTCAGCTTGTATCTTGATAGTCCAATGTAACCATCGTATTCGCTCGTATACATAGTAAATGAATTATTTTGACTGTTCCACAAAATAAATGTGTTTGGAAGAGATCCAACGAAGAGTGGCATCTGTGGGGACGTGTAAAAAGAGTGGGTTGCCCCTTATCAATTTTTTGTAATTTACACCCTCACCGGCCAGTTGCGCATCGTCATCTCCATCGCGTCATAGATGACATCGCGGTTCATCGCTGTGACATCTGCCGTGTTCAGCATGATGCTGGGGAGGCCAGGAATCATCACCTGGATGCTCTCGAACGGCATCGTGTCAATGACGAGGAAGTTCAGAGTGTAGCGCAGACTCGCGATGACCTCCGCAGCCGAGATATTCACCTTCTGACACGTCATGTGGGTCTCTCCTGATCCCATCTTTGCGTTCGTATCCTTGTAGCGGTAGATATAGCTATCGCGACCAGTCTTGAGAATGGTGATGTCGTCATCCATAGTCTTTGTGTCCTTGTTACGGATGATAAGGATGTGGGTGGTTGGGTAGTTGACCTTGACCTCGGCCTCCTCGGCCTCCTCATCATCCTCGTCCTCCTCGTCCTCGAAGTTATCCTCCACTGCGTAGGCATCAGGGACGGCGGCATCCAGCTGCAGGCTACTAAACTCCTTGTTTGAGAGGTTGGACTCGAGGAACTCGCGCACCGTCAGCGAGCTATCAGGGGTACCAGGAAAGCGCGGGAAGTGAATGTCAATGTCAATGGCCTTCGCGATCTCGCGAACATAGTCGACGCGAATCTCGCCGAACATCCAGCGGCTCGAGACGATCTCGTGCAGGAGCCAGTAAACACCCTCCTGCTCAGCAGGAAAGTTCAGGAAGTTCAGGAACTGCGAGATCGACGGGTTGTGGCGGTTCTGCGGATCCGTCGCAGCCTTCAGATTCACCTGAACTGTCCTGACCGGTGCCGGCACTACAGACCGAGCTGCCCACTGCTCAAACAGAGCATTCCAGTCATACGCTACAGCGTTAGACGTCGAAGTCCAGAGAGAAGGAACAAAGGGCATCATTTCGGCAGGGACTTAGGAAGGCGGGCGGCGGCAGGGTCAACTTTTTGCGCGGATTTATACCTTAGATTCAGCCGTTGAGTTCACCTCCACCTCAATATGATCAGGGCGTGTTACCTGGAGTGCGCCGATGAGGTCTGCAGATGTGGCTGCAGTTGTAGAGGAAGGAACTGTTGTATTCACAAGCTGACGTGTAAGAGGGGATGTGCTGCGACGGGTAGAAGTCTGGTGTTGGCTCTGACGGCGGAGAAGAGAGCGTCCGTGGAGGTTTCCACCAGCAGCAGCGGCAGGTGCTGCTGTCCGATCCACGTTCTCCTCGAGTTCTCGCACACGAGCGTGAAGAGATGTAAAAAGGGATCCTGACATGTCATTCATGCGCCTATCAATCTCTGGGATAAGAGCATCATTCAGAACCTTCTTTTTCTGGCGCAAGTGGATTGCCGCATCCACCGCGATCTGACGAAGGCGGCTGTCATTGTCGTGAAAGACATGGGTGTGATCCACTCCGTGGGCAATATCAGGCTTCTTCAGATTCTTCAGATCCTGGAACTCCCGCTCGAACGCCTTGATAACAGAATCAGGGATCGGCGGCGACTGCTCGATCAGACGATCAAGTTCTGAACGGCAAATCTTAAGAAAATCCATGGAATCAAGACGATCGCGGGGATGGAGAGCGAGCTCCACGGCAATCTGACGCTGGAACTTGCCCCACGCGATTCCTGAGACGCGGTGAGATTCTGAGGCTTGGGCGTAGCGGAAGAAATTGCCGAGCGTAGTTAAGATTCCTGTAAAAATGGATACACCTCCAATTCCAATCTGAACATATGTGCCAAGTTGCTTATTATCACCGACAATTCCACCCATAATGAAGTTGGCTGAGCCTGTGAGAGTAGAAAGGATGATAACAGGAACTGTAATAGACATATTGCTACGCGCACTAATCTTCTCACATCTGTCATGCATCCAGCGATAACACGCTGAGATATCAGCCCAGCCGGCCATAAGTTCCTCTTGCTCCTTCGTCCATCCATTGTTAAAACGAGGCGGGCGAGAGCCTGAGAGGTCTGTGGTTGCTGCGCCAGCGCCAGGGGTTTTGGGAGGAGATGACGACCTTGAAGGTGCAGTCGAGGCTGGAGGTGTGGCCTCCGTAGCGGACATTCTACCCGAGCCTTCAGAAAAAACAAGTCTAAAGAACACGGAAACTACTGAAAAGATAATGAGCCCCACTGTGTGGATTCTGTTTGGAGTTCGTGAAGAGAGTGGATCCACAATTCCTCATCCCTATTTTATTGGTGTCTATTCGACTCTTGACGGTGCGAATGCTGCTCGCGCAATCGCTGTAAGCAATTCAACGGAGGAGTATCCTCATTCGATGTACTATGTAAAAGAGACGCTTATGGATCTTACCTATTCGTATGGGTGGAGCACAATGGATGATTAGTGGCCTCTGCCTCCGCGGCCTCCGCGACCTCCCTCTGGGTAGTCGCTTCGCTTACCACGGCCTCCGCGGCCTCCTCTTGCCGCTCGCGCCACCTTTGCCGCTTTTCCCGCCAGATACACAGCAGTTGCTTCGGTTTCCGTCAACTTCTTTGGATCAATACCTTGGGGCACTGTTACAAACTCCTTGACCTTGAGATCCGTCTTGTACATATAGAGACCGTACGCTCCGTTTGCAAAGGTGTAGGAGCCAACACTGAGTTTTGTGGCATCGGCCGCCGCCTTTGCGCGGAGCTTGACTTCAATCGTATCGGCCGTATCCGTAGGTGTTAGAGGGAGATTGATTGTACCCCACGTCACGTAGGCGCCGAACTTTCCTGACTTGCGCAGAACAGGAGTGCCGTCAATCGTAGCCATTATGTCGCCGGCTTTTGCGCGAAGCGCAGCATCAAATGCCTCCTTCGCATCCTCAGGTGTGAGGCTTTTGAAGAGATCGACTGTGATCGTAGCAAACTGTGTTTTGGCCTTGTCTTTTGTAGCATCTTCCTGAACAAGGAAATAGCCTTTTGCGGACTTGACTGCCTTCAAGCCGTTTCCAAAGTCACGCACCTTATCGGATTCGGAGGGGAGAGATGCCTTATCCATTAGGCGAGTGTATTCGCCTTTATAGGAGTCCCAGGTGGCGCGGCAAACCTCCTTCCAAGGCTCAGCGCCGGTCGCTACGAGGTCTAGGCGCTGCTCAAGATGAGCGGTGAAGTCATAGGCAAAGAGATGCGAGAAATTGGCTAGGCAGAAGGTGAGAACAGAAGTGCCAAGTTCGGTCGGAACAAGCTTCTGTTTCTCCGCGCCTAGGGCAACCTCTGTACTGGTGTAAGAGGGTGGCCATGTGTTGGGCACCAGGTTCATCATTGTATTTTTAATCTTCTGGCCTTCAATATCCTTCTTCTCAGCATATCCCTTGTCAAGAATGGTTTCAACAAGAGAGGCAAAGGTGCTCGGACGGCCAATGCCTTTGTGCTCGAGTTCACGAATAAGAGTGGCCTCTGTGAACCGGGGCGAGGCTTTGGAGCGCTTAGGGACGGCCTGGAGACTTGTCCAGGCGAGGGCTGCGCCTGTTAGAAGACGCGTTGCAAAGGACCAGGTGGCGGTCGTTGTTTCGTCATCGGCCTCTTCATCATCATCAAGCTTTGCTGTCTCACCGAGGCGCTTCCATCCTGCGAAGTCTGTCTTACGCCAACTCGCAGACCAGGGAAAGGGAGCATCGTCTGCTGCGAGGGTGAGGGTCACTGTGCGAGTCTGTCCTTTCGCTGCTGCCATTACAGACTGGAGTGCACGCTGCGAGATAAGACTGTAGATTTTGCGATCCTGTGCAGTCCACGTTTCAGTCTGCGGTAGATCGCGGAGTTCAAGATGGGTGGGGCGAATACATTCGTGAGCCTCCTGAGCGGCAACGGCGCCCTTGGCTTTGGGTTTGGACGCAACCTCGGGTCCAAGATACTCGGCGCCAAAGTCTGCGGTGACCTTAGCGCGTGCAGCTTGGATAGCTTCCTGCGACATTGTTGTATCATCTGTGCGCATATAGGTGATGTGGCCGGCTTCATACAGGGCTTGAGCGATCTTCATTGTTGTCTTCGGAGTCAAGCGATAGAGGGCAGAGGCTTCCTGTTGCAGAGTGCTCGTCATCAGAGGCTTGGGAGGTGCTAGAGTCCAGGGCTTTTGCACCACATTGGTGACGATGGCGGCGGTGTCTTGGTGGACATTCTCTAGGTAGTTCATCGCGGATTCCTGGTCGTCGAGCTCATCCATCATTGTGGCTTTGAAGGAGGTTTTGCCAGAGAGGAATGCACCTTGGAGACCCCAGGAGGTCTGGCTGGTATGGCCGCGGATCGACGTCTCACGATCATACAAGAGGCGCAGAGCAGGTGTCTGACAGCGGCCGGCGCTGAGCCCACGAGCCACGTGCTTCCATAGAACAGGGGAGATCGTGAAACCGACCATCATATCAAGAACAGCACGGGCTTGCTGTGCGTGGACACGATTCATATCGAGTCGACGGCCGGCGAGAGCTTCGGCAACGGCGGTGCGGACGGCGGTTTCTGTGATTTCGTGAAAGACGGCGCGAGGAAAGGAGAGGGGATCTCGTTTGAGGAGACACGCAACCGAATAAGCAATAGCCTCCCCTTCACGGTCATCGTCGGCAGCTAAGATGATCTCTTCCGCGGCCGCGGCGGCTTCGAGGAGAGGCTTCGTAGCTCGCGCCTTTTCTTTCAGAAAGCGGAAGCGGAGTTCAAAGTCTTTGCTCAGGCCAATCGCATCCAGATCTTCATCAAGAGCACGGATATGACCGTACGTGGCTAGAACATGATAGCCGGATCCAAGAAAACCGGCAATCTTTTTGCATTTCGCTGGAGATTCGACTACAACGAGGCGCATGGTGGGGGACGTGCTGTCTGATGAATAAAGATGTTCACTTTTTGTTGGAGGGCGTGGGCTAAGGAATTTGTTAGAGAAGAAGGTAATGCCTCCTCGCAAAGCGGCGCCCGTGGCGAAGCCGTCAAACCCATTCGCCGTGTTTGCGGAGTCCGATACAGAAGATGAAGTTGTTGTCGAGGTTATTGAAAAAAAGCCCGAGAATCGTTTTGAATCTCTTGTAAAAGAGGGAGTATCCCCACTGGTTCCTTCGGTACTCCCTTTTACACAGCAGAAGGGAAGGTGGATGAAGGCCAAGATTGATGAAGGATGGATTAGTCTTCGCCCACGTCCAGAACATGAGCAGGCGGCTATTGCAGCTGCAGCTGCCGCTACCCACAGTACAGAACCCGTTGAAGCGGGTCATGATCAGCCGCGTAGCGCACACGAATGGGCGGAGCGTGTTCGCCAGAGCCTAGAGAAGGCAGAGGGAACTCCACGTGTTGAGCGGTTGAAGGATATTCGTGACTCGCTCACCCGTCTAAGTTTTTTCAGGAGACCGATTGAACACTTAGTATCCAAAGAGGAGACCTCCTCGACCACCGTACACGCGTAAAATATTGTATGTTTCTGCCCACACATAAATAGTATAGTCAGGAACTGTCGTTGTGCGCGCAGCTCCTCGAGCAGCCTTGAACTCTAGACTGAGATCAAGACTCTGGATTTTATCCAGATTTGCATGTCCCATTGGGCGACTTACCCCTGTGCGCTCGTGTTGAGTGCCAAACGGGAGATGATAGTAGTATTTATTGTGCCACGGAGTTTTTACTTGTTCTACGCTAGGAAGACCTACGCGGAAGAGAGCAGGACAGTCTGTTGCGTAACGGGTTAACTTTCCTTCGTATGTCAAGGCAAAGGACGTAATCGGTTCAGAATCTGTATCAGAGAACGCAGGTGTTAGAGGAAGCCAGGTGGATGTGTTCAAGCCGGCGGCATCAGGCCACCAAGGCGCAGTGGGACCAACGCCGCTAATATCAGCAATAAAGAGGCCACTCAGATCACGTGTAGCAAGGAAGGGGGCGTTCAAGACGTCAGCATCTGTGCGATGCACTGTGAAATAGAGATCACGAATCGGATTTGGGATTCTCATAGGAACACGCGCAGCGGCCTGATTCTTACTCTGAACGGGCTGGATCGCGTAATGCTGGACAACAGGATAAGACAAATCTCCTAAACGAATGCGGTTCGCTTCAGGCTTGTCAAGATAGACGTATTCAAGAAGGAGAGAAGCGTCCTTGAGTTGAAGCAGAGACGGCATCTGGATACCTGGAATCTTGCTGGCCATAACAGTGGCGGTCGGATTTCCATTCAAGCCTTGGACAGGGGCGCCGGCAGGGTCAATGTAAAAGAAGGGTGCTGTGGTGGTTGGCGGATATGTCTGCTGGCCGGCGCCGTTGACAGTGCGGCTCGTCGAGACAGTCAGGTTTGCGACGGGTGCAAAGGTTATCTGAATCTGAACAGCGTCGGATCCGATTGCATCAATAGGAAGAGCAGAGGCAGGGTCGCCGCGATTGAACCAGAAAGGGAGAGGTGTGATCACTTCTTGACCCGCAGGTGTTGAGAATCCGTTTGTCTTCGGTGAGAATCCTGAATCGGCGCGGCCAATAAGACGATTCACCACAGTTGTCTTTTCCAAAGGGGTGTGGAATTCATCTAAGACTTCTAGGAGGCGCCCATCGAGCGTGTCAATCGGAGCGCCGCCTATGAGAACCTGGGCTTGTGAAATCAGTGCGTGACCAAGACTATTTGTCCAGCCGATCGTGGGACCCGCGAAGGGGAGGCCACGGCTAGCACAGTAGGCGCGAGCTGCTGTCTGGGCAGTTGAGATATCAGGCATCTGTGTAACAAGGTAGGCACGGGTGATCAGGTGCCCACGCCGAGGGAGTGTGGCTGTCGCGACCTGGCCAAAAGCTGGGGAGTTATCGAAGTCAACACGGTGCCATTCGGTTGTGAACCGTCCTGCGCGGAGAAATGTTTTTTTGAAGGAGGCAGCACTCGGTTGCAGCGAGCAGAGGCGGTCATCCTGCAGACCGGTTGAAATGATTTTTAGCAGCCCTGCTGAGGCCATTCTAGTTGGGAGAGCGAGGCGGTTTATCCCTGGAACATCCGATTTGTAATTCCATTCTGGAAACGGAACCAGTCGAGACCCAGAACAAAGACTTTGACCTCCCACGCACCCGCTGCAGCGGTTACATCAAGTGTAAGACGAATAGCTTGAAGACGCGAGGCATTCACTGTACCTGATGGCTGGTGGTCACCAGGATGAGCTGAGAAAGAGTATCCGTAGATATACTTTGTATATGGAACAATTCCTCCTTTGTGCTGAGTAGAAATGTGTTGACGGAACCAGCGTTCGTCCTGGTCTACGATATCAACACCGTTGAACTGGAGTTTAGCTCGATGTAAAAGAGGGGTGAGTGGATTGAAGGTGGCATCGAACTCGGCGGCTGTTACGGCACTGAAGTTCGTCCACTCACGTGCTGCTGTCGCGTCTTTGCGTCGTACAAACCAGAGAATCTCTTCCACAGGTCCATTTGCCTCAAGGGGCAGTTGAATTTGAATTGTGTCTGCAGAGGAACGTGTTGTGTACTTGAGGGGTTCATCAAAGAAAAAAGTATTCACAGTGCGTGTCATGAGCTCAAATGGGGAGCGGAGAAGAGCAGCACGAAGTCCGCCATCTGTGTGGGCGCCATATGTAATGAGCTTAATGCCTTTGAAAGAGGGGGCGGCAACCTGGGTCTGTACTGTTGCGACAGCTTGAATGGGGCCGAGTAAGGATGTGAATTGAAACTGGGTGTTGAGAGGGGAGATCGTCTGACATGCGGTTTGTCCTGACAACCGGCGAACACACTCTGCAAATGGACGAAGAGTGATGTGAATTCTGACGGAGCCGTCTGCGCACGATGCAAGAGGGAAGGCTTCAGCCAGGCGAACACGCTGGAAAAAGAAGTTCAGAGGAACGAGAAGAGTTCCTGTCTGGGTGGGAAAGGGCTGCGTCTGCGGCGGAACATAGGTCAAAGGGCGGAGGCCGAGGCCGTCTGTGGCGAGGCCAAACTGTTGGTTAAGGTCAGGAAACAAAGCCGTTGATATAAAGATAAAATCCCCGTCGATGCGCTCAAGAGTTTGCTCGTTCACTTCGAACTCCGCCGATTGAATAATAGCGGTGCCGAGGCTGTTCACGTAAGACCAGGGTGTCTGGTCAGGGGCATAGTTGTAAGATCCAGACTGGAGGCGGAGAAGAGTTGCGTCGTCAAGCCAGTGGCCGAGATCGATTTGAAGAAGAGCACCGGTCAGTAAATCCCCACAATTCACGGAGCCTATATCAAAGGTGAATCGTTGGCCGAAGGCCGTGGGTCCACGGAAAGGGAACTGTTGGACAGTCAGACTGAACGGTCGCACGCGGCGTGTGGGGTCAGGGAGCCACCAGGTTTTGTCAGAAGAGAGCGGTGTGTATTCAGAATCTTGGACATCTCTTGGCGAGAGATCCAGGAGCGTGACGATATCGCCTCTGGGGCGCAGGAATCCTTGTTCTTGACCACTCATCTAATTAGCCGATCAGTTAAGCTGGAAAAGCTCACCGCGGCCTGCGTCCGTCTGGTAGAGCGCCCAGCCTTCCACAATCACACGAAGCTCCGTAGAGAGGGAGTTCGGTCTGGCCAAGTCAATGTAAAAGGTTGGGCGATCGGCTGTTGTAAAGTTTATACCTCCTTCGGGCTGTTTAGTGTCTAGAGGACGACGAGTAACTGCATCTCCCAGTGTCCAGTTCATTGAAGAGAGTTCAAGACCTGAGTCCAGATCCTCTTTTGCATGACAGACGACATCACGCCAGATACGGGCAGACTGTGGATCTTCACGTGTGCGACCTGCAATAAGAAGGCTTACGGAGTTGTAATAGGAAGAGCCTTGGGAGTCAATCTTCCATAGGCGATTCGCAAGAAGATCAGCCGAGTTTCGAAAGTAAAAGAGAACACGCCCTGACGGATGGCGGCCATCGAGGCGACGAGAGACAAGGGATATTCCACTATTATTAATACCTTGATAATCAAGAGGTCCTTGTGTAAAGACAGATTCATAGAGACGTGTAAAAGGAAGTGTGTGACGCTGGGATTTGAGAAGTTCTTGGACTTGGCGACTTGTATAAATTTGCGTTGTCTCAAGCTGGAGCTGAAGAGGGAGGATTGCTGTGCGGTCGAGGGTCGTGAAGGACTGGGTTTGGGTTTTGCTCGTCCTCTGTTGAAAATCACCGCGACCCCACGGTGTGGGTTTGGTGCGACTATCGGACGCTTCCACGAGATCTTCGAGGCGGCGGAGCTTCGCTTTGATGCGGTATGTCTGAGAGGTTACGGCACGTTGAGGAAAGCCAGGATCACCAGGTTGACAGCCGATGAAAGGAATGGAGAGGCGGAGTTGGGGTGGAGCAGCATTGCGGGCGATTGAGAGTGGTGTGCCATCGTGCGTTCCTGTGAGATCATTGCCGATAAAACTATGGGCGTAGGTGCCTTGAAGCTTTGATACTGCCCAAAGAGCATCCCCGCTAAATTCTTGTAAGAGGAGTGTGTCTTGG
>Ga0214162_1000246_pt1 | contig 13456 bp, 8 predicted proteins | sample LakMenepilimnion_3_FD_153000 | JGI IMG/M metagenome (GOLD analysis project Ga0214162, IMG submission 153000) | Freshwater microbial communities from Lake Mendota, WI - Practice 20APR2010 epilimnion v5 | ecosystem: Environmental > Aquatic > Freshwater > Lake > Epilimnion/Euphotic zone | place...
GGCGCTGAAGGTCTTGACCAACATGCAGGCCCGCACCGACGAGAACGAGCGGATGAGCTACGGCTTGAAATATTACGGGGCTGAAGCGACAGGAAGGTGGAGTGGCGACAGCGGACTCAACCTCCAGAACCTCCCAAGGGCAGCCTTGGAAGGCGTTGACATCCGCTCGTGCATTAAAGCCCCGGCCGGGAAGAAGTTGATCGTCCTCGACTTCTCGCAGGTCGAAGCTCGGGTCGCCATGATGCTCGGTGAGAATTACGTCATTCTGAAACAGCTCTCCGATGGAGTAGACCTTTACGAGGCTTACGCTCGTTCGATGCTTGGGTACACCGACCCGCGGCCGCTGAAAGCTGTTGATCCCGACCTCCGGTACAAAGCGAAAACCATGGGTCTCGGTCTTCAGTTTGGCCTTGGTGCAGACTCGTTTTCCAAAATGGCTAAGATCTCTTTTGAGGACGCGGAGAAATTAGTGTATCTGTTTAAGCGGGGGAACCCCGGAATCGTCAAACAGTGGAATCAGCATGAATACGGATTCAAGCATCAGGCTAGACAGTCCGCTAAATTCTTTCAAATCGAATTGGATAGCGGACGAATCGTGAGATACTTCGGTCCACACGTTACCGTGAAAGGTAGCCTAAAGGCGTCTACCAAGATAAACGGGCCGATGTACACTTGGTGGGGGGGAATCTTGTTCCAGAACTCAGTCCAAGGAATCGCCCGGGACATCCTCGCCCAAGCCGTCCTCAATTTGGAAGCTGCGGGGCTACCGGTCATCCTCCACGTTCATGACGAAGTCATACTCGAAGTCGACGAGGCGACGGCCAATGAGTCGTTCGCCAAAGCCGTTGAGATCATGAGCACCGCACCAGATTGGGCACCCCAAATCCCCTTGGCCGTTGAAGGGCACGTACTTGACCGATACGAGAAATGAGCGAACCTCCATCATTCAACAAGATGCTTCAGCTGGCTTACGTCGAAGGGTTCAACAAAGGGACCGACCTCGAAAGACCGCGGGCACCTCAACAACTAATCGACGCATGGCTCAATCGCGAGTTCCGGATTTGGGTCCGGAAGCAAGTGAGTGAGCTGAACAAACCATTTGATCCATGAATGACTCAGGGCACGAACTTTATGAAAATTTGTGCGTGCTCCGGGATCAAATCGACAACTTCATTGACAGGCTGAACCAAAATAAGATCAGCCCTCCTGACGGCGTGGTGGTATTGTACGTTGACCTCGGTCCGTTTGCGGTTGATATGTCGGACATCTACGAACTAGGGGAAGACTCAGAAAACACGCTCTTCCACATGGATATGGAGTCCGGAATCTGCACAAACATCGAAGAGCTGGCAGACGAAAGCGACGACGAGGAAAAAGACCTATGAAAACCTTATCCCTGAAGGAGATCAAATACACGGCCCCTTGGTTTAGCAAGGTGAGCCCGAGGCAGCCGGACGCCAACTACAACGTACCCAAACTATCTTGGGTGAAGGAAAAGTTGATTCCGTTTTACTTCAGCTGGATAAAAGGGCAGCAACTTTCCGAGTACTCCGAGAAGTTTGATTGCGACGACTTCAGCACTTGGTTTCGGATGTTAGCCAAGGCTTGCCACCGCCACTCCACGGGAACGGCCGAGTCCCTCGCCGTCTTCGAGATTTGGTACAACGCTCAGGGAACGGGGGGAGTGAACGGCAACCATTCAATCATCGCGGTTTACACGGGAAAATGGGTGTTTATTGAGCCCCAGAACGGAACCGTTTACGATCTCACCAAAGACGAAATCAACAGCATTTTCCATGTCATTCCTTAGACTCATCCCCATCGTCCTGCTCTGCTCCTGCGCTACCCCCAAGGACAAAGCCCCTGATCCGATTCTTATCGAGAAGGGTGAAGTCACTAAATTGGAGTGGCCCAAGGTTCAGTATGAATAATAGGCTTACTTAAGCCAGAATGTACCTAGCTGGCGGCCCCGATAATCGGTGGTGATCGTATGTTCCGGATCGCCAAGCTCACTGAGGAGAAGGGCTTGGTTTAATACATCCACATCGTGCACGATCAGTTTACCGCCGCGGTTTAACTTGGTGTGGAAGAACGAAGCCAGCTCGGGAATGATGTGGTCACCGTGCTCGCTATCGTGGAAGATTAGATCGTATTTGTCGGGCAGGAATAGCTCGTCTTTCCCTGACATCTTCTGAAAGTCGATCTCCCAACCTGACCAAAGGTGGGTGCACCGAGGCAGAAACTCCGTGGTAATGTCGATGGTCTTTACATCCATCCCGGCGAGACGGATCGACATCGCTCCCATACCAGTGAAGGTGCCAACTTCCAAAGCGTTTCCGCCTCGGTATCGTTTGGCTGTCTCGTGGATTTCGATGAAATGCTGTCTCGCCGTGGACCAAGTATCACTGTCATCCCATAAATGGATGCGCTCAGGGACGGCCGTATTCCAATCAAAATCGGGAGCGCCTTCGTAGACGCCGTAGTTTGTGCCTCCGTGGTAGGCCAACACCTCGCTATCGTGATAGAGTTTTCCGAGATCCATCACGTTGAGCCGTCTATCCGCGACGGTTATCTTGCCCGTGTTGACCTGATTGAAAACGCATTGGTCTCCCCAGCGGTTGGCGTAGTCCAAGTAGTGCTCTTTGCAATACTGAAACATTGGGCTCTGATCCCTGTGAGCCACAAACCACCCAGCGTTACAGTAGGTCTTTGGGGGCAGCCCGTACTTACGTTCTAAACCTTGAATATGCTCCCCCTCCACGCGGTCCAAACAGAAGTACAGAGCCTTTGGATCGGGGATGAACGGCATCAAGTCGAACTTACGAACCGGTCGCCAGTCACAGTCGTGATACATGACTCGCTCGATGTCTGGGTAGATGTCAAAGATGCTGAACTTGAGTGAGAAGATTTGGTGTGTGCGGGAGAGTCCCGGAATCCCTAATCCAAGATGCTCTTCTGTGATGATACGAGTCTCCAGACCAAGGTAATCGCGGACGTATTCGCACGACTTTTTAGCGTAGTCCAAATACTTCCCAATTCCTATTGTGACGGCGACAGGTTTCATTGTAAAATTATGTCACCCCATACATCGCGTGACCAACCATTTCTTGGGACGTAGCGTACGAGGCTTTGGTGACGATGCGGTGGGCGGCACTCAGGCGTTTAGCCGCCAGCTTTGGATGAACCAAAATGTCAGATCCAAGGCCCATGGTACGAGCGAGATCGACGAGGATGGCCAAAGAGTCAAACTTGTCCGGGCTGCTGCCGATTCGTTGTTTGAAATCCTGCTTCAGCTCGACTTGAATTTTGTCCCCCGTTCGGATCTCAAATGTCCGTTCACACCCTTGGTCTAGCACCTCGTCATCGGAGAGCTTTTTGATGTACGGCAAGAACGTGCGGATCGAGTAAGCCAGCTCCGAGGAAGCGGAAGTATAACGCTCTTTGGATGTCCGGATGTCCCCGGGTTCAGCGATTCGCTCAGACGGAGAAGCCGAGAAATACGTCCTGTGGATTCGGCCGTTCATCTCTTTTTCAAACGGGTACACAAAGCCAGTCGACGAGCCGGTCGTATCCGCAGCGATGGACTCAGGGCCGACACCCAAGGAAGCAGCTAATTCCATGACGTATCTGACTTGTCCCTGCTCGGGGGTACCTTTGTCTTTTGTAATGAACGGGACTGTCCGGAATCTGTCCAGCTCCAGAAAGACTCGCCGTTTCCGGTCCGTAGTATACCCATACCCAATATGACCTTGGCAGATCATGAATTTGTCGCCGCCGAACGCTGGGTCGATACCAAGAATTGGATACGTCCCTTCGCCGGTCCATTCGACCGGCCCCGCAGCGCCTAAAGAGTCGACCAATCGGGCTGACAGAATTGTGTCAGTTTTATCCTCGTCACACAGGAAACCAATCGTCATCCGCGCAAATGCTGCCGAGTCAGTACCCCCGTACGATTCCTCGTCCCGCTCGATAGACGTACGGGACATCAGAAACGGGAACGGCGCCGGTGGTGATTTCGGATCCCGCTTGGGATCTTTCATGTGACGCCAGTTTCTGTTGGGGGTATCCAATCCGTTCAGATTGGTCACCCACCCGCGGCGAGCCGTCGCCCACCCCGGAGAGTCTTGGTGGTAATCCTCAATCGTCCAGCCACCTTCGGGGCGGTAGAACTCGACACTCTTCCGATGTTTGTGGCTCGGATTCATCAGGAAGATAATCTGCGCAAAGTGCACGGCTTCCATCCAGTTACTGTGCAGCTCCTCATGGAAGATCGACGGGTCCACAGCGTTGGCTTCGTCCACTATCAAGAGTTTGAGGGGTGCCTTGATCCCGATGAGGGAATCCACCGCGGATTGTCCATCCGCCCCGCGCTTGATGGCCACCAGTTCCATGCCGGTGAGGGTGTTCTTAACTGTCTTCTCGTCTGCCCCCATGGCGCAGAAGATCAGCCGTTTTTCCTGCCCTTGGAGAATCTTGAACTCCCCGCCGACTACAGACTTGGGTTCGGTGTGGTAGATCGTCTTCCGGAAAAACTCAATGAGCTGACCGAATACCCGTGACTCAGACCCTTTGGATGTGGAGGAACAAACCTTCACCGACATCTGCCTGCGGAAAATGAGAAACATGGTGAGCCCAAACATGACGGCCGTCCCGGTCTTCCCACAGCTTTTTGGTCCCCCCGCCATGTTGTAATTGGCCGGGTGCTTACCAAAGGCGCTTCGGTTCACGAAGTCGTAGAAAAGACGGCTGGCCCAATGGTTGATGACCCGATGGTTACCAGATGAGCTGATCGACTTGTGCCACACCCACGCCCCGCGGAAGGCGATGTTGATGAACTCAACCATGTGGCCGACTGGCCCCATCGGTCCGTAGTCGAAGGCACCCGGAGAATGTTTGGGTTGCCAATTCTGCCAATCAGAAAACTCTTCCCGAATCCTTGGTTTGGTATCCGTGCTGAGGGCTTCGGCTAAGACGAAGTCCCAGCCGACAATTGCCCCCTGACAGCAGATCCGCTCAATCTCTAAATCCGGGAGGAGGGAGATGTCCGCGTTGAGCTTTTCCTTTAGGATCTTCTGTATGGGTTCAAGCCCATACTTGGCGATGAGCTTACTCATGAAGGGGAAAGTTCTTACTCGCTAGGCTCTTCTTTTTCTTTGGTCTTAGTCTTCGCTTTGGACGCGGCCTTCGACATCTCAATTTGGGATGCGCCACGCTGGAAGTCCAAGGTCTGATCGAGGAGCTTGCGGCGAATGTCAGCGGCCGAGTTTTTGCTTTTGATGGAGCCATCGAGAATGGCCATCGCAAGTTTCTCGTCACGCCGCGCTTCGTTGGTCTGAGCCATGTTGCCCAATTTGTAGAAATTCTTCTGCTGGGCGATCTGCATTTCGTTGGCCGCTTTGGCCTGCGCGATTTGGATGTCGGTTTGCGCCTTCATCAACATCGCTTTCGTCTTCGGATCCATGTCTTCTCCGCCTTCTTCCTGACGGTCGGCGGCTTCCTTCTCGAACATCTTGATCGTTTGCAGAATCTGCTGCTGCATCTGCGCCGAGAAATCGAAGTAGTTTTGGATCTCCGGAGCATCCATAAGAATGGGGTTCTCCGCGAGCAAAGCGAGGTGGGCATCAATGTGACCAATGATGGTGACCCCAGCGCGAAGCTGTTCGGCGAGTGCGTCCAGAGGATCCAAAGTGAACTTGTCGAACAGCCCTTGCTGAATGGCCTGCATGGTCTGGATGACGAAAGGAATGTGACCGACGCCGTTTGGATCAATTGGCCCAAGGTGGGACAGATGATCTTGCTCGGGGAGGACCAAGCGTTGACGGCCGGAGAGCATGTCGGCATTTTCCGAGTCGATCTTCTCCCGGAATCCGGAGTCCTGCTGCGGTTCGTTTTGATTATGGAGCGGCTTGGCCACCTGATGACCAAAGATCGAGGTCAGCCCCCAATTGGTGAGCGCATTCCTTTGGGTCGCCGTTTGAAGCAGTGGGTAGAACTGCATGGCTTCCTTGACGCGCATCAACTTTTTGTCCAGTCCACCCGGGGTGTTGGCCGGGTTGATCGAGATTCGGTTGTCGGCGAGCAGGGCCAACGGGAGCTGGTACTCCTGCAAGATGGCCGAGAGACGACGCCAGAATTTTTCAGCGACTTTCCATCCGGGGAATTTCAAGATCTGCCCTTCGGATTTCGGGAAGAACCAAAGCCTCTTGGCAAACGTCTGACCCAATGGTTCAAAGAAGAGACGGACGATGGGGAGAATCTGAGATGACTTCAGCTCGGATTCCTTAGCCAGATCCGCGTTCGCTTCCGCCGCCGTCCGTTGCACACCGCCCTTGTTCGGGGCGTTGACGGTGTAGACGCCCTGCATCCCGTCCGCATGATTGGAGAGCCAGTTGACCATGCCGGTGGCGGCACTGGCGTCGACGTAGTTTTGGACCTGCTGAAATCCGCTGGGGAGGATGACCGAGTTGGGTCGGATCTGGATCTGTTCTGCCGCTGACCCCGAGGTAGCTCCGGTGGACGCATAGACGGGAATAGACGACTGAAAGGACGCCATCATGCCTGCGTTGTGGAGAATGTCCATGCTGCGGGCGTGCTCCCGCATGTTGACGGCCATGCCGCGGATGCCGTCGATAGTACCATCGGATCCAACGTGATCGGTGGCCAGCACCATGAAGTCAGCTGGAGTTTTGTAGCAATATGGCTTCTCCCGGATGATCCGCCACGCCTTACCGGTGTCGCAGAGCAGGAGATAGGAATATTGGTTTCCGGCATCGTCTGGCTCGTACTCTTGAACCCAAACATGGACGACGCGGATCTCGGTCCGCTTGTATCCCTGCCAGATGTTTTCGCCTCGGCCTTCGACCAGCTCCAATTCCTCCAAGGATTGAAAGCGGTTGCGGATCTCGTTGGAATCGGAGGAGTGGCACTTGAGCACCTCCATGACTTCTTTACGATCCCAGCCGTGGATGGCTGCGCGTTTCTCGCCGACTTCACCGCGGATGGCTTGGTACAGGGCTTGGGGGGAGTAGGTGTCCTCCAAGGATACCTCAGGCATGTTCTCCAAGGTGATGCGTGTCCCCTTGGGAAAGCGCAGAGAAGAAGCTGTACGGGCAATCGGCAGGGGATCGTATGGATCAATCCAGACCATCGGGCCAATCCCATAGGTGGCGAACTGACGAAAGGCGACCTGCATGGCCACGACGTTCGTCACTTCATCCGCCCAGCATTCGTTCAACAATTCGGAGCAACGCTCCTCGATGTCCGAAGAGATCTGCCCGGGTAGGCTTGGGAATTTGATCTGCCACAGACCGGCCGAGGATGTGATGAAATCGGTCCAAACGCCTTCGTCTTGGTTTACCCGGCGGGGGAGTTCACCCAAGGTAGAATTGGGAACCGACTCCATGTTCAGCGCCCGAAGCTGGGTGTCCGAATACGGAGGAGAGAAGCGAAGCATTGCCTCGATCTGCGACCTTTCGATATCCTTGATGTCGCCCACCATCCGGAATGTCCGGATCTGCTCGTTCAACCAAGTCCCATCTTTTGGGTCACGCTTGGAGATGAACCGCCTCGAAGGAGCCGCTCCCGTGGTCGGGTTGATCTTTCCTTCTAGTGCAGAGAGTTCTGTTGAGTCGATCATGAATCTTTATGGCTGGTAACAAAATCGTGTGCGTCCGAAATCCACTGTTTGAAGTTTTCCCAATCGTCAGGAGCAGGATTCGGAATCAGCCACTCCATCTCAAACTTGGTTTTACACTTCTGGCAGGGATACAACGCAAGCCAATATACCACAAACTGGCGAGGATTCATTCCTGCATTCTCATAATTTAATGCTACTGAATGGGCTGCCCACCACCAGCAGGGACCAGATAAACTCTTGTGCTTGGCGTCCTCTGGATAATCTTTTTTCCATCTTTTGAGAGCAGCTAACCATTGGCCAGCGGTCAATCGGCTCAATCCCAAGAGGTCATGCACGTTAGCTGCAAGCAATAGATTCGCCGGAGCGGTGGCTGTGTGGAGGTTGGATTTGACCGTAAAGTGCTCTTCCGCGGCTGGCTCCTCGTCGTAATACTTGTGGCGGATCGACAGGGGCAGGTGATCCAAGATGATCTTGGAAACGGTGTCCTCAGACCACAGTTCCTCGGGCAAACTATTCGCTTTCCCATACTTGGCGATCCGATTTAGGAATCCTTTAGCCTCCTCAGAGGTACTAATCTGGTCGTTTTCATACGTCCCAAAAGGCTCAATCTCATCCTGCTCGAACAGGATTCCGTTGAGCTGATACCAACAGTGGAGCAGAGGAGGCCATTGTTTGAATCTCATTTTGGTAGTCGACGGATATTAAGCTCTTGGATCGCAACGTCATCCGCGGCATTTGCAAACTTGCCAAGGACTTTATCGTACGCTTCGGGCGAGAGTTTATCCAAGTCCGTCCACCGATCAATAATCAACTTCTTCACCATTTGCCCGCGTTTCTCGACGTACTGCCGCCAGACCAAATCACTGACGGGGCCGTAGGTCTTCTCGAAGTTCGTCCGCAGCTTGAGTGGAGGATACTGTCCCTTGGACAGGATCTTCTCGTAGAACGGAACGTCCTGACGGCGGATACCGACCTGAACCGGGAAGATCGGCAGTTTGTAACTCAGCTCGTTCGGGGTCGCACCAAGCGGGTCACCAAACATATTGATGGCGGGCTCCGTCAGCATGGGTCCGGCAATAGGAATCTGGGAGAGCATCGTCGACGTAGGCGTCGACATGTCCCTTGGTCCTTCCATGCGGTTGACGGTCTTGAGCAACGAGGAGAAGGGAACAAGGCCGCTGGCTCGAAATGCGGTGTAGGAGGCCAAGCTCTTTTGGCTGACCGAGTTTTTCTCTCCGGAGAGAATCTCCCCAATGTCGTTGATGCCGGAGAGCGGGCGGTTGAAGACGCCCATGACCCCGCCGATAGACCCAATAATATTGTCAGAGAGTGTGGTATCTTCGGTGGCTTGGTCGCCGACATCCGTAATGGTTCCAACCGTAGCCAGAACGGGAGCCAACGCTTCAAGACCGGCTTTCGCCCATGAGACCGAGATCCAAGGGGATGTCTCGGACGCTCGCCATTGGATAGACTGTGGGACGTTGCCCGCGGCACGCCATGCCTGCTTGGCTGCGCGGTCCGATGGCCCAAGGTTGTGGACGATGAAACGACGGTCCTTTTCTTCTTTGTCTTTATCGTCCCAGAGCAAACCGATAAGAATCGTTAAGGCCATAGTGCCCATTGCGGCTTCGGCAAGACGCTGCAACTTCTGAGAGTGTGTTTCCAATAGAGGATAAACCCGTTTGGCTTCTGGGTCGAAGCCCGGCTGTTTCTCGTAGTACCGGTTGAGCAGATACCGTGAGGCAGCGGTCGGAGGAAAAAAGTAGAGCGACCGGTTCAGCACTTTGAGAGCCGTGGTGGGATATCCCACAATCACACGAAACGCCAACTGACCGGCACCTTGTCCTTTTTCTCCGGCCACAGCGTCAACCGACGACTCGATCCCTTTCAAGATTTTAAGGATGGCTGGGATGACGTGACCGTCCACTTCATCGTTCACACCGATGTCTGATTTACCTTCGGTAACCGAAGTACGGAAAAGATCGCGAACCTGTTTAGCCCCGTCATTGCCGATAGCCGCAGCAACCCTAGCCCCAAAGTCTTCGATAGCAGAATCTTCTGCGATCAATCGGATCTGAGTAGGAGTGTAATTTCCTTCGAGTGTGAGGGTAGTGATGATACCGTCCCGATGCGCTCTTTTCGCTTCTAACATGGTGTTGAACGCATTCATGTCCATGCCGTTCTTCCGCAGAAGATCATACAACCCTACCTGCCTGATCTGATTGATGAACAATGATTGGGACGCCGAATCCATGGAGGAATACAGACGACGCACGTAGTCTGGGGCGGACAAAGCGATCTTGGCGGCGGCGACAACTTTCTCCTTACCCGATTTAGGATTCTGGTAAATCGCAATATTCTTGTCCAAGACTTTTCTTAGCGCGGATAGACTCTGTAACTCAGCCTGCTGACCACGCCGATAAACGTCATTCCCAAAAGCGTACTTAAACTCTTTGGTTACCGTGTCGGCCGAGTTCACGAAAGCGGACCAAGAAGCGAGGAACCTTTTTGGGTCGCCTGTCATCAATCCCCGCATCCCGTCCGTGGCTAGACGGTTGCCCATGCTGTAGGCGGGAGTCCAAATCTGGATCGCGGCCGTACCAATACCCGATAGCGTGTTACCGACAAGGTATCCGGTAAAAGCGTTGATGGCGTTGAAGTCGTTCATCCGAGCATCCGCCAATCCCAAGATCTTTTTAGCAAGCTCGACCTTGATCAGGTTAGGAGTGTCCCCGTCGTGAATCTCTTTTTCCCAAGCGATCATTTGGTCGTGATCTGCTTGGGTAAAGACTTGGTATTTTGACGGGCTGGAAAACGCCATCGAAACGGTGTGGCTCGGGTCAGTGACGCCGAGTCGAACCGCCGTCATCAGCTTGGTGTACTCGTTCGGTTTCTCGGTGAGGACTTTTTTCGTCTTGGCCGAGGCTTCGTTTTCAATGAACCGAGTAGCCCGCTTGGTCTTGACGTTTTTCAACAAGTCGATGTACCGAGCCGTGTACATGGTGGTCCCGGCTTCCGCTACCTGCTCGGGGATGCCTCCGAAGATGAGGAGCTTCTTGAAATACGCTTTTACAAACTCCACGTCGTTTTGCAGATAGACGGGGATCTTCGACAACTCTTCACCAAGAATCGTGGACGCTTTGTTGGCTTCAAAACGTCGGCGAAATGCTTCGACTTTTGCCGAGAGCGCCGTCTGGTATTTGGACCACGCACGATTGGAGGCAGTCCAAGCGGTCTGGCTATCGACCCCAAGGGACATGAGCTTGGACGAGAGCCCGGTCATGTAGGCGTTCCGTGCCTGCGGAGACGAGTCGAACGCTGTTGAGAGATCTTGAACATTGGTCCAATCACTTAGGGCTTGAGCGACTGGATCTATCTTCTTTGGCTTAGTCCCTGTCAGAGTCTCTGTCTGTGACAGATCTTGTTTGTTGATGAACGCCTTGGCCGTGTTATTGGGCTTATCGAGAGCCGCTTGTGCCTCTTTCTCAGGCCGGTTAGCCTGACGCTCGCGCTCACGGATTTCCTTTTTGGCCTTAGCCAAAGCTTTGTTGTCGATCTGCTTTTGGCGTTTGGTCGAATACCTCGCCCATGCGTAATCCGTCGCCTCGGAGGCGAGATCAATCGGGACGCCCAAGTCAACCAATTCTTGGTTGAGATTATACATGAACGCATCCTGACCGGCTTCCGTCAGCGCGTATCCAGATCCCTTTTTACGGTCAGGGAGCTTGGTGTACCGAGCCAGAATCTCCTTTGCTTTGGCCTGAGCTTTCGGTTCGGCGTCGGCTTTCTCTACACCAGAATTGCGTTTGAACGCCGCGATGAAATTCTCAACGGCTTTGACGTTTGGGTCGGCGACTTCTTTGGCGACCTTGGTCTTTTTCTTTACTTTGTCCTTGGCCTTCTTTTTCGTCGCTTCTGGGATTGCTTCCACAGCCGCCACCTCTTCGGTGTAGGCATCCGGACCAACATCCGGGACAGCCGGAGCTGGCTCGTTCGGATCGGGCAGGGAGTAGCGGATGTCCGAATCTTCTTCAAATCGTTTAGACGGTGGAATAATATTACCCGCATCGTCTCTCACAACTGTTTCCGCGGAGGCTAACGGATCAGGAGCAGGTTCAATGGTTTTCCATTTGTCATAGGTGGTTCTATTATTTGTGATCGGTTGATCTATATAACTTGGATCGTCTACTGTGATCAGACTATTTATAACCTGTTCGGTTAAGACAACATCTTTTAAGAGAGGTTCTCCATCCGAACCAACTTTTCCAGTATCTTCCCCATACGCGATAAAAACTGGGCGGTTTTCGAGACCGCTTACCATGTCGCTTGACCCAGTTTCTGAAGTGTAACTGGAGATTACAAAAACTCCGTTAGGAGATCTCCACGCTTTCAAAACGCTAACACCCTGCTCAAATTCTCCCGGTTGATTTCCTTTAACTGATTTACCTCCTTTTGGTAGATCACCAAAACGAAGGTAAAACCCGGGAAGAGTAATTGTTGTCCGTTTTCTCCAATCACGAAACTGAACCGTAGTAGAAGCTTTCGCGCCACCTTGTTCGTCTTCGATACGCTCTAACGCGGCTTGGATTGCCTTCTCTTTGCTCGTGGCGATATAATTCCCAAGCCCGCCTTTATCTGCAAAATACCAATAGCCATTTTCAGGATCGCGAAACACTGAAACTGTTTTATCCCCGACACTAACCGCTGTTTCAGTAGAAAAACCTTTTTTCTGTGTTTTAACGTTAAAAGGTTTAGCCGCCGCTTTAGCCGCCTCATCAACCAAACGCTGCGCCGTCTTCATGTCCCCGGATTCAACCGCGGCCATGTACTCTTGGTCGATGCGCTGCGCTTCGGGCGACGGCATCGACATGCTCGCCTGCGGGCCGCCGGATCCAAACATCACGATCGCGTCTTCCTTAGCGATGTTTTCGCTAGAGTACGGGGCCGTGGCACGCAGCTGCTCCGGGGTCAGATTCTGGCGAGCCTGTACGTCGCGAGCTTCGATCTCTCCCGAAAGCAAACGGTAGAGCATGTCCAGCCCTTCGTTCCGCTTCGTCAAAACCCAAGTGCCACCAAGCTTTGAATCCACACGGTTTATCGCGGAAAGCAAAGAGGCTCGAGTTGAGTCCTTGTCGATGTTGAGATTCTTCTTCTGGTAAGCCCAAATAGAGTTTACGGATTCCTGAACCCGGGCGATGGAATCCTCCAGAGCTTTAATAGTTTTCTGGTTTGGTCCACCAAATCCCATGAAGGATTTCTTCGCACGTTCTTCTTCAAGCACGCGGACTAACCCAGCAATCTCAGCTTCGTATTTTTGGATCCCCCGCATGCCGTCGCCAAACTTGGCTGCGTCCGTAAGATCGGATGCGGTAACGAGATTGTCCGGCGATCCACCAACAGCGAATCCTTCTCTCTGCTGAATGAAATGCTGCAACTCATGGAGGATCGTCGAGGTAGACGCCGCGCTGATGCTGCCATCCGCAGCAATAGTGATCGTGGCAGTGATGACGTCCTTGCCATCGATAACGCGATGCGACCCCTGTACTACGTTCCCAGCAATAGGGAAGAACGAAATGTTCGCAGCTTCTGGGTACGCGGCAAATAGCTCGTCGTGCTGGAACACATCGGACAACTTAACCACTTTGCCAGACTTAACGCGGTCGATCATTGACGAGACCGTGATTCGGTTAAAGGCTTGACCACCGTACGCTTGGGTAGTTTTCTCGTTGTAGACGTCGGTGCTGGCAAAGGACGCTTTGCTGTCAGGGATCTCGTAACGAAGTTTACCGTCATACGTTCCGGGAAACCACCCGGTCACGG
>Ga0214162_1000247_pt1 | contig 13409 bp, 11 predicted proteins | sample LakMenepilimnion_3_FD_153000 | JGI IMG/M metagenome (GOLD analysis project Ga0214162, IMG submission 153000) | Freshwater microbial communities from Lake Mendota, WI - Practice 20APR2010 epilimnion v5 | ecosystem: Environmental > Aquatic > Freshwater > Lake > Epilimnion/Euphotic zone | place...
GCCATCTGACCAACGGCTTCCCAAATCAATCATGCGATCAAAGTTTTCTTGAGTTAAAACTTGCGTCAAAGTTGCACGCATCGCAGCTAATGACAAGGCATTACCCGCGAGGGTTCCACCGACTCCACCGGTATCGATGATTTCAAGTTCGACCATTGATTTAATTTTGTCCGCGATCGTTTGAGTCATTCCAAAGGTTCCAGTTGGAATTCCTCCGCCGATTGCTTTACCGATTGTTAGGAAATCAGGTTTTAATCCGCGGGCAGCAGTCATTCCACCAGGACCCACAGAGATTGTGTGGGTCTCATCGATAATCAAAATAACGCCGTATTTCTTTGCTAATTCGGCAACAGCTTCTAAGTAACCAGCTTGTGGCAAAACGATTCCCACGTTTGTCATTGCAGGCTCCATCAAAATCGCTGCCACATCGCCCTGAGCCAAAGCCTGCTCCATGCCAGCAATATCATTGAATTCAACTACTCGTGTGGTCTGATCCAAAGCAACGGGAGCACCGATATTTCCTTCGCGGGCTACTGTTTTTCCGCTCTCATCCAGGGTTGCAAAGGTCTCATCGACTGAGCCGTGGTAGCAGCGATCGATCACAACAATCTTTGAACGTCCTGTGATCATGCGGCTGTAGCGAATCACGTGACGGTTGGCATCTGTGGCAGAGACCGTGAACTGCCAGAGTGGCAATCCAAAGCGGCGGGCTAATTCGGCAGAAACAATCGCCGCATCTTGGGTTGGCAACATCGCTGTTATTCCCTTACCGACTTGCTCTCTGATGGCGGCAACTGTTGCATCTGGTGAATGCCCTGTCATCGACCCGGTGTCACCTAAACAAAAATCAATATAGGTATTGCCATCGACATCGGTAAAGCGCGCACCCTTTGCTTGGTCGATAAAGATTGGATATGCCCCTGGCCACTTAGCCATCCATGACATAGGAACTCCGCCAGGCATATTCACTTGACCTTTTTTAAAGAGCTCACCACTTTTTGGGTGTAGTGCTAAAAAGCGTTCATCTTCAATTTTTCGAAGAGCAGCTAAACGGTCGCGATTAATCATGGACAGATCCTATTCAAGTGATTCAAACACAAAGAGCGCTTCGATGTAGTTCTCGCCGGTGATTCCTAAGTTTTGCGCATCAGGTGGCGCAGTCTGTGGTTCCAGACAAACCCCATCAGAGTCTTCAGAGTAAACAACCCACCAAGGGGCATCGCATTCAATAGATATCCGTGCCACATCTTCCCAAACGACAGCCGGGGTGCCTTTGATGCCGGTAAAGGCATCATCCCAAGGTGGCGGAGTTGGTTTAGAGCGCTGGCCCGTTGGAATGCCATCGCTGCCACGAATCAACATCTCTGTTGCTTCAAACTCAATTTCTGCACTTCCGCCGCGTTCTAGATCCCGGGCAAACCAAGGATGAAAACCAAGCCAGGCCGGTAGATCACAACCATTGTCGTCATATTCCAGCGACCAGCGAATTGCATCATCTAGAACTTCAATTCTTTGTTCAACCGTTGCATTTCCATATGGTGATGGCAGGTGCAAGAGCGAGCGGCCAGGACCAATTTCTTGCCAGGAAGAGATCAGCCCAAAACCATGCAGTGCATGTGGTGGATCAATTGTTGCTGGCAGTTGAATTTGTTGGCCCGTGCTGTTGGTAATCAGACCTTCTTTGATGCGACCTGCCCAGGGCGCCATCGCATACCAACCCGATGAATGAACCTGTCCTCTGAAGGGAACAGCAAACTCATTCTCCCGCCATTTAAGCGAGGTAATACGTGCGCCATTGTCATCATCGATTGCTATTTGAAATTCGGCATCATCAATAAATTGCATTATGCATCCAACGCTTCTACTAATTCGTGCAATCGTGGAGGCTGAGCGCCAGCACGTGAAACTGTAATTCCTGCAGCTATGGCTGCGCGATGTAGGACGGCGTTAAGTACGTGTCCTGCTAGGCCATTAACTGAGTGTTTGATAATGCCTTCAACCAATATCGCACCCACAGTGTCACCAGCCCCAACTGTGTCTATGACGCTGACTTTGGCCCCTTCTACCTCTTCAAAACCATGCTCGGTATAGCCAATGATTCCATTAGCGCCACGAGTGATAACAACCAGTGAGACACCGTTTGCAATCCAACCCTTTGCCACTTCATCCATCGATTGATCTGGATATAGCCAAGAGATGTCATCATCTGAAAGCTTCACAACACTTGAAATTCCAACCCATTTTTCAACAGCTGCGCGATATTTATCTCTATCTCCCACAACAGATGAGCGCACATTGGGATCAAAGACAATAGGTGCAAACTCTCCTGTCTTTATCGCCCATTCATATAAAACCGTTGCTGCGGGTTCCACGATTGTTACCAGGGTTCCGATGTGTAACACCGATGGCTTTAATCGTTCTGGATCTGGCAACCAAGAATGTGAGAAATCAAAGGTGGCGGTGCCATCAATCAGAAATTCATAACTGGCAGAGCCATGTGAATCTAAAGTAACTGTGGCGGTGCAGGTTGGTTTCTCACTACTTAATGAAAGAGATAGCCCAACCCCATCTCGCTCCAATTCTTTGCGAGCGCTCACACCAAAAGCATCTGTTGAAATCCCATCAATAAAATCGACTTCATATCCCAACCGAGCAAGGGCTTTTGCAGTATTTGCTGGCCCACCGCCAACAACAGGACCAATTGGCAAAATATCTATTAAAACCTCACCGCACACCCAGATGCTCATAGAAATTCACCTGCTCCAGTGGTCATGTGCTCAATTGTGCCTTAATCTGCCCTTCATGATCACTATTCCAGAGTCCGACCTCGTAGTTCATCCACTCTGCCTCGGCAGCAATATATTTGGCGCTGCTGCCACAGAGGCAGAGTCCCACCTAGTGATGGATGCCTATCGCAGCCATGGTGGAAACTTCATCGACACGGCAGATATGTATAACCAGTGGGTTGAAGGACATGTTGGCGGTGAATCAGAATCAGTTATTGGTTCCTGGATGAAATCCCGCGGCAACCGCGCAGATATGGTGATCGCAACCAAGGTTTCAAAGATGGATCGCAGACCAGGGTTATCAGCTAAAAATATTGTGGCTGCCTGTGAAGAATCCCTAGATCGTTTGCAAACCGATTACATCGATCTCTATTACAGCCACTCAGATGATGAAACAGTCTCACTGGAAGAAACTCTTGGTGCATATGCCCAACTGATCGCTGAAGGCAAGGTCCGTTACATCGCAGCCTCTAACTTCACACCAGCCCGCGTTCGGGAATCAATTAAGTTCAGTGAAGATTACAACTTGCCTTCCTATATCGCAGTCCAAGATCTTTATAACTTGGTAGATCGCACCACCTACGAGGCTGAAATGTCTCAAACAGTGGCCGAACTTGGAATCTCTAATATTCCTTTTTATGGCATTGCTCGCGGATTCTTAACTGGAAAGTATCGTCCAGGAGTTACCGAGGTTGATTCAAAGCGCCCTGCTGCTCTCGTATACACAACCGATAAAAACTACGCAGTGTTATCTGCCATGGATGAGATTGCACAAGCCCACAACGCACCTCTAGCAGCAATCGCACTTGGTTGGCTTCGCGCTCAACCAACGGTGAGTGCACCTATTGCATCAGCTCGCACAGTGGCGCAATTGGAAGAAATCATTCAAGTTGTTGAATTAACTCCCGATGAGGTTTTAAGGCTTAACGAAATATCTGCTTAACTACTTTTCTTGTAACCGCTTGGCCATAGTCACAGCAACATTGAGCCATTTGGCTACTTGAGCATCGCTGAAACCATTTGTGTTCAGCACATAGAGGCCAGTCATCATGTCACCATTGAATTGGTAGAAGCCGAGCAATGTTCTGCTGCGATCTTCTGTGTCTATGACTGCATGGACAAAGACTCTGTTGCCCTCTGAAACAACTCCAGCTGGGATGCTCTTTATGCTCTTGAATTCATAGGGCACAGTGTTGCCTGTTGCATCTTTATAACCCTTATCAATCCGGCACTGTGCCAAAACCTTTACCAGCTCTTTTTGGGCAGCAGTTGCGGCAGCAACAGATGAGTACTTAACGACCTCTGTTGATAGAAATGAGAAGGGAGAGCCTTCTTTAAGGGCAATAACCTGGCGGCGCTCTGTCCGGTCTTTCTCAGAAGGAAAGTTGCCATTACAAAGATCAAGAGATGGATCAATCAAGGTTGTGCCACCGCTCATGGGCAATACACTCCACTCTTGGCTGAAGTCTTCTGCTCTAAAACCAAGTTTGGCTAGCTTTGCTTGCTTGGCATCCGTAAGTGATGAGTCTTGAACAACTGGTGGGCTATCGATCTCAGTCAAAGTTCCAAGGGTTGTTGAAACAGAAGATAAGCCAAGTAAAACAAAGTTGCTTCCAGTTATCCGAACAACTTTCTTGCCGGCCCCAATATCAAAAGACCCACCTGTTGCTAAAGATTTAGTTTTGCTCTCAGTTACAGTCCCAAGAGTTTTCCCACCAACTGCAACTGTGGCGGTACCAGATCCCAAGACCACATCAAATTTTCCTGATGTTGTAAGTGAGGCGGTGCATTTGCCGGTGCACTTTAAAGCACCAGTTCCAAATGATGCTGCCGCTGGCGTCCATTTGCCGGTGCGCGATGATTTAGAAGCGGTAATAAAACTACTTGAAATACTTAAATCACCACTTTGTCCATTGCCCACGCAGTCAAAGACTTGAGCTGTGCCAGTTAAAGCCACACCATTTTTCACAGTAAATGCCGGGGCGTTTTTGGCAGATGAACCTTGAATAACTAGTCCATCCTCATCAACAACATTGACCTGACAAATTCCAGCTCCAGCATCTGTGGCACCTTTCCAGGACACAGTTACCTCATTGGCATTGGCGTTACTGACCACAAAGTTATTGGTAACAACGGGGTAGCCGCGATCAATGACTACCTTTTCCTCTTTTGACCACTGACTCTTGTTGCCTTCTTTATCAATGGCACGAATGGAGAAGTTATAGCTGCCCTCTGGTAAGTCCTTTAAATACACTGTTTTTGGAGCAACAAAGGGGGACAGGTAGGTTGGCTTCCAATTCTCAACATCTGCGGCTTTGAGTGGGGCAATTTTTCCATCTATCTGAGATTCAAATCCAACGATTGCGGTATCAACATCTTCGTTGCCATCTTTTAGAATAGACATACCCGGTGATCTCCACTGAGTTGCAGGAATAACAACAGGCACAGGTGGTGGCGTTGTATCTGCAGTCCGCTTGATTGTGACAACTGCGCCAGTTTCAGAAGCAACAGCGCTAAAAGAAATTTTACCGTTGTAGGTAGTTGCAGATAGTCCAGTCATTGATCCAGAGACTGCTCGTGAATCACGGTAAATATAGGAATCTAAATTAAGCATCCACACATCAGTACCAAGGAGTGAATTAAATTCACTTGTCTCATCTTCGGTATTGGGAGAGATAACAGCAGAGGCCGGTGGTGGATCAATGCGATAAATAGCTAACCCTGGTTTATAGCCAACACCTTCAAGTTTGCGACGATACTCAACCCAATAGGCAGCTTTTCCATCTCTCACATAAATTGCGCGAATACCTTTTGCAAAATCACTTGGTGCAAGATTTACCACATCTGATTGCCAGACCTGTTTGATCTGTGAATCATCTAGATATCCCATGCGCCATTGGTGATAGGTGCTCAGGGGAGAGCTAGTGTCAACATTTCCCATGACATCGATAGTTCCCCCGTATTCAACTGCTTTGCAGCCTTCTCCCCAAGGTCCATCACTTTCACCACTGTCACATCGCAAAAAGTTTGTATGTCCAAGCCCAAAGGTATGTCCTAATTCATGGGTAATAACAAAAGATGATTCACTGTCATGAAGGACGATGTTTCCATTAGTGCTTCGGGGGCCGCCCAACTCTGCTCGACCTGACCACACACAGCCTGCTTTAGGAGCAACAATGAGCAAGTACCTCTTGCTGTAATCAGTTATTCCTAGTTTTCTAAATGCTTCAGGCTGAATCGAATCCAAAAAGGTAGAGGAAGCAATACCTGAACAAGGCATCTTTGAGGTTAAAGAAATAGGTGTTTGCAGCACCTTTCCGGCCGTGAATGAAATAGTGCGATCACTGGTATCACCATAGAGAGTGGTGAATTTTTTCCAGTCAGCGTTAACCTGCGTATTAATTAACTCAGCAATCTTATTTCCATTAGCAGGTGGCGCGGCAGCACCAGGCCAGGTAACTGTGACGATATCAATGACTCGCACATCAACTGCAACTGCAGGGGAGAGACCAAGAGAGGTGAGTGCAAAGAACAGCGCAAGTACTGCAACTACTCGATTCTTAATCAACTTCACTTAGATCTCCCACGCTGTGTCGTCATGACGATTAACTGCAAAAACTTGATACCCCTGAAGTTCAGGTTGTCCAAACCATGGGGCGCAATCACTACCGCCAACCATAACGGCAGTTGCCATGGCATCGCATAGCCACCCCGCAGGACCAACAACAGTTGCAGAGGCTGCGCCAATAGCGATCAAACCCGTGTGGGGATCACGGATATGTGCACCTCGTTCATAGGTGCCAGAGGTTGCAATGGCACCATCTGTAATCTCATAGACCTTCACAACTTCCATCCGGTTCTCAGGATTAACAACACCAATAGACCAAGGCTTTATTTCTTCGGCAGCTGAATCAAACCAGCCACCCCGCAACGCTAAATCTCCAGCAGCATTTACTTGCACGTGTGGCACACCTGCTGCAACCAACATATCTGCACACTTATCTGCAGCCCAGCCCTTTACTAATCCAGAAGGATCAAAGCCACCTTTGACTGCCCAAGGGTCAAAAGCCCCATCACTTAACCACTTTGCCTGAGCACACAAATCCCAAACCTCAATGACATCATCTGGGCAATCTTCGATGGCAACTTTTCCTAGGCGCAACCGTGTAATCCAAGAATCCTCTTTGTAGGTTGAAAAATCTCGATCTACTGCTTCACAAAAATCAGTTATTTGTTTCATTGCCAGATTTAAATCTGCATCACTGACAAACTGTGAATAACAATCCACATCCACAATTGTTCCCCACACAGCAATCTGCTCGCGTAAGTGATTCACTCGACAACCCTACCCGCTTAGAAACCTGCGTCGGCAAGGGCTCCCTGTAATGATTTAAACCAGCCATAGCTTGTATAAGAAGCACCTGATGCTCCTTGAATATTTGCACTCTGTGCCTGCAATGTTTGTGCTTTCAAGATAGGTACCGCCATGTTTGTGTATCTATCATTTTTACCTTTAGGTGCCTTCACCGCCACAGCATCTGTAATCTTGCCATTGGAAACGGTGATCTTTACCTGCACATTTCCATAATTAACATTAATTACTGGACCGGTATATGTTCCATCTTTAACAGTTGTTGTAACAGGTGCTGTTGTCTGTGTTGCTGCAGCAGATGCAGTGGCAGTTGCACTCTGTGAAGCAGTTGGCTGAGTTGTTGCACCAGCTGTTGCCTTCTTTGTTGCCACAGGCTTTGCACTCTTTGCTGGAGCCGATGAAGAGGTTGATGATGAAGCAGACGCTGAAGAACTAGTTCCAGTCGTTCCAATTGCAGTACCGCCAGCGATGTTAATCGAGCTGGTAGTCGATAACTGAGGTGGCGTAATCGCCAACACAGCACCAAGGCCCCCCACAGTGCCTCCTGCTATTAGCAACGCCCGCTTCATCTCATACCCTCACTTCGTTATGCACCGTGTGTGAATCTCCCTCGAGAAGACCAACACCTGTATACAAGCCTAGTAACCTGAAGGTTTTCTGAGAACGCCCGCAAAGCGGACGCAGAGTTCTTCTGCTGTGGCTCTGAAATACAAAAGGCAGGTCAGGCATATTCGCCCAACCTGCCCTTTGCTTTAGAACTTACTTATTGCGTGCTGCGATCTTTGCCTTAATGGCAGCTAGACGAGCTGCACGTGCCTTAATCGCTTCAGTTTCTTCAGCAATTACTGCTGCAATGTTTTCCTTAGAACCCAATGAAGATGCATCACGATTCTTCAACAAATAAGTCAAGATCGACTTATTGTTGTTTTCTTTAGCAAGGAAACCAGTTGCAATCAGCTGTGTGACAGTTACCTGCTTTTGCGTAGCGGTAGTTGAAATCTGGTCTACCAAGTTTTCAATCTTTACTACCTTAGCAATCTCTTCATTCTTCACACGCAGATCAGCTGGCAACTTCAGTAGTGCAGCATTAACGCGCGCTAGAGCTGCCTCAGATGAAACAGTAAAATCTGCTTCTTTGTACTGAGCCATTGTTCCTGGCTTGTCACCCTTTAGTAGGCCTTGCAATACAACCTGTGCAGCAGCAATTGCTACTTGGCGCACTCGCTCAGCTTCCAGAGCCGCGGCTTGTGCTGCCGCATTTGATGATCCAACGCTTCCTCCCGAGGTAAAGAAAGTTGTTGGGCTAACTACCCATCCTGTTATTGCATCAGTTCCATTAACCAGTAAGTTAACTTCGCCAGGACGACAGAAATAGTTAGCACTTGTAGTTCCTTCTCGTAAACGATAAAAAGTGTAAGTCGTGCCAGTTACTGGCGTGAAGGTCCCTCGTGTACCTGAAGCATTAACTAGAGCCTGTGTAAATGCAGCATCATGTGCAGAACCCCATACAAAACTAGCAGCGCCAACAAATGAAAAATCGATGTTATCGCCAGAGGTCCAATTCCGCACACGAGTCGTGGCCGAAATAGATGTAAGTGTAGTTTGGCAACTTGTCATCGATGCGGCGGTGCTTACCAATGAAACTGTGCTGCCATCTGAAATAGTAATTGCCGATGACGGCGCAGCAGTCGCAATTGAAATTCCTGTTGCCAAAACGGCGGCACTCAGAATTGATGTAATTTTTCTTAACATGTGTATTCCTTTAAGTCTCCGAGCACTTCCTTGATCTCGCGAGGGTTCGAAAAGACTCAAGTGTGGGCTAATTTATAGGCACATTGTATAAGGCATTGGACTATTAGTCTAAATCCCACTCCTGGTGCTTTTTGGGCTACCCCAACACCTCACGAGCAATCCGGCCAATCAACCTCTCCCAGTCGGCATCATTCATTTGGGTAGTCGTAATGTCATCAACGATTCTGCCCAGTGTGTAGGCCTGAATAAAGACCGCACCAGTTCTGGCTTCAAAGCTCTTATTTAAAAATCCTTTTTCCTGCGCCTGCTCAAATGCCAGGGTTAGAGCATCGGTCAACTGCTGTTGCAATTGTCCTAATGAAGTTCTAAAGCTCTCATGACGCTCACTGCGAGCCAACTGTCGTGCTCGCATAAAGCGAATAGATTCATTCTCGCGTGCCTGTGTCGTTGCAGTGAGCCGATCAAGTGCAACGAAAAACTCTTCTTTGGTTGTTGAGCTCGCAATGATTTTTTCAATCACATAAATTGAGGTTTTCACAGTTTCACCAAAGCGATATAAGAAAGTGGCTTCCAGTAAATCACTAAAGTCTTCAAAGAAGTGATACATCGAGCTCTTTGAGGCACCAGCACGTTCAAGCACCATCGCAGCGTTAATCTCTTCGAGTGCAACCTCATTCATTAAATCAGAGGTTACTTGAATTAATTGTTGCTTTGTTTTGTGAAGACCGTTTTCCATTTAAGAACTTTACTACTCTTTGTGAAAAGCAAAGGCCTCATCGTGAAAACGATTCCTTGGCACGCCTAAATCCTCTGCTGCTTTTCGCACAGCACTGACCAACGGCTCTGGTCCACAAATATAAATATCACTATCTGCAAACTGTGGCACTAGTGCTTTGAGTGAATCAGCATCCATGGGATGATTCTTGCGTGGTCCCACTAAGTAATGCACGCGGATTGATCCACCGCTGTTATTTGCCAAGTAATCCATTTCCTTTTTCAGCACTAGATCTTCTTCTTTAGAGGCACGGAATAACACATCCATCTGCACGCCCCCTGCAAGCTCCTCCATAATCGCTCTAATAGGCGTAATTCCCACACCTCCGCCCACCAACACCACATGGGGCTGTGTGCTGCGCCCTGCTGTGAAAGCACCATATGGTCCTTCAACAAAGACACGTGTGCCTGGCTTTAGAAAAGCTAAGGAGCGTGAGTGATCCCCTAAATCTTTCACAGTAATTCGCAAATGCTTTTCTGTCGGCGCAGCCGACAAAGAGTATGGATGTGACATCAACGCATGTCCTCTTGCTAAAAAGCGCCAACCAAAGAACTGTCCACCTTGAGCTGCTAAGTGATGAAGGTTGCGACCTTTCATGATCACAGAGACAACCCCAGGACCCTCAATCACAACTTTTTCAACCTTTAGATTTACTTTCATGGATCGATAGAAAGGAACCCAGAAGCGCCAATACATAATCGCTACTGCCATCAAAACATATAATCCAATCCAATAAATGCGATTGAGCGGATGACCAACAAACATAGAGCCATTAACAATTTGGTGCATAAATGAGGCAGCCATAGCGAAGTAGGTCAACACATGAACCATCCACCATGTCTCATAACTCATCTTTGCTCTAGCCTTTTTATAGGAAGTAACTCCTGCCAAGATCATCAAGAAAAATCCAGCTAGTGCAAACCACATCCACTCATACAAGGTTAGAAACTGCCACAACTCTTTATAGAGTGGGATGGAATCTTGTCCTGCAAATCCCACGGTAATAAACAGGACATGTATGCCGATCAGATATAAAGACCATGGGCCTAACTTGCGATGCCAAGTCACTAAGCGATCATGGCCAACACCTTTTTCAACCCAGGGAATACGAGCAACGAGAAATATCCCAACGACTGCAAAGTAGGTGCCGACCAAGGCAGCTAGTCGACTAACTGAAACTACGACTGCATAAAAGGAATTGAAATCACTTAATCTCACAGTGGTTAGCTGCAGCGCCAAGGTCAGCCCCAGCCCGCCGCCGAGCAGCAACGCCGCCCAGTCAGTGCCAGCCGAAGAATGCTTATAAATGCGGGTTGGCTGCGTCATGGCTCAATTAGACCTTAGAACTCTGAGAAGTAAGTGAGGACTAGCAGGGATTAACACTTAATCCCCCGATACCCTTACCCCATCATGAAGTACGCACAACTAATCCGCCTGCTTGTTGGGCGCGAGCTAACCCTTCGCTACAAGCGCAGCGTTATCGGCATCGGTTGGACCTTGCTCAACCCAGTGCTGACAAGTGCGGTCCTTTGGTATGTCTTCTCATTTGTTTTCGCATCCCGCCTGCCAAGTGGTCAACAGTTTGCGCCATATCTAATGGCCGGCATTTTGCTCAATACATTCTTTAATCAAGGACTGATGCAATCTGCCGATTCCATTGCAAGCAACGGCGGCGTGCTCACAAAAATCTATGTCCCGCCTCAGATCTTTGCAATCTCATCTGCACTCGCTGGCCTCACCAACTTCTTTATCGGGATGATCCCGCTTGCCTTGGTGTGTTTCATCTCAGGCCAAGCACTTGCCTGGACCTTGCCACTTGTTCTAGTTGTTGGTGTTGCACTCGCACTTCTCACAGCAGGCTTTGGTCTTGCACTCTCCATCATGTTTATTCGCTTCGATGACACCCGCAACATCGTCAACGTTCTTTTGATGATCTTAATGTATCTAACTCCAATTTTTTATCCAGTCTCGATCATGAGTGAGACGATGCAGCGCATCATCCACTGGAATCCATTAACAAGTTACTTAGAGATTTTCCGCTGGGCATTTTCTAACAACGCCAGCCCAACGATGTTCAACTGGCTCTATATGGGCTTCTGGAGCATCTTTGCCCTTGCGCTCGGCACCTTTGTCTTCCGCAAGTTCTGGCCAAGAACGGTGGCGATGCTCTAATGGCTGTCATCAATGTTAAAAACGTCAATGTCACTTATCGAGTACTGATGAACAAATCAGGCTCACTGAAAGAATTATTCCGTGATGCCCTTAAAGGCAAGGCCCGCGTTATTAATTATGTAGCTTTGCAAGATGTTTCCTTCACAGTTGATAAGGGCGAGGTTGTTGCCATCCTTGGTCGAAACGGTGCCGGTAAATCAACCTTGCTCAAAGTTTTGGCTGGTGTGCTGCCCCCAACAAAGGGCACATCCAAAGTCGATGGCAAGATCGCACCAATGATTGAGTTAGGCGCTGGTTTTCACCCTGAGATGACTGGTGCAGAAAACGTTCTCTTTTACTCAGCGCTAATGGGCCGAGATGTTAAGCGTGTTAAGGCTCGCACATCAGATATCGGTGAGTGGGCCGGGGTAAGCGATCACATGAATTTCCCACTACGCACATTCTCTTCAGGAATGGTTGCACGGTTAGCTTTTGCAACGGCCACAGATGAACAAGCAGAAGTGCTTTTAGTTGATGAGGTCCTGTCAGTTGGCGATGCAGATTTTCAAGCAAAATCAAAAGCGCGTATGCATGACATGATTAAAAGCGGGGCGGCAGTTGTTCTTGTCTCTCATGACATGCGTGCAGTATTAGAACTTGCAACAAAAGCTGTCTGGCTTGAAAACGGACATGTGAAAATGATTGGCAACCCAGCCGAAGTTGTTGCCGCATACGAAGCTGGTTAACAGTGCGTGTTTTGCATGTGATAGCACGCCTTAACGTTGGTGGCACGGCCCGATACATAACCCAACTTGCAAATGAACTACCCAAGCACGGCATTGAAACCTTTGTGGCAACAGGCTTTGTGCAGGGCAATGAAGTTGAAGATCCATCTGCCCAATCAATCCAAGTAATTCGGATTCCTGCCCTCGGTCGATCTATCAACCCAATCAAAGATCATCTTGCACGCAAACAGTTAGACAAAATCATCGCTGAGGTAAAGCCAGACATCATCCACACCCACACCTTTAAAGCCGGCTACATCACCCGCATGAAAAAGCAACCAGTCCCGGTCATCCACACATTCCACGGTCATTTGCTTGATGATCCTGAGTTTTCTGGGTTTAAATCAAAGGTAATTATTGCTATTGAAAGAAAGTTAGCTAAGAAATCTGCCAAGTTAGTCACTGTTGGTGAGATTGTTGGACAAGAGTTACTAGAAAAAAGCATTGGCGTGAAAGAGCAATACACCAGCATCGCACCAGGTGTGGTTGCGCTAAATGTCACTGAAAGAGCAGAAGCGTTAAAAAATTGTGGAGTTAGCGATAACGGGCAGTCAATCATTGGCTGGATTGCTCGTGTTACTGGTGTTAAGAATCCTATGAGAGCACTTGAAGTTGCTCGGGCTATCCCTAACGCACAATTTGTGATCGCAGGAGGCGGGGATTTACTGGCGGATGTAAAAACTGCAGCCCCTGCAAATGTGAGCGTTATCGGCTGGGCTAGAGCTGAAGATCTCTTTGGTGCATCAGATGTAATCCTGTCCACCAGTGAAAATGAAGGCATGCCGGTG
>Ga0214162_1000252_pt1 | contig 13299 bp, 10 predicted proteins | sample LakMenepilimnion_3_FD_153000 | JGI IMG/M metagenome (GOLD analysis project Ga0214162, IMG submission 153000) | Freshwater microbial communities from Lake Mendota, WI - Practice 20APR2010 epilimnion v5 | ecosystem: Environmental > Aquatic > Freshwater > Lake > Epilimnion/Euphotic zone | place...
CTTGATAATGTCTTTTTTCTTGACTTATGTCTTATTTAATGGAACGGGAATCGATTATATTATCACACCACATGCTCTGACGTTTATTTGTTTGTTTTTTGGTGTAAATATATTTTTCTTTTGGCTCTTTAGAACCTATTCCGGTATTATCAGACACTCTTCTTACATAGATGCCTTGAAGATTTTATTCTCGCAAATGTCTGTTTTGGTTTTTTTTCTTTTTTTTAATTTTATTTTTGAGTTATTTTTTAAAGAAAAGGCCTTTTTAAACACTGCTCTTTTCATTAACATCGTACTTTCTTTTTGTGGATTGTTTTTGTATCGTGTCGTGGTTAAGCAGACTTTTGAACTCTATTTCTTGGAAAAGACGCGCGATAAATTAATAAAAACTATCATTTATGGCACGGATGCCAATGCCATATCTGTTGCCAATGCCTTAAAGTTTGAAACACCTTCCCGTTTTAAGATTGTTGCCTTTGTGGACAAGAATAACCAAAATGCTTCTAAACGAATGTTGGATTTGCCTATATTGGTACAAAGAAAAAAACTATCGGCTTTAATGCGCTCTGTTGGTGCTGAAGGAATTGTTATCGCAGATAAAGGATTGTCAAAAGAAGAAAAATTAGCTATTATAGAACAATGTCTGGAATTCAATTACAAGGTATATACCATTCCCTCCGTTTCTGATTGGGAAGATCAAAAAGAAATTTCCAAGAAAGTAAAAAACATACAAATTGAAGATTTACTTGAGCGAGAGCCTATTGTTTTGGACAGCATATCTATCTCGAAACAACTAAAGGACAAAACCATTTTAGTCACTGGAGCAGCTGGCTCCATTGGAAGTGAAATTGTCAGACAGCTGTTAAATTTCAGCCCCAAAAAAATAGTAATATTAGATCAGGCCGAAACTCCTTTACATCATATTAGTTTAGAGGTTGATGGTATCAAGGCACAAACTATCATACGTACCGTTATTGCAGATATAAGAAACAAGGGAGCATTAGAGAAAGTGTTCAAACAATTTCGTCCCCAAATGGTTTACCATGCCGCTGCCTACAAGCACGTGCCCTTGATGGAAGAAAATCCTTCCCAAGCCATTCTGACCAATGTGGACGGAACTAAAAATCTAGCGGATTTATCCTGTCAATATGGTGTCAAGAAATTCGTGATGATTTCAACGGATAAAGCCGTGAATCCGAGTAATGTTATGGGGGCGAGTAAAAGAATTGCCGAAAAATATGTGCAATCCCTACAGCTTAAATACAAGAAACGTAATGACTTAAATGCCACTAAGTTTATCACGACCCGTTTTGGAAATGTGTTGGGCTCCAATGGATCCGTAGTGCCTTTATTCACAAAACAAATAGCCGAAGGAGGACCATTGACCATCACGCATCCCGATATTATCCGGTATTTTATGACCATCCCAGAAGCATGTCAACTGGTGCTTGAAGCCGGTTCGATGGGAAATGGCGGTGAAATTTATATTTTTGATATGGGAAAACCTGTCAAGATTATTGATTTGGCCAAAAAGATGATCAAGTTGGCAGGATTTGTTCCGGATAAGGAAATTAAAATAAAGATTGTGGGTCTGAGACCAGGGGAAAAATTATATGAAGAATTGCTTAATGACACTTCAAAAACCTTGCCTACTTATCACGAAAAAATTATGATTGCAGAAGAATTACAGGTAGAGTTTGAAGACTTGCATAGCCACATTGAAGAACTTATTGGAATTGCCAGCTTCTTTGACAATGACGACATTGTTACTAAAATGAAAAAAATTGTACCTGAATTTATTAGTATGAATTCTTCTTATTCAGAGTTAGACAAATAATTTTTTTATTTGTTCTACAAGATTTTGTTATGAAACAACAAGGAATACCAATTGTAATTATAAAATACTCTTTTCCATTTTAATACCAATTAGAAATATATAAAGGTCTAATCCCTTTTTGTCACATCGAGTGAAGTCGAGTTGTAATTTTGGTTTTCGACCGCGCTTGAATTGATATGAGTCTAAACGGTATAAGTTCTTTTCTCCCGTTAATTGGCGTCACAACCTACTTTTACCGAATATGCAAAAGAAGAAAGTTGATGATTAATTTTCTTTTAAAAATATCTAAAACAACTTCTTTAGATTTTATTGAATCAAACGAGGTTGTTTATTTTAGCATATTGCAACAACATTATGGTTTTGGCATCTTTAATTTCTCCCGTTTGAATCATTGTAAAAGCTTCGTCAAAGGTATATTCCAGAACTTCGATGTTTTCTTGTTCGGCATCGAGTCCGCCACCATCATGGACTTTCATTGAGGCATCATATTCGCCCACAAATAAATACAAGATTTCAGTAACGGCTCCGGGTGACATATAGGTTTCCATAACTTTATGAACGCTCGAAAGACGATAGCCGGTTTCTTCTTCGGTTTCCCGAATAATACATTGTTCGGGATGATCCTTATCTAAAAGTCCCGCACAAACTTCAATCATCATTCCTGTTTTGTTGCCGTTGAGATAACTTGGCAATCGGAACTGTTTTGTCAAAATAACGGTTTTTTGAATAGTGTTATACAGCAAAATGGCGGCTCCATTTCCGCGATCATAGACTTCACGAATATGCGTTTCTACAGTATTGTCTTCTTTTTGATACTCATAAGTCACTTTGTTCAACAGATACCAATTATCAGAAAGCAACTCGGTTTTTTGAATTTTTATGATTGGGTCTTTCATTTGTATTTAATTTTACAACAAATTGCTTTGTCTTTTCGCTATCGCTCTGGGTGCAAATTAATTTTTACTTCAATGGCTTTTAATTTGCGAATTTGTGTTTTGATTTATGTGTAAAAAAAACGTCCCGATAAATCGAGACGTTCAGCATATTTATTTCAAAATCGTTTGCTTTCTGTCCGGTCCAACAGAAACGATTTTTATGGGAACTTCAACTTCCTTTTCTATAAATTCTATGTATTCTTTCAATTCGATTGGCAATTCGTCATAAGTAGTCATTTCGGTCAAATCTGCTTGCCATCCTTTGAATTCTTTATAAACAGGAGTAACGTTTTCAGGTTCGATATTGTAAGGGAAATGAGAAATTTTCGTGCCTTTGTAATTGTATTCCGTGCATACTTTCAATGTTGGAAATCCAGAAAGAACATCCCCTTTCATCATCATCAATTGGGTTACGCCATTGATTTGAACGGCATATTTCAAGGCAACTAAATCCAACCAGCCACAACGTCTTTGTCTTCCGGTAACAGAGCCAAATTCATTTCCAACTCTTGCCATAGTTGCACCATCCTCGTCAAAAAGTTCTGTTGGAAATGGGCCGCTTCCCACGCGAGTTACATACGCTTTGAAAATTCCGTAAACTTCTTTTATTTTATTTGGAGCGATTCCTAGACCGGTACAAGCACCGGCAGCAGTAGTATTCGATGAAGTTACGAATGGGTATGTACCAAAATCAACATCCAATAACGAACCTTGGGCACCTTCACACAATATTGCTTTTCCGGCTCTTTGGGCTTGGTTTAAATATTCCTCGCTGTCTATGAAATCTATTTTTTTCAATTCTTCGATGGCTTCAAAGAATTCTTTTTCCATTTCTTCCAAATTATATTGGATGTTCACATCGTAAAAGGCAATCATTTCTTCGTGTTTGTTGGCCAAAGCACGGTATCTTTCCTTGAAGTCTTCCATTTCAATATCGCCAACACGAATGCCGTTTCTACCGGTTTTATCCATATATGTTGGGCCAATTCCTTTAAGAGTGGACCCGATTTTTGCTTTTCCTTTTGAAGCTTCAGAGGCCGCATCCAGCAAACGATGAGTCGGTAAAATTAAATGCGCTTTTCTTGAAATGATTAACTTATTTTTTATGTCCAAATTGAATTTGGCTAAGCCCTCAATTTCTTTTTGAAAAACAACGGGGTCAATTACAACTCCGTTTCCAATGATATTCACGGCTGTTTTGTGAAAAATCCCGGAAGGAATAGTCCTCAAAACGTGTTTTATTCCGTCAAATTCTAATGTGTGTCCCGCATTTGGACCTCCTTGAAAGCGTGCAATAATGTCATATTTTGAAGTAAGGACATCCACTATTTTTCCTTTTCCTTCGTCTCCCCATTGTAATCCTAGTAATAAATCTACGGTCATTCTGTTTGTTATTTGTAGTTAGTTTGCGTGTTATTTTTTTCTTTTGGTTCCGTATAAATATAAGGAGTGATTTGAAATATCGATATCGAATATTTCTTCGATTGTTTTTTTGATGGTCTGTATTCTCGGATCGCAAAACTCGAATACTTCACCGGTATCGGTCATAATAATATGATCGTGTTGCTTGTCGAAATAGGACTTTTCATAATGCGCCTGATTTTGTCCAAATTGATGTTTGCGAACCAAACCCGACTCCAACAAAAGCTCAATGGTGTTATACAAAGTGGCTCTGCTCACGCGATAGTTTTTGTTTTTCATTTTGATATATAAATTTTCAATATCAAAATGCTCTTCGCTTTCATATATTTCTTGAAGTATGGCATAGCGCTCAGGAGTTTTACGATGTCCATGATTCTCAAGATAGATTGTAAAAACATTTTTTACGATTTCTTGATTTTTACTATTATCCGATGAAATTTGTGTCATATCGCGCAAAGATAAATTATATTTTTTAGTTTAGAAGTCTAAGGGTTTAAAAGTTACAAGTATATTGAATAAACTCCTGTGCGCCTAAATTGACACTCTTTTTTTTAATTTTTATACTCTCTACTTACTTTGTCAATCCCGTCAATTTTCTTGATATTATCGATTAATTTTTTCAAAATAGTGTTGTTTTGGACTATGACGGCTATTTGTCCTTTGAATATTCCGGCATCTCCACTCAAGGAAATACTTTGAATGTTCACATTCATATTATCCGAAATTACTTTGGTCAATTTATTGGTAAGTCCTATCGTGTCCATTCCTGTGATGTGTAAAATCGCCTTAAATTCTTGTTGGGAGGAATCGATCCATTTAGCTGGAATAATTCGATACGCATAATTTGATTGCAAGCTTATGGCGTTGGGGCAATCTTTTTTATGCACTTTTATCCCTTCGTTGATGGTGATGAAACCAAATACTTCGTCACCGGGAATTGGATTGCAACAGTTTGATAATTTATAATCTAATTTGTCTTGGTCTACGCCAAAAACCAGCATGTCATAATTAGTATTGAGCGCCTGTTTATGAATGTCTTCATTGGCTGTAGTCGCGGAACGCTTGATTTTGCTCTTGAAAAAATTGATAAAAGTGTTGCTTTTTTGGGCAGCATAATCTTTTAATTGTTGGTTTTCGATAGCGCCAATTCCAACACGGTAAAACAAATCCAGACTTGTTTTGAGTTTGAAAAAGTTGACTAATTCGTTAACAACTGTCTCGCTTAGGGTAATTTTTAAGTGTTTTAATTTTCGTGTAAGAAGTTCTTTTCCTTCTTCGGCAATTTTTTTCGTATTTTCGTTTAGAACATTTTTAATTTTATTTTTTGCCCTTGAAGTCGTCACATAATCCAGCCAGTTGATGGTTGGCTTTTGATATTGAGAGGTGATAATCTCGATTTGATCCCCACTTTTTAACTCGTGGTTTAAAGGCACAAGTTTTCCGTTGACACGGGTTCCTCTGGTTCTGATGCCAATTTCGGAGTGGATACTGAAAGCAAAATCAAGTGATGTAGCTCCTTTTGGCAATGACTTTATTTCTCCTTTTGGCGTGAACACAAAAATTTCTTTGGAATATAGATTCATTTTGAAATCTTCCACAAAATCTACTGCATTGGTTTCTGGATTTTCCAAAGCTTCTTTTAGTAAATTGAGCCAAACATCCAAACCGCTATCTTCTGAACCACCTTGTTTGTATTTGTAATGGGCTGCATATCCTTTTTCGGCTATTTCGTCCATACGTTCACTTCGAATCTGGACTTCGACCCAACGGCCTTTTGGCCCCATAACTGTAATGTGCAAGGCTTCATAACCTGTGGTTTTTGGAGAAGAAATCCAATCACGCAAACGGCTGGGACTTGGTCTGTAATAATCCGTTACAATGGAGTATATCTTCCAAGCCAAGAATTTTTCATCATGGGGATTTGATTTGTAAACGATTCGCAACGCAAATTTATCGTACACTTCATCAAATCCTACGCCTTGAGCTTTCATTTTTCTATAAATAGAATAGATTGATTTTGGCCTTCCTTTTATTATATAATCGAGTTTTTCTACGTCCAATGCTTTTTTCAGGACATCAGAAATGTCTTTTATATACGCATCTTGTTCCTCTTTGGTCTCTTTTAATTTACTGACAATGTCATTATAGATTTCGGGTTCGGTATATTTTAACCCTAAATCTTCGAGTTTGTTTTTTATTTTATACAAGCCCAAACGATGGGCCAGTGGGGCATAAATGTATAAAGTTTCGGAAGCAATTTTGACTTGCTTGTAATCATCCATATTGTCCAAAGTTTGCATATTATGCAGTCTATCGGCAATTTTAATTAGAATTACACGCACATCATCATTGAGTGTGAAAAGCATTTTTCGAAAATTCTCGGCCTGCATGGACACATTCATCTCCTTTTGGACTTTCGATATTTTAGTCAATCCTTCAACAAGTTGGGCTACTTTTGCACCGAACATTTTTTCGATATCTTCAATTGTTATAAGGGTATCCTCTACAACATCGTGCAGCAATGCAGCAGCAATGGCAGTGGCTCCCAAACCTATTTCCGAAGCCACAATTTTTGCCACGGCAATGGGATGAAAAAAGTAGGCTTCCCCAGATTTTCTGCGCTGGTCTTTGTGCGCATCCATGGCAACATCAAAAGCTTTACGGATTAATTTTTTGTCTTCGGGAGTCAAGGTTTGATAACTAATGCGAAGTAACTCTTTGTATTCCTGAAGGATTGCTTTGTTTTCTTTTTCGAAATCTATTTCTAACATAAAATAATGGTTCAATTCTTAAAAATAGAAAAAACTAATGAGATATGCAAACGTCAAATTTAATTATGGGATAAGCAACAATTTAAAGACTGACTTTAGTGAAACTCAAATCTTGAAAATCATAACTAAAGTCTGTCAATTCAGAAATGGCTTTCATTTTTAAGCCATTTATATTCCCGTTTTTATCCAGTTCAAAAGACAAAAAAGCATCCGCATTAAAACTGCGATTATTCCATTTCACGACCAAAGCATGGTCTTTGTAAAAGAAAATTTCGCCAGCTAATTTTGGAGAACGAATGGATTTAAAAAATAAATGGCCCTCTCTTTCTGAAATTAAAATAGTGCCAAACCAATCATCCTTGAAGCTTCCGGCATATTTTTTTAGATCTATTTTCAGGTTTTCTTTTTTGTTTTTTGCAATTGTTGCCCATACTTCGTCGCTGGCTTTATCTGCTTCGGCGATGTTGTCTTGCTCTCGTTTGCTGTAAATTTCAACATAATTGGTGAACGGAATATCGAGATAACGGTCTTTAATGGTATTGGTGATGGCCGAAAAAGCCGCTCCAGATTGCTGATTGGTCAACACTACAATTCCCAAATTCAGTTCAGGAAATAAAGTGGTTTGAGTGACAATTCCTTCTAGTCCGCCTGTGTGGGATACTTGTTTGAAACCTTTGACATCGCTCAAGAACCAACCCAATCCATATCCGTAGAAATGGGTATTATATGGTGCTTTTGTAGTTGTTGGTATTATGGTTTGCAGCTGCCACATTTCATCTTGTTCTTTTTTTGAGAATAATGATTTGTTTTCGGAACCGTATTTTCCGTTTTGCAATTGCATAATCATCCATTGGCTCAAATCGTTCACACTCGAATAAATACCGGCAGCAGCATCAAAAATAGAATCTTGGTATCTGCTGACTACTTTTAGTGCTCCATCCGTCGGAACATGAGGTACTATAACATTTGTGGTATCTTTAAGGCGAACAAATGAAGCCGCACTTTTATTCATGTTCAATGGTTTCATGATGCGTTCTTCGACGAAATCGCACCAAGATTTACCGCTTACTTTTTCAATGACTTCGCCGGCTACAATATACAATAAGTTGTCATAATCGTATTTAGTTCGAAATGCCGAAACGGGTTTTAAGTACTGTAAATTTTCAACAATATCTTTTGGGGTAAAGTCAGCGCCGCCAGGCCAAAACATCAAATCACCGGCACCAAGACCCAATCCGCTTCGATGTGTGAGCAAATCTCTGATGGTAAATTCATGGGTTACATACTCATTATACATTTTGAAATTGGGAAGGTATTGCATCACTTTGTCGTCCCATTTTAGTTTTCCTTCATCTACTAGCATTGCCAGAGCCGCCGAGGTAAAGGCCTTACTATTCGAAGCAATTCCGAAAAGGGTATTTGCATCGACTTTTTCGTTAGTCAAAATTGATTTTACACCATATCCTTTGGCGTGAATGACTTTTCCGTCTTTGACAATTGCCACTGCAATTCCCGGAACATTGAAGCTTTTCAGTGTGTTTTCGACCAATTCATCCACTTGTTTTTCGTTTATCTGTGCTTTTGCGCTTAAAGACAGCAGTGTAAAAGAAGCTATTATTAATTTGAATTTCATAATTTTTAATTTTTAATTCGTAATTTTTAATTATTTCAAAACCCTCTCTGTCTTTTTGCTTCAAAAATCAAGATGGCCGCAGCAACCGAAACATTCATGCTGTCGATTTCGCCTTGCATCGGGATGATGATGTTTTGCGTGGCCGCCTTTCGCCATTCTTCAGTCAAGCCGGTGGCTTCCGTGCCTACAACCAAGGCAGTTGGCGTTGAATAATCTTGGGTGTGGTAGGAAGTCGAATTTTGCAAAGTCGCACAATAAATAGCAATTTTTCGCTCTTTCAAGAAGGTAATAATTTCATCCGTTGTTCCCGTTGCAATTTGATTGGTAAACAAACAACCTACGCTGGAGCGAACGATGTTTGGGTTGTACAAATCACTTTTTGGATTGGCAATAATCACGGCATCCAAATTCGCGGCATCGGCAGTTCGAAGCAAGGCGCCAATGTTTCCTGGTTTCTCTGGAGCTTCGGCAACGAGAATCAGTGGGTTTTCAGATAATTTTAAATCGGATAATTGCAAAGATTTGGTTTTGGCCAAAGCCAAAATACCCTCGGTGGTGTCGCGATACGCCAGTTTCTGATAGACTTCTTTCGAGATTTCGATTAATTCGGCACTTTTGGAAAGTTTTCTGGCTTCAACTACTGATATTAATTCAGGTAAAAACAAAATCGTTTCCACTTCATATCCGCCCTTCATTGCTATTTCGATTTCTCTTTTGCCTTCAATCAAAAAAATGCCGGATTGTTTTCGGGCTTTTGATTTTTCCTGCAACAAAACCAATGATTTTATAAATGGATTTTGAATGGAAGTGATTTGTTTCATTTTGGATAGAATATGTAAAGTGTCAAAGTTACAAAGGTTTTGTGTTTTTTTTTGCATATTTTTGGAGCACATATTTATTTAGCGAGACATTTTGAAAAATTACACCGTCAAACGATACCAAGAAAACGATTACGAAAATTGGAATGCTTTTATTGGCCAAGCCAAAAATGCCACTTTCTTGTTTCATCGCGATTTTATGGAATATCATTCCGATAGATTTCAGGATTTTTCCTTGATTGTTTTAGATGGCGAAAAATGGCTTGGAGTTCTTCCTGCTAATATTGTTGGCAATCAAGTTTTCTCGCATCAAGGACTTACTTATGGTGGATTAGTTTTTTCTCCGAAATTAAATGTAGAAAAAGTAGAAGCAATATTAGATAGTCTTTTATGGTTTCTAAAAGAAAATTCGATAGAGACCTTCTATTACAATCCAATTCCTTCTTTTTATTTTCCCAATGGTAATGCTGAAATGGATTTTTTGTTATTGAGAAGAGGCGCAATTTTAGAAAAAAAAGAAATGAATTTGGCTATTAATTTAACAAATGCGTTAAATATGTCCAAAAGCAAATTAAAACATTTTAGAAAGAATCAAAAATCGGATTTGCATATCGTTGAAGAAAATCAATTTGAAAATTTTTGGATATTTGTATTGGAGCCTAGACTATATGAGAAATACAAAGCTAAACCAGTACATACCAAAGATGAAATTTCGTTGTTGAAAAATAAATTTGCAAAAAATATAAAACAATATTCTGTTTATTTTCATGAAATCATAGTGGCTGGAGTAACTATATTTGAAACTGAAAATGGGGTGAAATCACAATATGGAGCGACCACAAAAAAAGGAGAGGAGCTGAGAGCCTTGGATTTTTTGTTTATTAATTTAATAGAAAAATACAAAAAACAAGGTAAACTTTTTTTCGATATGGGAATTGTTAAGGAGAATAATCAAGAGGGTTACAATAAAGGGCTTTTAAAGCAGAAAGAAGAATTGGGTTGCACTGTTTATTGCCAAGATTTTTATAAGTTTGAATTGATATGATACAATTTCTCGATTTAAAAAAAATAAACGCTCCTTATGAAACCGCTTTTTATGAAAAATTGAAATTGGTTTTAGAAAAAGGCTGGTATATTTTAGGAAATGAAGTGGCATTATTTGAAAATAATTTTGCTAATTATTGTGGTACAAAATATTGCGTAGGTGTTGGGAATGGTTTTGATGCCTTGGTCTTGATTTTTAAGGGATATATTCAATTGGGGAAATTGCAAAAAGGAGATGAAGTGATTGTTCCGGCAAACACTTATATCGCCAGTATTTTGGCCATACTTGAAGCTGATTTGATTCCTGTTTTGGTTGAGCCAAAGTTGGAAACCTATAACCTCAATCCCGATTTGATTCCAGAAAAAACCACATCAAAAACTAAAGCAATTCTCGCAGTTCATCTTTATGGTCAATTAGCCGAAATGGATGCAATCAATGAAATTGCCCGGCAAAATAATTTGATAGTTGTTGAAGATGCAGCGCAAGCACACGGGGCAGTTAGCCCCCTAACCCCCGAGGGGGGAATAAAAGAGCTTCAAAAGCCCACCCAATCAGGTGCAATGGGGGCTTGTGCTTTTAGCTTTTATCCAGGAAAAAACTTGGGAGCTTTGGGCGATGGGGGAGCGGTTACCACAAACGATGCTGAATTGGCAAAAGTCATTCAATCTTTACGCAATTATGGTTCCGAGGTCAAATACAGGAATGAATATGTTGGCGTAAATTCAAGATTGGATGAATTGCAAGCGGCCTTTTTGAATGTCAAATTGCCCTATTTGGACGCAGAAAATAATGTTCGAAAAGCAATTGCTAAGCGCTATTTATCCGAAATTAAAAATGATAAAATCATTTTGCCAACCTTGTCATCAAGTGGGACGAAGCAATCTCATGTTTTTCATTTGTTTGTCATTCGAACCGAAAAAAGGGACGAATTGCAACAGTATTTATTGGAAAACGGAATTCAAACAATGATTCACTATCCGATTCCGCCACATAAACAAAAAGCTTTTTTGGCTTGGAATGATTTGTCTTTTCCAATTACCGAAAAAATCCATAGTGAAGTTTTGAGTATACCCATTAGTCCCGTATTGACGATGGAAGAGGTACGTTTTATTATTTCAATTTTAAACAATTATTAAATGGGGATAATTAGTAAAATAAAACAATTTTGCTTTGTTGATTTGCGAATCAAAAAGTATGAAATGCTGTCAGATAGCAAGAGCGTTTCAGGAAGGCCTATAAAATACCATCCTCTATTATTAAAGGGAAAAGGAAAATTTTTTTTTGGTAGAAATGTGCAAATAGGAGTGGTATCTTCGCCTAATTTTTATTCACATTACACTTATTTGGAGGCAAGAGAAGAATGGAGTGAAATTATTATTGGAGACAATGTAGCCATAAATAATGCTTTTTCGATAGCATGTTCTTCTAAAGTTATTATAGAAAATGACGTTTTAATCGGGACAAATTGTTCTATTATTGATAATGATGGGCACAATTTAGCAATAGATAAAAGAAATATTGGAAATCCTAAAACGGCTCCGGTTCACATTCATCAAAATGTTTTTATAGGCTCTAATGTTTCCATTCTGAAAGGAGTTTCCATTGGGAAAAACTCCATAATTGGTAACGGATCGGTTGTGACCAAGAATATTCCAGAAAATGTAATAGCTGCGGGTAACCCTGCAAAAGTCATTAGAAATCTAGACCATTGAAAATCTTAAAAGAAAATAAATTATTAAAAATAGTATCACTGAATTCGATTTCGGTAACGGTGAGTTTTTTTCTGGGAATCGCTTCAATCAAGATTGTGTCGGTTTTTATGGGAACTTCAGGAATGGCCTTGTTGGGAAGTTTTAAAAACTTTACAGCGATGCTCAAATCGATGTCCACATTAGGAATTAACAATCTAGTTGTAAAATTAGTAGTCGAAAACAAAAATGATAAGAAGGAGCTTTCAACCATTTATTCCACTTTTTTTTGGGCATTTCTACTGATTTCAGTTCTTTTAGGCGGTTTGATTTTGATTTTTTCAGGTTTCATTGCCGATTTTTTGTTCTTCAGCAATAAATTTATAATTCCCATTCAATTTTTTGGATTGTTGTTGCCATTGGTCGTTATAAATACCTTTTGGATGGCCATTTATAATGGTTTGGAAGAATTCAAAAAAATAGTTTTTATCCAAATCATTTCTAATATTTTCGTTTTTGGACTGACGGCATTTTTAATTTGGAAACAAAATATTTTTGGTGGACTTTTATCAGTTGCTTTGAGCGAACTGCTATTGGTAATCGTGACTTTTTTGTTTGTGAGAAGAGACAAAAGTTATTTTCAATTCGATTTACAAAGGATTATCAGTAAAAAGTATTTCGACGCCATATTGAAATTTTCATCAATGGCTTTATTGAGTGCTGTCATTATTCCTATGACATTAATACTGATTAGAAACCGAATTGTGGAACAACATTCTATTGACGAAGCAGGAATTTGGGATGCCGTCAATCGATTATCGGGTTTTTACATGATGATTTTTAGCTCCGGTTTATCCTTGTATTACATGCCCAAGTTGGCGTCTTTAAAAACGGATAATGATTTTAAAGACGAACTCAAATCCTATTTCAAGACTTTTGTTCCACTGTTTATAATGATGCTCATTGCAGTGTTTTTATTCAAGGGGATAATTATAGACTTGGCTTTTACACCAGTATTTTCAGTGATAAAACAAGTATTGGTTTGGCAACTTTTAGGCGATTTGTTGCGGATAATGACTTTGGCTTTTGGTTACCAAATTGTAGCTAAGGCAATGATTAAAAAATACTTTATTCTCGAAATAACGTTCAA
>Ga0214162_1000256_pt1 | contig 13236 bp, 13 predicted proteins | sample LakMenepilimnion_3_FD_153000 | JGI IMG/M metagenome (GOLD analysis project Ga0214162, IMG submission 153000) | Freshwater microbial communities from Lake Mendota, WI - Practice 20APR2010 epilimnion v5 | ecosystem: Environmental > Aquatic > Freshwater > Lake > Epilimnion/Euphotic zone | place...
TTGCATATACGTGACTACCGTACAATAATGTGTCAAAATATGCCCCGATTACCGACCTTGGGCTTTCTTTTTGTTGCGCCAATGAAACCAACAAACGACTTTTTTCTTTTTCGAATTCGGCAGTATCAAAAACGGGATTAAGCATTATTTCCTGGATGACATTTAGCACTTTGGCTTTGTCTTTTGAAGCAAAACTGGAAGAAAGTCCTGCGTATTCTTTTGTTGCATACGTGTCGACATTAGCTCCCAAAAAGTCTAATTCTTCGTCTAATTTTGTCTTTGGGAAATTTTTCGTGCCATGTTTAAGAGAAATTGCCGTTAGTGAGGCCAATCCCGCTTTTTCCTGGTCGTAAATTGCACCGGCCGGAAGTATAACCGAAACACTGATAATGGGTACATCATGTTGTTCCATCAAGGAAATCGTGAGACCGTTATGTAATTTAAAAGTGGTATAATTGGGTAATTTAAAGCCTTGTGCCGAAAGATTATTGCCTACAATTATCAGTAAGCACACTATAAGTTTTTGCATATTATTTTTCATAATTTACTCTTCTACATTGGTTTTTAAAACAGCTACCGTTCGGTTACTTTTAATTAAATATTTCTTGGCAACCTTTTGTACGTCAGCAATGGTAACTTTGTTATAGTTGACTGGCGCATCGAACATTTTTCGATAATCCCCAAAAAACACTTCATAAGTTCCTATATTATTTGATTTGCCGTTAATGGTTTCCACTTGGTTGTAGAACTCCATTAATTTTTGGTTTTTTATTTTTTGAAGTTCTGATTCGCTGATTCCTTCCTTTTTTATTTTTTCAATCTCAGCATAAATGGCTTGTTCCAAATCAATTTCTTTAACATTTTCATTGGCTACTGCATAAACATTAAAAAGATAAGGGTCGAAAGTATCACCAAAATCAGTGGCAACCTGAGTAGCTAATTGTTTTTTATCCACTAGTGATGAATACAATCGAGAGGAATTCCCAATTGAAAGAATAGAACTCAAAATATTCAACGCATAATAATCTTCATTCTTAGATTCCGGCGTGTGATACCCTATCATCATATAAGGAGTTTCTACTTCTTTTTTAATGGTAATTCTTCGCTCTCCGGTTTGAATCGGTTCCACAATATGAACTTTAGGCGGAGCGGGTTGAGCCGGAATGGGTTCCAAATATTTCTTGGCCAATTCTTTTACTTTTTCAAATTGTATTGCACCCGAAACTACCACTACGCAATTGTTAGGCGCATAATACGTTTTGAAATAACGTTCCAAATCTTGCTGCGTCCAGTTTTTCATGTCGTCTTCATATCCGATAACTGGCCAATGATAGGGATGTTCCTGAAAAGCAGTTGCCTGTAAACCCTCGGACAAAGGACGCCAAGGCGAGTTTTCAATACCGGTACGACGCTCACTCAATACCACTCCCCTTTCGCTTTCGACCATTTTGGGATCAATACTTAAGCTGGAAATTCGATCGCCTTCAAGGTCAAAAATGACTTCTGCCGAAGCTGCCGGAAACCAATCTGTATAAACCGTAACATTTTCTGTAGTATAGGCATTATTAGAACCTCCGTTGAATTCCATGGTTCGGTCAAATTCTTTAGGTCCGTATTTCTTGGCTCCATTGAACATCATGTGTTCAAAAAAATGAGAAAGTCCTGTAATTCCTTGGTATTCATTTCGACTGCCTACTTTATAAAAAAAGTACATATTGGCGTTTGGAATAGAGAAATCTTCAACGACCAGAAACTTCATTCCGTTGTTGAGTGTAAACGTTTTTACATCATCCGCTTTTATTTGTGCTTGACTCGTAAAGGTCAGCAAAAGAGCTAGATGAAAAATTATTTTTTTCATAAATCAGTAAATTAATTTTGTTTAAAACTACTAAATTTTTATTGAAGATTGAATCTTTATTTTTTACAACATTCTCCTAGCCTTTTCCAAATCTTCGGGCGTGTCTATGCCAATGCTTTTGTCGGTAGTTTCGACCATTTTGATGCGTTTTCCAAATTCTAAATAGCGCAATTGCTCCAGTTTTTCGGAGGCTTCCAAGGTTTTCATTGGCCAACTGTAGAAATCCATAAGCGCTTGTTTTCTAAAAGCATAAATCCCTATGTGTTGCATATAGCGGACGCCCACGTTTTTCTCCCTTGGATATGGAATCACGGAACGCGAAAAGTACAAGGCAAAACCGTTTTGGTCTACAACGACTTTTACATTATTGGGATTATTGATATCGGCTTCATCGGTGATTTCACACATTAGAGAAGCCAAATCGACTTTGTTTTCGGTATCGTTTTTATAAACAGCTATCAATTGTTCCAAAGCCTCGGTGTTGATAAAAGGTTCATCACCTTGCACGTTGACTACAATATCCACGTCCATATTTTCGACGGCCTCGGCAATTCGGTCGCTTCCTGATTCGTGTTCTTTGATGCTCATTATGGCTTTACCTCCATTTGAAACTATTTCTTCAGAAATTAAATCCGAATCGGTAACCACGAAAACGTCATCAAAAAGATGGGATTGTTTTGCCGCTTCATAGGTTCTTAAAATCACGGTTTTTCCACCCAAATCCTGCATCAGTTTGGCAGGGAATCGTGTTGAGGCGTAACGTGCGGGAATGACTGCTATTATTTTCATTTTGTTTTTTAATTGCCTTTATACTGCAAATTTAATTATTCTTAATTTGAAACTAAGTATTTATAATTTAATTTCAAACAGTCTGGCGAATTTTGGTAATGATCTTGTAATTCATTAGTATCAGTCAAATCGAACATTCCTGAGAAATAAAATCCAGCATTCTAATAATGTTCAAATAGTCATTTATTCTCCCCTAAAGTATCTAATATAACGAAATTTTCTTACAATATTTTGCGTATTCTTTTGCCCAATTTACAATAATAGAAACAAAATTATAACGAAAAAGTGCCTGAAATTTTATGCAAATAGTTTAAAGTATTCCTAATGATTTTTTACTGCAAATTCGCAAATTTTTCAATTTAATGTTAAAATAGATAATTCGTGAATTCGTGGCGTTAAAAAAAATTATTCCACAAAACTCTCGTCCTTAAAACCTATCAAATATAACTTATTTTTGGCTCTCGTCATGGCCGTGTACAACCAACGAATGTAATCTCTATTGATGCCATCAGGCAAATACGGTTGTTCGATAAAAACCGTATTCCACTGCCCTCCTTGCGATTTATGGCAGGTTATCGCGTACGAAAACTTGACTTGCAAGCCGTTGAAATATTCGTTGGCTTTCACTTTCTGGAATTGCTTGAACTTGGTTTCGCCTTCATAATCCTTCAAAACTTCCTGATACAATCTGTTCGATTCTTCGTATGTCAAGGACGGTGATTCGCTTTTTATCGTGTCTAATAATAGAACTGTTTCAAACGGAATCTGGTTTGGATAATCGACCATTCGTATTTTTACTTTGGCAAAATTAAACCCATATAATTCCTTAATATTGAAAATTTCCAACACTTCGATAATATCACCATTGGCAATAAAACCAGCTTCATCGGAATCTTTGAGCCAGAAATAATTATTTTTTACCACCATCAAAAAATCTCCCGTGGATAATTCGCTTTCTTTATCGAGAATTTTCGAGCGGATTTGCTCATTGTATTGATTGGCCCGTTTATTCGACCGAACGATAAAAGCCGTATCTTCGATGCTATAATTACTGTAAGCCGAATTAATAGCATCCTGAATATCATAACCATCAGTCAAACGGACAATATCCTTGAATTTTTGGAGGTCGAATTTGAAATGGTCAATGAAAGTATCCTTTAATAATTCCCGAAGTTCGGTGGCATTATATAAAATTCCGGAGTTTTCTTCCTGACGCATCACTTCGTCCAACTCGATATGTTCAACTTCTTTATTGTAATTCAATCCTAAAGTTTGAATGTCCAAAGCGGGACTAATATCCAAATTTACCGGCGGTAATTGGGCAGTGTCTCCCAAAAGAATCATTTTGCAATTCGTTCCTGAATACACATAAGAAATCAAATCGTCGAGCAATGAACCGTTTTCATACAATTTAGAATCCGAATTCGTGTCGGAAATCATCGAAGCTTCATCGACGATAAAAATGGTGTTCGTATGTTTGTTTTGTTGCAAAGTAAAAGAAACTCCACCACCCGAAGATTTCTTGGGAAAGTAAATTTTCTTGTGAATGGTGAAAGCCGGTTTATTCGAATAATTCGCAATTACTTTGGCCGCACGACCTGTCGGCGCTAGCAAAACATACTTTTTATTGATGTCAAGCAGATTGTTCACGATGGTCGAAATTACCGTCGTTTTTCCTGTTCCTGCATAGCCTTTCAAAACAAAAATCGTATTGTTGTCTTTTTCGGTTAAGAAAATAGCAATTTTTTGGAAAAATATATCCTGCTTGTACGTTGGTGTAAAAGGGAATTTTTTCTGTAAAAGACTATAAAACAAGGAGGATTCCATTTGGTGTGATTTGACTGCAAAGTAAGGAAAAAGTTTAAGAGTTTAAGAGTTTAAAGGTTTAGAAGTTCACAGTGTTTTACTTAAACCTTTAAACCTTTAAACTTCTAAACTATAAAATAATTTTGTAAGTTTGCAACTATGTCCATTAACACTACCATTACCGACAAAAAATACAAAAAACTCTCACTGCAGGTTTCTTTGACCGGGTTGTCTTTTTGTGTTTTTGATACATTGAATCGCAAGGTGCTTTCCGTGAATGAAGTCCAATTCGACACCTTTCACAAAGCCACAAAAATTGAAGAATTGTTTGCCGATGCTTTCAACAACAATCTAGAATTAAAGGATTCTTATGACGAAATATTGGTGATTCACAACAACAATCTTTCAACATTTGTACCGGAACCGCTTTTTGACGAGAACTTTTTGGGAAGTTATTTGCAATACAACACCAAGGTTTTCGATACCGATTTTTTTGCTTTCGACGAAATCCCGAATTACCAGATGAATGCGGTTTACATTCCTTATGTGAACATCAATAATTTTTTCATCGACCAATTTGGTTCTTTCGATTACAAACACGCCAGTAGTATTTTGGTTACCAAACTTTTGGATGCCTCCAAAAACAACGACGACAAAAAGATGATTGTGAATTTCAATCCCGGCCATTTTGAGATTGTTGTGGTACAAAACCAAAAATTATTGTTGTTCAATTCATTCGATTATCAAACTCCGGAAGATTTTCTGTACTATTTGCTTTTCACTGCCGAACAATTAAACATGAATCCCGAGAATTTCAAATTGGAATTATTGGGAACCATTGCCGAAGAAGACGATTTTTACAAACTGGCTTTCAAATACATTCGAAATATATCCATGTTTGACGTATCGAATTTGCAAAAAAACAATTCCTTTTCAACTGCCCAAAATCGGAAACATTTTATCTTATTCCAATCGTGAGAATCATTTCAGGTAAATATAAAGGAAGACGCATTTTTCCGCCCAAAGGACTTCCAGTTCGCCCCACAACCGATATGAGTAAAGAAGCATTATTCAATGTTTTGAACAACCATTTCAGTTTTGAAGGCTTGAAAATACTCGATTTATTCTCAGGAACCGGAAATATCAGTTTCGAATTTGCCTCACGTGGGAGTATGCCAATTACTTCTGTCGATGCCGATTTTGGTTGCGTGAAATTCATCAAGCAAGTTGCCGCCGAATATGATTTTAACATTGCGGCAACCAAAAGTGATGTGTTCCAATTCTTGGAAAGAAACAAAGCAACTTATGACATCATCTTTGCCGATCCACCCTATGCTTTGGACCAGAAAACCTTTGATAAAATTGTCTTGACCGTTTTCGAAAAAAACACTTTACAAGAAGATGGAATGATGGTAATCGAACATTCTAAATACACAAAACTCGACCATTTGATTCATTTTTCCTTCAAGAAAAGTTATGGAGGATCGATTTTTAGTTTCTTCGAGATTAAAAAATCTACTGAGGAAGATATCGATGATGAAGAGCTGTTTTCGGAATCAGAAGAGGAGTGAATTTTCTTTTAATTATATATTTCAGTGCTTAATTTGTCAGGATTTTGTCGAGTGTCAAATATGGTAATGACCTCAATTTCATTTTTATCAAACAAAATTCTATAATAAAATGTAGTTTGTTTAGTAACAACACATTTATATAAACCATCAAAATTTTTGGATTGTGGACAACTTTCAGGTTGTGCAGAAATTTGATTTATTTTTTTGGGTGAATTTTTCAATAAACTTTTCCTAATTTTTGTATTCCATTTATAAAGTAAATAATTGTTGAGTTGCAAAAGTTTCTCTTCTGCTTGGGCAGATAAAAAAACTTCCATTAAGAAATCTTTTTCAAAAAGTTAGAATATGGAACTCTCTTTCCTTTCTCTAAATCTTCAATTCCTTTTCGGATTTCATTTTGTTCTGCTAGACTTAAATCGTTCCAAAAATCAGAATTTTCATTTTTTATAAAATTAGTGACTTTTTGAAAAAATTCTGTGTTATCGATATCTAATATCAATTTTACTAATTCAATTTTTGAAGTTTGAATGTCCATAACTATTTTTATTTCAAATTTACAAAAAAAACAAAACCAAAAATTAAAAAAAGCAGACCTATAAGCCGGATTCTGTCCACGCCTTAGCGTGGCCTTATCATTTATCTAGGCACGCAATTACTCACCTGCTCCATCTTTCTACCCTTCGACAACGGGCGAGCACCCTTAAATGCCGATATACTTGAAATTTCACCGCATAGAGTTTACCTGGTTTCACTACAGCATTACCTGTACCTGCTTTCTGTTGCACTTGTCCTAACCACGCTTTTGGGCTTGGCCGACGGGCGTTACCCGCTATGCTTCTCTGTGGTGTCCGGACTTTCCTCCACGCTTTTGGGCGTGGCGATAAGGCGGTCTGCGTTGCAAATTTAATACATTTAATATGGTTTCCTATTCTAGCGACTTTAGTTTAACAACTATTTCACAACTAGTTAATAATAAAATAGTTAACTTTAGATACTAACTGTAAATCTTTTATCATGAAACCTATATATCATTATGCCACTGTTGCCGAAGCTCTGGCTGAACTAAATAAAAATGGTTTTACCCATGATTTCAATCTTCAGGATGAAAATATCAAAAAAAATCCACATCATTATGAGATAGAACACGTGTATCGTTATGACGGCAATAATGACCCCGATGAGGAAGCTATAGTTTATGGCATTGTTTCCAATTTAGATGAGAAAGGGGTTTTTGTTTCCGGATTTTCGGCAAATTCAGAAAGTGAAGCGGCAGATGTATTAGCTCAATTGTGCATTGAAGGAAGTGACAAGTAATGTTGAATTTAATCATTAATATAACTAAATAACAAAATCTACTTGAAAGCGATACTCATTTATTTGATTATCAATATACTGTTGTTTTTCAATTCTAATATATATTTTGGCAAGCAAAAGATTTTCTTCAAATAAACAAATTAGCGAATAAACAAATCAACAAAAATCTTATATTTGCTTTCAAGAAAAAAATCTATGGAACAATTTGTTGTATCGGCCCGTAAATACCGTCCGCAAACATTTAACGATGTTGTGGGACAAAAAGCCATTACCAGCACTTTATTGTACGCCATAGAAAGCAATCACCTTGCTTCTGCCCTATTGTTTACTGGTCCTCGTGGTGTCGGAAAAACAACTTGCGCCCGGATTCTTGCCCGAAAAATCAACCAACCCGGTTATGACGATCCGAATGAAGATTTTGCCTTCAATGTTTTCGAATTGGATGCTGCTTCGAACAATTCCGTGGATGACATTCGGAATTTGATTGACCAAGTTCGGATTCCACCACAAACAGGACAATACAAGGTTTACATTATTGACGAGGTACACATGTTGTCTTCGGCAGCTTTTAATGCTTTCCTGAAAACATTGGAAGAGCCGCCCAAACACGCCATTTTCATCTTGGCCACGACCGAAAAACACAAAATTATTCCGACGATACTTTCTCGTTGCCAAATATTTGATTTCAAAAGAATCACCGTAAAAGATGCTAAAGAACATCTTGCCGAGGTTGCTTTCAGTCAAGGAGTAACTTGCGAAGACGATGCTTTGCACATTATTGCCCAAAAAGCAGATGGTGCGATGCGTGATGCTTTGTCTATTTTTGATCGAGTGGTTTCGTATTGTGGAAATAATTTGACGCGCCAAGCTGTTACCGAAAACTTGAATGTTCTCGATTATGAAACCTATATCTCTGTAACCGACTTGATTCTTGAAAATAAAATTCCGGAATTGTTGATAGCTTTCAACGATATTCTTGCCAAAGGTTTTGATGCGCATCATTTTGTATCAGGTTTAGCTTCGCATTTCAGGGATTTATTGGTATCCAAAACGCCTTCTACTATGTCCTTGTTGGAAGTGGGCGAACAAGCCCAGAAACTGTATGCTATTCAATGCCAAAAAGCATCACAGGATTTCTTGTTGAAAGGAATCGAAATTGCCAATGACTGTGATTTGAAGTATAAAGTGAGTCAAAACCAGCGATTGCTCGTTGAGCTATGCTTGATGCAACTGGCCTCCATCACCTTTGATGGAGAAAAAAAAAAGTTGACCAATTTATAATTCCACCTACTTATTTTAGGAGAACTGATTATTCAATTGTTGAAAAAGTCAATAGCAATTCCAATGGCAATGACAATGGCAATGAAAAAAGTAACATTGAAAAGGTTGCAGAACCAAAAGTTGAAATTGATAGTCCCAATTCATTTGTTCCCACAGAAACTATAATCCCTAAACCACAACCGAGCGAATCCGAACTGGCCAAGCCAATCACAAAAGTTCCTGAAGAACCAAAAGTTTCGGCATTCTCGATTTCGAGCATTCGTGCCAAAAGAGAATTATTGGAAAACAGCAAAGGAATTGTAAAAGATGTAATCCATCTTCCTACGGAAGCTTTCACTGAAACTGAAATGTTACTGCAATGGAGCAGATATGCCCAGCGGTTGGGAGACAAGGGACACAAAATAATGGAAGCTCTTTTGTTGATTGACGACCCAAAATTAGAAGGTACAACCATAACCCACGAATTGCCCAATGAAGGTTCGAAAATTGAATTTGAAACAGAGTTGTATGGCCTTCTAGGACATTTAAAAGGACATTTACACAATCACGATATAACGATTAATATTATTGTAAATGAAAATGTAGAGAAAAAATTTGCATTCACTGCCTTGGATAAATACAATAGATTAAACGAAATAAATCCTAATCTAGAATTGCTGAAAAAGACTTTTGATTTGGATATTTAATCGCTGAATTTATTCTTAATTACTTTTGTTCAAATAAAAAATGCAGATTAGCAGATTTATTTTTAAACATATAACTATAAAAAAATGCGAGTCTAGGGTGTGACTACTTTTCCAAATTTGTATCTACCGACCTAAATCTTCCCGTAATACATTGCCTTAACAATTCCATCAGAAAGTCCAATTTTAGGAACATAAATATTTCTGGCCCCACTCCATTTCATGGCGTTGAGATAGATTTGTGTTGCAGGAATTATAACATCGGCACGATCGGGATTCAATCCTAATTCCGTGATTCTTTGTTCGTAAGTAAGCGAACTCAGGAATGCGTATTGTGAATTCAAATAAATCAATGACAAGGGTTTATCTTGCAATTTTCCTGACATTTTGAACAATTTATTGATGTTTCCGCCAGAACCTATAAGGGTAACTTCGTCATAATCTTTAGTGTTTTGGGTTACCCATTTTTCCATTTCTTGCCAAAGTACATCTCTCACCATTTCGTTCAACAAACGAACTGTTCCCGCCTTGAATGATTTTGATATGACAATTCTTCCATTGGAAAAAAGAGAAAATTCGGTGCTACCACCACCAACATCCACATAAAGATAGGTCTTGTCAGATTTTAAAAGATGATGTAAATCTGTTGAAGCAATTATTAGCGCTTCTTTTTTTCCGTCTATTATTTCAATATTAATACCCGCTTTATCTTTAATAATATCGACCACTTCTTTGCCATTATATGCTTCTCGCATCGCCGAAGTGGCAAAAGCCGAATACTTTTCTACTTTATTTACTTTCATCAAAAGCCGAAATGCCTGCATTGCATCTACCATCCTGGAGATGCTTTCTTCGGAAATTTCGCCCACTGTAAAGGAGTCTTGACCTAAACGAATAGGCACACGAACTAAGGAACTCTTATTAAATTGTGATTCTTTTCCTTCCTGCTCAACGATATTGGTAATTAAAAGGCGCATAGCATTTGAACCGATATCAATCGCGGCATATTTTTTTATTTTGAGTATTTTATTGTTCGAGAGGTTAATCATTCATTTAAGTATTTGTAAACTTGGAATAAAAAGGTAATTAATTACTATTGGCAATACCTCTTATTTTATTTTGATAGTATTTATAAGCCTCTAATTGTGCTCTAAAAACAGGTTCATGTTCCTTGCGAACTTTGTATTTGTTATCTAATTTTTCAGAATGGTAGCGCGCTTTTACATTACCATTCCAACCTATATCAAAATTATCCATCAATTCTTTTTTAATTTCAGGATCATAAATAGGACAGGTCACTTCTACCCTTCCGTCAAGGTTTCGGGTCATAAAATCAGCCGAGGAAATGAAAACTTCGGTTTCGCCTGCATTGCCAAAGATATATATTCTGGAATGTTCCAGGTAATTATCTACGATGCTTATGGCTTCGATGTTTTCGCTCATCCCTTGAACTCCAGGAATTAAGGAACAAATTCCTCTTACTTCGAGCTGGATTTTTACCCCCGCATTACTTGCAGCATATAATTTATCAATCATTTCAAAATCAGACAAACTATTCATTTTTAGTTTTATGAATGTTTTTTTACCCTCTAATGCGTGGATAATTTCTCTATCAATCAATTTGTTAAATCGAGAACGTGTGTAATGGGGCGAAACAATAAGATGTTTGTATCGATACAATCTGTAATTGATGTCAAAAAATTCAAAAATTTTGGAAACATCCTTTAATATTTGCTGATGACTGGTAAAAAGAGTGACATCCGTATAAATTTTTGCGGTTTGCTCGTTAAAATTTCCAGTAGAAATAAAACCATAACGTCGTATTTTGTCCTCTTCTATTCTTTCGATAACACACACTTTACTATGCACTTTGAGTCCTTTTATTCCAAAAATAAGCTCGATTCCTTCAGTCTGCATTTGTTCTGCATAAGAAATATTGGAAGCTTCATCGAAACGGGCTTGTAATTCAATTTGAACGGTAACTTTTTTTCCGTTTTTGGCCGCATTTATGAGTGAACTTATGATTTGGGAATTTTTGGCTAATCGATATAAAGTAATTTTTATGGAGGTAACCTTAGGGTCTAATGCGGCTTCACGCAAAAACTTGGTGAGATAAGAAAATGATTGATATGGGGCGTTTAATAAATAATCTTTTTTACTTATTTTTTCCAACAAACTTCCTTCGAGACTCAAGCCCGGAATGGGCAAAGGTACGTTTGTTTGGTACAATAAATCGAACCTTCCCAGATTTGGAAAATTCATGTAATCCCTTCTATTGTGGTATTTTCCCCCTGGAATAATACTGTCTGTGGAAACAATTTTCATTTTGTCCAGAAAAAATTGAAGCGTGTCTTGATCTATCAATTGATCGTATATGAATCGAACGGGTTCCCCTATTCTACGGTCTTTTACACTTGAGGCAATTTTTTCGAGCATACTTTTGCTCAAATCACTGTCAATTTCTAACTGTGCATCCCGAGTGATTTTTATCATGTGTGCTGAAACACTTTCGTAATCAAAAATATTGAAAATACTGCTCAAATTGTGTCTAATAACATCATCCAGTAAAATAACATATTTTTTATTATCGGTTGATGGCAATACCACAAATCGGTTGATGGTGTTGGGAATTTCAATAATTGCATAACGAACTTCTGCCTTTTTTTTCATTACCAATTTTATCGCCAAATATCCCACAGTATCTTTTAATACGGGAAATTCAGCCAAGTCATTTAAAATAATGGTAATTAATTCGGGGCTGAGTTTTTGGATAAAAAAGTCTTTCAAAAATATTTCTTGTTCCTTTGAAATGTCATTATCATGGATCATGAAAATGTTTTCTGTCACCATCTTGTTCTCAATACTATTTAATATCCTTAGACTTTCGGATTGTTGTTGAATAACAATTTCAGTAATGTCTTTTAGTGATTGTTGGGCCGAAATTCCGCCTAATATTTTTTCTCCAGATTTCCCTGATAAACTCAATCTTCTGATAGCAGCAAAACGAACCCTGAAAAACTCGTCTAAATTATTGGAGAAAATACCTAAAAAGCGTAATCGGTCCAAAAGTGGAACGGACTCATCTGCTGCTTCTTGTAGGACTCTAGCGTTAAAGGTCAACCAACTTTTCTCTCTATCTATATATCTGTATTTAAGCACTATAATTTATTTTAATTCTTTAGGGACTATTATTTTTTTTGTTTTGCCTTTACCTATTTTTCCCCAATCATCTGTTTCAAATTGTAATGATACAAATCCTGCCGTAGGAACATGACTAATAAACACATCGCCAAATTTATTAACAAAATTTGTAATGGCATCATTATGGCCAAAAAGAATAACGTTTTCAAAAATATCACTAAATGATTTGACAACCTTTTCCAATTGTTTTTCATCAAAAGTATAAAGTTCTTCTTTAAAAATAATACTTTCGATAGGATATAAAATGTTCTGGGCAAAAATAAGGGCTGTATCCGATGCTCTTTTGGCTGTACTGCTCAACATTACAAAAATTGTTGGAACATCATCCACACAATTTATAGCAAGGAGATGCGCATCTTTTATGCCTCTTTGATCTAATGGTCTATCAATATCTTTTAGTGGAGCTTGCCAACTTGATTTTGCATGCCGAATTAGTATTAAGTTTTTCATTTCCGGGAAATTAGTTCATCCATTATGTCCTACTGATTTCTATTTCTACTTTAGAACAAACAAATTACAAAATATATTTTGATTTTATATTAAATCAACATTAAAAAAATCAAAATGGATTTCATAATTATCCAAATTTTAAATTACTCCAAAATTATATACAAAATACTGTTACTTCTAAATTATGGAATAATATGATTTATTTCTTTATTGAAAGCTATTGAACAGCTCAAAACAAAACTTTCGATTTATACTTATTCCACATTTCCTTTTTAAATCATTC
>Ga0214162_1000258_pt1 | contig 13206 bp, 10 predicted proteins | sample LakMenepilimnion_3_FD_153000 | JGI IMG/M metagenome (GOLD analysis project Ga0214162, IMG submission 153000) | Freshwater microbial communities from Lake Mendota, WI - Practice 20APR2010 epilimnion v5 | ecosystem: Environmental > Aquatic > Freshwater > Lake > Epilimnion/Euphotic zone | place...
ATAATGCTGCCATGATTGGAATTGTAGGCTATCAAAAGTTTTTAACCCAAAATTTCGAAACTTCTGCCGTTGTTTCAAAAGCAAGAATTCAATTCTAGACTATGCAATTATTTTATAATCCAACGATTGACGAAACCACCGAAAGCTTTTCTTTTGACAAAGAAGAAAGCAAACACATCATCAAAGTTTTACGAAAAAAAGACACCGATATCCTTCACGTAACCAATGGTTTAGGCTTGCTATTCGAAACCGAAATTACGCTGGCTTCGGATAATAAATGTACCGTTAAAATTTTGTCTATCAAAAAGGTGCAACCTTCAAAATTTCAATTGCATTTGGCAGTTGCACCTACAAAAATGAACGATCGTTTCGAATGGTTTTTAGAAAAAGCAACTGAAATTGGTATTCACGAAATCACGCCAATTATATGCGACCGTTCGGAACGAAAAGTAGTTAATAAAGAACGATTTGAGAAAATTATATTGACCGCGATGAAACAATCCAACGTGTTGTTTCTTCCAAAACTGAATGAAGCCAAAACTTTCAAAGAATTTGTAAAAAACAAAAACAAAGGCTTGCAATTGATTGCCCATTGTGAGGAAACGGACAAAAAATCATTGAAATCGGTTTTGAAACCAAACGAAAACGTCACCTTACTCATTGGCCCGGAAGGCGATTTTTCAGAAAAAGAAATTGCATTGGCTCTTGGAAACAAATTTGTTCCCGTATCTTTGGGAAATACTAGACTGCGCACAGAAACGGCAGCTGTTGTGGCTTGTCATAGCGTGGTTTTTATGAATGAAAGCCCCCTAACCCCCAAAGGGTGAATTACAGAATAATTAAAAGGAGTATGAAAAGAATATTTTACATATTAATACTGATTTGCTTCCATTCCTATTCCCAGGAAATTGCTTTGGTAAAATACAGCGGAGGTGGCGATTGGTATTCCAACCCTACCTCTTTGCCGAATTTGATACAATATTGTAATCAAAACATCAACACCAAAATAAAACCCAAACCTGCAACAGTAGAACCAAGCAGTCCTGATTTATTTTCCTATCCATTTGTTCATATAACCGGACACGGAAACGTGGTTTTTAGTGATGCCGATGTCAGCAATCTAAGAAATTACATGACTTCGGGAGGATTTCTTCACATTGACGACAATTTTGGAATGGATCAATATATCAGAAAAGAAATCAAGAAAATTTTCCCTAATACTGATTTGGTCGAAATTCCTGCTAATCATCAAATTTTTCAAAAACCATATGTTTTTTCAAGTGGATTACCAAAAATTCACGAACATGACGGTAAAAGACCACAAGCTTTTGGTATTTTCATTGACAATCGATTGGTTCTCCTTTATACCTTCGAATGTGATTTAGGCGACGGTTGGGAAGATACTGAAGTGCACAGGGATCCTATTGGAGTCCGAGAAAAAGCACTGAAAATGGGTGCTAACATTATGAATTATATTTTTAATAATTAATAAAAACAAATGGTAACTTCAAAAATAATAGCAAACGGTATTTTAAGAGCTTTAGGTTTTATTGTTTTATCAGCATTATTCTTATATTTTATATACCTAATCCAGTCTGTTTTAATCTATCTTGTGGTGGCTTTAATCCTCACTTTAATAGGAAACCCAATACTTGATTTCTTCAAAAAAAGATTAAAATTTAAACATACTTTGGCAACTATTGCGACACTTTTTATTTTCATACTTATCATAGCCGGATTTGTATTGATGTTTATACCTTTAATATCCACACAAGGGCAAAATTTATCTCTTCTAAAAACAGCTGAAATTGAAAAAAACATAACCCAATTATTGAATCAAACTGCTGCTTTTTTAGAAAGTCATCATATTGATTCTGAAAAAATGATGAAAGAAGCAAATATCACTTCTAAAGTGAATTTCAATTTTATCCCCAATTTTTTAAATGCAATCTTGGGAACCATCAGCAGTTTCGGAATTGGCCTGGCTTCGGTGTTATTTATTACTTTTTTCTTCCTAAAAGACCGATTACTGTTCATTGTTGGGGCAAAAAAATTAATTCCAGACAGCCAAGAAGAAAAGGTTTTGAATTCTTTACACAAAATAAACCATCTGCTTTCCCGCTATTTTATCGGCTTGCTGCTGCAATTATTTATCGTATTCCTTTTATACGTAATTGTATTATTTATTTTTGACATTCCAAATCTGTTTATAATTGCTTTTTTATGTGCCGTTTTAAATATTGTGCCCTATATTGGACCATTAATTGCCTCTATTTTGGCAGCCATTTTAACCATGTTAAGCAACTTGGGAAGTGATTTTCAAACTGAAATTTTACCTACTACTATCTATGTTTTGATAGGATTTTGGATTGTACAAATCATCGATAACAACCTTTCGCAACCGCTGATTTTTTCCAAAAGTGTCAGTTCACATCCATTGGAGATATTTCTGGTTATCTTGATTGCAGGATTTCTGTCCGGCATTTTAGGAATGATTGTTGCCGTTCCGTTATACACCATCCTAAAAGTAATTGGAAAAGAATTTTTTCCTGAAAATGCGGTAATTCAACTTCTAACGAAAGACATCTAGTTTTGGATTTAAAACTACTAAATCCGGAAATTCAAAAATTTATCAATGCCAATATTGATAAAACCATATCGAAATTAGCGCTTCAAAAAAATCCGTTTCCAGAAGTGGAATGGATTTCAATCCTGAATCAAATAGAGGCCAAAACAAAAGCTAAACTCAAATTGTCGAGCTGGTTTGCCACCGATACTATTGTTTATCCAAGCAAAATTTCCGTAGAACAAACCTCATCCGAAAAAACGGCTTCTTATAAAACTGGAATAGTTTCGGGCGAAAGCCTGATTGACTTGACGGGAGGTTTTGGTGTTGACGATTTCTATTTTGCAAAAAAAATAAAAAACGTTGCCCATTGCGAAATAAATCCGGAACTCTTCGTTATCGTCAAACACAATTTCGAACAACTTAATGTAAAAAACATCAGCTTTTATTCGGGAGATAGTCTAGAAATTTTAGCCGAATTAAACATCAAATGGGATTGGATTTATATCGATCCCTCCAGAAGAAACGATGCTAAAGGCAAAGTTTTTATGCTCCGAGATTGTTTACCTAATGTTCCGGAACATCTTGATTTGTTGTTTCAATATTCGGATTCCATTCTCATAAAAACAGCGCCATTACTCGATATTTCAGCAGGATTATCCGAACTCAAAAATGTAAAAACCATTCATATTGTGGCTCTTGACAATGAAGTAAAGGAATTGTTATGGGAAATACACCACGGCTATTTTGGGGAAATCCAGATAAAAACCGTCAATATTACAAAGGAAAAACGGGATACTTTTGAATTTATTTTGGGTAAAAACCATGAAATACCAAACTATAGTTTACCGAAAAAGTATTTATACGAACCCAACAGCGCCATAATGAAATCGGGAGGTTTTGATGAAGTGGGAACTTTTTACAACCTAAATAAACTGCACAAACATTCCCATTTATTCACTAATTCAACGCTCGTGGCTTTTCCAGGTAGAATTTTTGAAATTGAAAATACATTTTCCTATCATAAAAATGAAATGAAAACACATCTTGAAAATCAACAGCTAAACATTACCACCAGAAATTTCCCAGACACGGTTGATAGCATTCGGAAAAAATGGAAAATAAAAGAAGGCGGAAATCGATATTGTTTTTTTACAACGGATGAAAATGACAATAAAATAGTTTTAATTTGCAATAAATACACTAAAAAATGAAAAAGGCAGTCCTATTAATTTTATTCCTGATAAGCAGTACTTTATTCGCCCAAAAACCTTGCGAATACAGTGCAAATGTCACTGATTCTATAGGTAGCTATAAATCGACAAAGGAACACATGATTTATGAAAAAATCTTTGCGGGAAACAACAATTATATCTTTTATTCATTGGCATTAACGGATGGTATGCCAACTTTAAACATTAATTTCATCCAAAAAAGCAAAGATTTTTTGAAGGCCAATTGTTTTGACAAAAATTCAAAATTATTTTTGCAGTTAAATAACGGTAAAATCATAACGCTACTCCACATTGACAAAGAAAGTTGCGGCACCTTGATTCGGGACGAAAATGGCTTTGACAATAGAGTTCTAACCGGGACTTTTATGTTTATGAAAGGCTCTTTTGAAGAATTAAAAAGCTCGCCCGTAAATATGATGCGAATAAAATATTTGATAGACATTGAAGATTATGTCATAAAAAAAGAATTTCAATCGGAACTGAACAATCAGGTTTATCAACCAGAAACCTATTTTATCAATTATTTACATTGCATAGAATAACTAATCGCAGTTCCATTTCGCATTGGAAACTTTGTCATTCAATGCTGATTTTAAATTATAATGCCACCATTCTGAATCAAAGGAATTGAATCCATTTTGTATCATTATTTTTTTTAATAATTGTCTGTTAGCTCTTATTTTTGGGGAAAGATTTAAATATTCATGACTGGCTTCAATACCAAAATAATCGAAATAAGTGCCCATATCCAGTTCCTTTCCATTGGAATCGACTAATGTTATATCAACGGCTCCTCCTCTATTGTGTATGGAACCTTTGCTTGGATCGGCAACATAAGAAGGATTAGATACGATTTTCCACATTTTTTTTTGGATATCCAAGGGTCTGTAACAATCAAAAAACTTGATTTTATACCCCATTTTCATAAAGGCTTGATTTGCTTCAACAATTGCTTTAACGGTTTTCAATCGCAAAAAACATTCCGCACAATCGTACACTTTGGCTTTTAGGAAATTATCTGAAGTGGCGTATTTCATGTCGTATACAAAGTCTTTGCTGTAGTCTTTCAAATTCACGAATGTGGTATCATTCAAAATGATTTGATTTTGGGTAAATTTATTGGAAACTACAGTTTGGGATTTACAGGAAACCACACAAAGAAAAGTGCAAAGAAGCAATAATGGCTTGGCATGAAAAGTCATAAATTCTATTTTTTATAAAAATAGGTAAATTAGTGGGATTTAAAAAATAAAACGAAAAATTCCAATAAAAGCATTCACTTTTTACTGTAAAAAATTATATTATTGGCTTGAAAAAGAGTCAATTTATGTCAATATAAAACGGATAAAATTGATCCATCAGAAAAAAAATTTAACGTTTTACAGAAAATAAATTATTAAAGCGTTTTACAAAATATTCCTTACTTATTGACTCTATGACTTATATCTTTTATCATTATTCAAAAATTAGTTACAGAACTGATATTATAGAGTGATTGTAATAATTTAATTTTATCATTGCATTTTTTCAAGTATTTTTTTTCACTTCTATCAGTTATCAAAATCTATTAATTTAGAAAAATTCATTTACCTGAATTTATAATTTCAACATTTAGAAAAAATATATAAATCGTTGATTTAGATAGGTTATAAAAACACCTATATTTGAATTGGTAAAAATTGTAAGAGCCATAACATTGACAATAGTTATCTGAATTGCAATGTTGATGTAAATTGGAATAATCAATGCAAAAAAAAAATGCAATATAAAATAACAATAAAATATGTCACTAGAAACCAAAGAATTAAAACTTGCCGTCCTCATTGATGCCGACAACGTTCCGTACAGTAATGTTAAAGGAATGATGGAAGAAATCGCCAAATATGGTACGCCAACCACCAAACGCATTTATGCCGATTGGACTAAACCCAATGCCGGTGGTTGGAAAAGTGTTTTATTGGAACACGCCATAACGCCTATTCAACAATATAGCTATACCGTTGGAAAAAACTCTTCGGATTCAGCAATGATTATTGACGCGATGGATTTGTTATACTCTGAGAAGGTAGATGGCTTTTGCATTGTTTCGAGTGATAGCGATTTCACGCGATTGGCGATTCGACTGCGTGAATCCGGTATGAAAGTCATTGGCATCGGCGAAAAGAAAACTCCCAATTCATTTATAGTTGCCTGTGATAGATTTGTTTATATCGAAGTTTTGGAAGGGGCCATCAAGAAAAAATCGCCAAAAAGTAGGTTAGCCGAAGAAAACAAAAAGGTAATCGAAAAAGTGTCTACAAAAGTTGCCGCTAAAACAGAACAAAAACCCCTCAACAAAATTGACAATCAAACCATAGAACTCATTGAAGACACGCTCGAAGCGATTGGAGACGACGATGGATGGGCATTCCTTGGTGATGTAGGAAATCTCATCGTAAAGAAAAAGCCGGAATTCGATCCAAGAAATTATGGCTTTTCGAAACTAACTCCCATGCTAAAATCCCTTACTGATATTCTAGAAATTGATGAAAGGGAATCCGATAAAAAAGGAATCAAACATGTTTTCGTAAGATTGCGTTATAGTTAGAAATTGATTTTAAACAAAAAGGAGGCCCTTTATAGGCCTCCAATTGTAGATTTTGATTTACCATTATCAGCTTCTACCTTACGATACAACTGACTATTGAATAATCTTCTCTGTTCAGATTGATATAAACAAGTAATTAATCAAAACCACATTCAAATTTACGTTTAAATAAAACATAAATAACTGTATATTAATATTTTAACTTACATTTAACCAATTAATTTTGACCTTTAAAAATTAGGAATGTTTCCTGCCATTTATTTGTTGATTATGCTGTTTTTTTACCAATTCCGAATGATTTTTTTTGAATTACTATCCAATGGTTAAAAAATATTTTGGTCAATTCCTAGTTTATTTGGATAGTTACTTTAAATTCAGTTAGGGTTGTTCTACTATTTTAAAAAAAAACTTCAGATACAATTAAATTACACATCGTCAACACTCTGTGCATATGTAATTAAAGTCGAAATTATAAAAAAACAACCTTCATATAAAATACATTTTAAACATAAAAGCAATACCCTGAGAACAAATTTATAAAATATGAAGTAAATCTATGCAAAGGTGAAATTTTCTAAAATTAAAACCATTGTTGACAACAATGATTCAAAAAACATCAACAATGTATTAACAATCATCAAAAAACAACCAGCAAAAGAATTAAATTTTAATATCGGTTAAAAAAAATTTAATAATATCCGATATTAATAGTACATTTGTGGGATTATGTGGAAAATAGATTTAGTATATAGGACAGAGTTTCAATCAATCTTTGAAAGATTGTACCAAAAAAAGCAAGATTTGCAAGCTAGCAGACCTTTGCCTAATATCGCTTTGAATAAAATCAGAGAGAGTTTATCCATAGAATGGACCTATAATTCAAATAGCATTGAAGGCAATACTCTCAGTTTACGAGAAACCCAAATGGTGCTTCAGGAAGGAATTACCATTAAAGGCAAATCGCTTCGAGAACATTTTGAAACGTACAATCACGATAAAGCGATAGACTATTTGTATCGAATTGTCAACGAAGATTATGTTTTAAGAAGTATTGATATTCTGTCTTTACACAGTCTGGTTTTGCGTTCCATCGAAGAGGATTTTGCAGGACGAATCAGAAACGGAGGAGTTCGCATTACGGGTGCCAATTTTGTACCACCAAATGCAAATAAAGTTTCGGATTTGCTGGATGAATTGATTGACTTTGTCAACACCAATCCTTTACAACTAAACGATATTGAATTGGCTACGATTTTCCACCATAAACTAGTTTGGATTCATCCTTTCTTTGACGGCAATGGTAGAACGGTTCGTTTGTGTATGAATTTATTATTGATGCGTTGTGGTTTTCCTCCGGCTATTATCCTAAAAAATGATAGAAAAAAATACTACGAAGCACTCAATCAGGCCAATAATGGCAATTATCAAAAACTAATGCTTTTAATGTGCCAAGCCTTGGAACGCAGCTTAAATGTTTATTTGAATGCTATGCCCGACAGCACAAATGATTTTCAAAAAATTTCAGATATTGTGAGTGAGCCAAGCAGTCCTTACGGTCAAGAATATATCAGTTTGTTGGCTCGTACTGGGAAAATTGACGCTTACAAAGAAGGTCGAAATTGGTATACCACCAAAGAAGCTATCGATGACTATATTAAAAATAGGCAACGAAAACGGGTTTTGTAGTACCTAATAAAAAGAATGAATTTTCAAAAAGTCTAATTTCCTACCTGAGCTTTAACACACTCGGGTAGCAAATAGAATTCTATTGTTGTAACTTTGCGTTTTACCAAAATTTATGCTAGAAAACGATAACAACATTGAAGTATTGGGTGCGCGAGTGCACAATCTAAAAAATATAGACGTCAAAATTCCGCGGGAAAAACTGGTAGTGATAACTGGGCTTTCGGGTTCGGGAAAATCGTCCTTGGCTTTCGACACGATTTATGCCGAAGGACAACGCCGTTACGTGGAAACTTTTTCAGCTTATGCCCGACAGTTTTTAGGTGGATTGGAGCGTCCCGAAGTGGATAAAATTGATGGACTATCGCCCGTTATTGCCATCGAACAAAAAACAACGAGTAAAAGTCCGCGTTCTACCGTTGGCACGATTACCGAAATTTATGATTTCCTGCGTTTGCTGTATGCCCGTGCCGCCGATGCATATAGTTACAACACGGGCGAAAAAATGGTTTCCTACAACGACGAGCAAATCAAAGAGTTGATTAGCCAAGATTATGCGGGAAAACGCATCAATATCTTAGCTCCAATCATTCGCGCCAGAAAAGGACATTATGCCGAATTGTTCCAGCAAATTGCCAAACAAGGTTTCTTGAAAGTGCGTGTTAATGGCGATATCAAAGACATCACCACGGGAATGAAATTGGACCGCTACAAAACCCACGACATCGAAATCGTGATTGACAGAATGATTATCGAGGACACTCCGGACAACGAAAAACGCCTGACCGAAAGCATCAAAACGGCGATGTACCATGGCGAAAATGTACTAATGATTTTAGACCAAGACACGGACGAAATACGATTTTTTAGTCGGAATTTAATGTGTCCGACAACCGGAATTTCCTATCAAAATCCCGAACCGAATTTATTTTCGTTCAACTCGCCAAAAGGGGCTTGCGACCATTGCAAAGGTCTGGGAACTGTAAACGAAATCAATATCAAAAAGATAATTCCCAATCCAAAATTATCGATAAATAAAGGTGGTTTTGCTCCTTTGGGGGAATACAAAAGCAGTTGGATGTTCAAACAACTCGAAATCATAGGCGAAAAATATGGTTTCAAATTGACCGACCCCATTTCGACCATTTCCGAAGAAGCAATGAAAATGATTTTGAACGGCGGAAAAGAAAAATTCTCGGTCGAATCGAAAGTTTTGGGCGTGACTAAAGAATACAAAATCGAGTTTGAAGGCATTGCGCATTTCATCAAAAACCAGCACGATGAAAGTGGTTCTACAACAATAAAACGTTGGGCAAAAGAATTTATGGACGAAGTGAAATGCCCGATTTGCGAAGGTTCCCGATTGAAAAAAGAAGCCTTGTTTTTCAAAATCAACGAGAAGAATATCGCCGTATTGTGTGATATGGATATTTCGGATGTTACGGCTTGGTTTCTCGATTTGAATAATCATTTATCCGAAAAACAAAAGACAATTGCCACGGAAGTTATCAAGGAAATCAAGGACAGATTGAACTTTTTGATGAATGTAGGATTGGATTATTTGGCTTTAAGCCGAAGCTCGAAATCACTTTCCGGAGGCGAAGCACAACGCATACGATTGGCGACACAAATTGGGTCGCAGTTGGTTGGCGTTTTGTATATTCTTGATGAACCAAGCATTGGTTTACACCAAAGGGACAACGACAAATTGATTCATTCCTTGGAACAATTGCGCGATATTGGCAACTCGGTTATTGTGGTCGAACACGATAAAGATATGATTCTCCGTGCCGATTATGTGATTGATATTGGTCCAAAAGCGGGAAAACACGGTGGCGAGATCATCAGTAAAGGAACGCCGGACGAAATTTTGAAAGACCACACTTTGACGGCTTCGTATTTGAACGGTGAAATGGAAATCGAGGTTCCCAAAAAACGTCGCGAAGGCAACGGTAATTTTCTGAAATTGGCTGGCGCGACCGGAAACAATTTAAAAAATGTATCTATAGAATTGCCTTTGGGCAAAATGATTTGCGTAACGGGAGTTTCGGGAAGCGGGAAATCAACATTGATTAATGAAACCCTCTACCCTATTTTGAACGCCTATTATTTTAACGGTGTCAAAAAACCAAAACCCTACAAAAAAATCGATGGATTGGAACATATTGACAAAGTGATTGATATTGACCAAAGTCCGATTGGGCGAACACCACGATCGAATCCGGCTACTTATACCGAAGTTTTTACAGAAATCAGGAACTTGTTTACAATGACGTCAGAAAGTATGATTCGCGGTTACAAAGCAGGACGTTTTAGTTTTAACGTGAAAGGCGGGCGTTGCGAAACCTGCGAAGGTTCTGGTGTGAGAACGATAGAAATGAACTTCTTGCCCGATGTTTATGTTGAATGCGAAACCTGTCAAGGCAAACGTTTCAACAGACAAACTTTGGAAATTCGGTACAAAGGAAAATCCATTTCGGATGTATTGAATATGACTATTGATGAAGCAGTTCCTTTCTTCGAAAACATTCCAAAAATCTATCGAAAAGTCAAAACCTTGCAAGATGTTGGTTTGGGTTATATCACGCTTGGTCAACAAAGCACGACACTTTCCGGTGGTGAAGCACAACGGATTAAATTGGCAGGAGAATTATCAAAAAAAGATACCGGAAATACCTTCTATATTCTGGATGAACCCACCACGGGTTTGCATTTTGAGGATATTCGTGTGCTGATGGAAGTGATAAACAAATTGGTTGATAAAGGCAACACAATTTTGATTATCGAACACAATATGGACGTGATTAAACTAGCCGATTACATTATTGACATTGGTCCCGAGGGTGGAAAAGGTGGCGGAGAAGTCGTGGCTAAAGGAACTCCCGAAGAAGTTGCCAAAAATAAAAAAAGCTATACGGCGCAGTTTTTGGAAAAAGAGTTACATTAGCGAATATCTTTAAATGCAAGACTAAAATTAAATTGAAAAAGAATACCCAAGCCCAGATAGAATTGTAAATCCTACCGATTATCCTCGGGAGATTGAAACGAATAGCTGGAAAAAGCTCCAAATTAAAAAATTACAACAAATGAGACTACAAGATTTTGACAATGACGAGGAAAAAGTAATACAAGACAAATTCAAAAGAAAGACGTGGAACGAAATTCGAGCCAATGACAGTTGGGCGATTTTCAAGATTATGTCCGAGTTTGTCAACGGTTATGAAAATATGGCAAGAATTGGTCCATGCGTTACTATTTTTGGTTCGGCACGAACAAAACCGGATGATAAATATTATGTATTGGCCGAAAAAATTGCCTATAAAATAAGTAAAGCGGGTTACGGTGTCATCACTGGTGGAGGGCCAGGAATTATGGAAGCCGGAAATAAAGGGGCGCATCTTGGAGGGGGGATTTCAGTAGGATTGAATATTGAATTGCCTTTTGAGCAACACTTTAATCCCTATATTGACCACGACAAAAACCTGAATTTCGACTATTTTTTCGTGAGAAAAGTAATGTTCATAAAATATTCCCAAGGCTTTGTGGTTATGCCCGGAGGTTTTGGAACTATGGATGAATTATTTGAGGCATTGACCCTGATTCAGACAAAAAAAATCGGGAAATTTCCAATTATACTGGTTGGAAGCACTTTTTGGTCAGGATTGATTGAATGGATGAAAAACGTTTTGGTCGAACAAGAGAAAACGGTACATGCGGTAGATTTGGATTTATTCAAAATTGTGGATTCCGAAGACGAAGTGGTTGAAGTTTTGGATAAATTCTACAAAAAATACGATTTAGCACCCAATTTTTAGGGAAACCATATGCCTCTTTATTTAATTTTTTAAATAAGACAATTGAGATCATTAGATAAAAATATTATTTTTCTGCTTGTTTTATTTGCATCGTTTAAACACTATGGACAACATAATTCCCATATGGTTGTCGAAGTGAATACAACACGACACACTTTGACTATTCAACAGGAAATTGTCTATTTTAATCAATCGAAAGACACATTAACATCAATTGTTTTGAATGACTGGATAAATGCCTATTCGTCAAAAACCTCGCCTTTGGCCAAGCGATTTTCAGATGAGTTTAATAGGAGTTTTCATCTGGCCAAGGATGAAGAACGAGGAGGTACCAGCAATTTAACCATTTTTAACCCTGCCAAAACATCCCTTTCTTGGGAAAGGACAAAGAAAAGTCCAGATTTAATCACGGTTAAATTAGCCAATAAATTAGCTCCCGGACAAAAAACCACTTTACATCTTACCTATATTGTAAAGGTTCCCAACAGTAAATTTACCAATTATGGCCATTATGAAAATGGAGGGATGAACTTAAAAAACTGGTTCCTTACTCCTGCTCGCTATGAAAATCAGGCATTTGTCAAAAATAGTAATTGCAACCTAGATGATATTGCCAATGCTTTTTCCAATTTTGAAATTGATCTTATAATTCCAAAAAATATGGAGTTGACCACTGATTTAAAAAGTAGCCAAACAAAGCAAATAGAGCACTTTTCTTTCTATGAACTAAAAGGAATCAACAGAAGCGATTTCAGTCTTTTTTTTGAGCCCAAGTCCACTTTTCGCAGCTACAAAAACAGTTCCGTTGAAGTGCTGACGAATTTAAAAGGCAATAAGGCCGACGAAATAAAAAAAGCAATTGCAATTGACAGAATCGTGAATTTCACCAATAATTTAATTGGAAGATATCCTTTTGAAAAAATCACCGTTTCTCAAGCCGATTACGATAGGAATCCTTTTTATGGATTGAACCAGTTACCTTCTTTTTTTGTTCCATTCCCAGATGAATTTCTTTTTGAAATTAAATTTTTAAAAACCTATTTGAATAATTATCTAAAAAACACTTTGAAGTTAGATCCCAGAAAAGATAACTGGATTTATGATGGTATTCAAGTATATACCATGATGCGCTATATTGAAGAAAATTATCTAGACACTAAAATGACAGGTCGTGTTTCATCCTATAAAATATTTAAGGGATTTCATTTATTAAACTTGGATTTCAACGAACAATACAGCTATTTTTATTTGCTTATGGCCCGAAAAAACTTGGACCAACCCCTTGGAGTCCCAAAGAATGCCTTAATTAAATTCAACGAA
>Ga0214162_1000260_pt1 | contig 13182 bp, 12 predicted proteins | sample LakMenepilimnion_3_FD_153000 | JGI IMG/M metagenome (GOLD analysis project Ga0214162, IMG submission 153000) | Freshwater microbial communities from Lake Mendota, WI - Practice 20APR2010 epilimnion v5 | ecosystem: Environmental > Aquatic > Freshwater > Lake > Epilimnion/Euphotic zone | place...
AAGCTCTTGGTCGGGCTTTCAAGGCAGGTATATCGTAATTGTCCTGCGCCTTAGTTTTAACCAAAAACTTATAAATCTCTTTAGGGCGGGGGAAAGAAATTAATTATGAAAAATTTATTTAAAAAAATTGCATTGCTAAGTATTGCAATGTTGGTCTTTGGATGTTCTAAAGATGACACTCCTGCTGAAGTCGTTAAGACAAAAGTAAAAATTACAGGTTTTAAAGTCGATAACATTCCATTTACTGCACCTGATGGTCTTGGCTGGGATGGTCTTACTGGGTTACCCGATGTATATTGCGATGTTTTTAGAGGTACTACAACTTATGTTCTTTCTTCTAATACAGCTACTAACCTTACTCAATCATCACTTCCGTTAACAGTAACTTTTAATGCTCCTTATTCTGTTCCATTATTTTCAGACACTATAAATATTGTTGTAATGGATAACGACCTAAATGACAGCCCTAGTAACGCTGATGACTTAATTGGATATGTTCCTTTCATAATGAATGATTATACAACGGGTGCTGACAAATATCCAACAACAAAAACAAAAACGGCAAACGGTGTAACCGTAACATTATTTTTAACTTGGGAGTAAATTTCAAAATGAAAAAAATATTTTTTTTAATATTGTTTATTTCGCCATTTGTTAATTATAGCCAAACGCTTGACGAGTTATTTAATAAATTGGTAAATAAAGATAAGTCTATTGTAAAACAAGTTCGGTACAAATCAGTAATGAGTGAAATTGTAACTCTAAATTCCACATCTAATGCGTTTTGGTCAGGTGGCGACACTAAATCTGCATTATATGTAAGACTTCCGTTAGGAACAGTGAAATGGTATTATAGGGTAACTTTGATGGATGTAAGACAAAACTATTTTTACAATCCAAATGAAAGTTTGTTTTCGTTAGTTTCTAATGAGCATCCATTATTTGTAAATAATCAGACTTCGCTTGGAGTGAATTTTTACATAATCAACGACTATGCTCGAAGTGATTTTAATGCCGACAGAAATTTTTCAAGATATACAGACTATCAGAATGAAAATACAAGGGGTTTTAATGGAATTTGTAATCTGACCTTTAATAATTTAATGATTTGCCTTAAAAACACAAATTTAAAAGATGGGTTAAAGGCTATTGTTGAAGTGGTTGCCTATGGTAATTACTAGAAATTATGTTTAAAAATTTTTCAATAAAAACAGGCAATTACGCCTGTTTTTTTGTTCAAATGGAACTGTGGTGGAACTATTTAGTTCTAATAATCAATATCTTACACAATTTTTTGGAACTGTGATGGAACTGTGAAAAAGTATTTCAAATTAATATCTAAGTAAGTAAAATATGGAAAAATCAATACTACTTCACTGCATTTCGCCCGACGAATTAAAGCAAATAATCAAAGAAATTATTAGGGAAGAACTTTTGGAAATCAAAAAACAACTTGAAGAAAAAGATTCGGAAATTTTATTTTCCCGACAAGAAACTATTGATTTTTTAAAAATTGATAGTAGCACACTATGGAGTTGGACAAACAAAGGTAAAATAGACTGTTACGGAATAGGTAATAGGCGATATTACAAGAAAGCGGACTTGCTTAATAGTTTGGTTCTTTTAAAAGTAAAAAGGGCTTAAAAAGCCCTTTTTAAATTGATTGTCAATTAAGTTATTGTAGAAATGGATATTTTGAAATTCGCATTGCATTTACTTGTTTTTCTACTTTTATATAATTGAAAAATATTTTTTCGGTTTTATGACCTGAAATCGCCATAATATCGTGTGGTGGCATACCTGAATAATAGGCATTTGTACAGAATGACCTTCTTGCGGTATGCGTACATATAAATTTATATTTAGGTTCAGAATGTTCAACTTCGACTCCTCCCTCTGTTCTAATGAATGTGTAATTGTCAATTATCTTGGCTCTCTTACAAATAGATTTAATATGCTCGTTTATAATATTTTGATGAAGATAATTAGGCAAATTTCCATCCCTCTTATCTAAAATTCTTTTTATGACTGAATTGATTGGAATAACTACAGAATTTGAAGTTTTCTTCTGTGAAATTTGAATTAATTTTGTGTTGTCTTTAGAAATAATTTTAGGTTTTTTGATGAAATCAAGTAAATCTCCAATTCGTAATCCTGTATTACATCCAATAAGAAAAATATCTCTCGCAGTGTTTAGTTCCTCATCTTCTAAAACCAAGTCTTCAATTTTAATCAATTCCTCGCTATTCAAATATGGATGATTTATAACCTCAGTAACCTTTGAAAAATAGTTTTTCTTATATTCAAGATTAGTGTGTTTATCTTCATCATAAGCATACCCCATAACTGTCTTCAATTTTTGAATCACAGTTCCAATATAGTTTTTGGTGTATTTTTTTTCATTAGTCATATAATCAATGAATCCATTGTAAAATTTTCTATTTATATCATCAAAATACAAGGTTTTAATTTTCTTGTGAGCAATAAAATTTTTAACAACATTTAAAGCACTTTTTAATGTTGTTAGAGTTCCTTTAGTAAGTATTTTTTTAGAATAAGGCGAATTGTTTTTGGAGTAAAAAACTAAAAACCAATCATAATAAATGATAAAATCTTCACTTAAATTTCCTTCTACGGAAGCCAAATTAAAACACTCATTTTTAAATTTAGATGCAGGTTTACCATTTACATCAAAAACTTTTGTGAAAATTTCTCTAACGGAATCAATCCCAATATACTTATCGTTCTCCCTGTAGAGTAAATCATTTAACAAATTGTCAAATTCTGACAACTTACTATTAATTAATTTAGCATTGACCGTTGATGAAGGTAACTTCATTTTTTGTTTATTAAATTCCCAATCCTTATCGGAATTAATAACAAAATTGGTTGATGCTCTAAATCTTGAGTTTTTTCCATTTCTAAACTCAAATTGGATAGTACTTTTTTCACTACCTTTACGAAGATAAAACTTTGCTTTCATACTTAAAAAAAAATTAAATTATTAATATTTTAAAGTTATGATAAGGTGTGTTTTTAGCCAAAAAATGTGGCTGTTTTTGTGTCCATCTGTGTACATTTATGTCTACATTTGTCCTAAAAAAATAAAAACAACATTTTCAAAACACCAAAAAAACCGCTACAAACTCAATAAATTCGTTGAAAACCTTCACTAAATTCTATTCAGTCAAGGTCACTAAAGAATGGAAAGGGTACACGAAAGTGTATCCTTTTTTTGTTTAAATTCAATTTTTTGATTTCGCTAAAACCATTTCTCAATACATTTATGTCTCAATATTTCCTTGACATCGAATACAACGACCTCACTTATGGTGAACAAGAAGTCAATTTGAAGGAATTTGAATGCTGTACTTTCAACGATTGTGATTTCTCGCAATGCAATTTTATTGGGGTGGTTTTTATCGATTGTACCTTTAACGATTGTCTTTTTAGTGGAGCCAAGATCAATCACGTGGCTCTAAGAAGCGTGTTTTTCAATCGTTGCAAAATGGAAGAAGTGAATTTTGCAATGTGCGACAAACTCATTTTTGAGGTTCATTTTAAGGAATGTGTACTGGATTTCTCCAAATTTTATACCCTAAAAATAAAAGGAACTACATTTATTGACTGCAGTTTGGTTGCAGTAGATTTTATGAGCACTGATTTAACGGAGGTGGCTTTCGACAATTGCGATTTATATCGTTCAGAATTTGCAAAAGCAATTGCTAACAAATCTAATTTTAAAACGAGTTACAACTACACAATTGATCCAACGAAAACAAAATTAAAAAAGGCCATTTTTTCGTTGAATGAAGTAAAAGGACTCCTCTTCAAACACGAACTCGTCATAAAATGATTTGACACAGATTTCAATTGCGATTTATATATCCGATAGTTACATAAAATAATTATGCTTTAGCAAAGGGTTTTGACAACAATCCTTTCAGCCAGAATAACTACCAAGGTAATTACCAATAATGACATAAGTCAAAATTTGAAAAGAAGTGTTATTTGTTGAAAAACTGGGAATCAGCAGCTTTTTTCTTTAAAAAATTTTACGTAATATTGAGTAAAATCATTAAAACCAGGCTAAGTTGAATGTGTGTCGAATCAAAACGTCGTACTTCGCCAAACACATTTTAATTGAGGTATAGAATTTAAAAACCCCTTTCAAAGCATCAACTTTAAAAGGGGTTTAAAAGAGTTGTTTAAACTTTTTAATAAACGAAAATCGCTCTTTCGCTCATCATTTCGTTAACTTCATTAGCTACTTCTTCGATAACGGCTTCATTAGTGTGATTCATCAAAACTCTATCTATTAAAGCTACAATTGTTTCCATGTCCTCTTCAACAAGACCACGAGTTGTAATTGCTGCAGTTCCCACGCGAATTCCAGAAGTCACGAAAGGTGATTTATCATCAAAAGGAACCATATTTTTATTCACGGTTATTTCGGCTTTTACCAAGGCATTTTCAGCATCCTTTCCAGAAATATTTTTGTTTCTCAAATCAATCAACATCATGTGATTGTCTGTTCCACCAGAAATGATTTCATAGCCTCTTTTTACAAAGGCATCCGCCATGGCATTGGCATTTTTTTGCAATTGCAAAGCATAAGTAAAGAATTCATCTTTCAAAGCTTCGCCAAAAGCGACTGCTTTAGCAGCAATAATATGCATCAACGGTCCGCCTTGATTTCCAGGAAAAACGGCTAAATCCAATAAAGAAGACATCATTCTGATTTCCCCTTTTGGAGTAGTCAAACCAAATGGATTTGGAAAATCTTTTCCCATCAAAATCAAACCACCACGAGGACCACGCAATGTTTTGTGTGTTGTAGTGGTAACAATATGGCAATGTGGCAAAGGATCATTCATTAAACCTTTGGCAATTAAACCTGCAGGATGAGAAATATCAGCCAATAAAATAGCACCAACACTATCTGCAATCACTCTAAAACGCTCAAAATCCATATCACGAGAATAAGCCGAAGCTCCCGCTATGATTAATTTTGGTTGCTCTTTTGTGGCGATTTCTTGAATTTTATCATAATCCAATCTTCCAGTCACTGCATCTACTCCATAAAAAGAAGGAGTGTATAAACGACCTGAAAAATTTACGGGAGAACCATGAGTTAAATGTCCACCGTGAGATAAATCAAAACCTAGAATTTTATCTCCAGGTTTAATACAAGCATGATAAACCGCCGTATTAGCTTGTGAACCAGAATGGGGTTGAACATTTGCATATTCAGCACCAAATAATTCCTTGGCTCTGTCAATGGCAATTTGTTCAATAACATCAACTACTTCGCAACCACCGTAGTATCTTTTTCCGGGATACCCTTCGGCATATTTATTAGTTAAAACAGAACCGGCTGCTTCCATTACTTCATCACTCACAAAATTCTCGGAAGCTATAAGTTCCAATCCATGAATTTGTCTGTCTTGTTCCTCTAAAATAAGGTCAAAAATTTGTTCGTCGCGTTGCATTTCTTTGATTTTAGTTAATTTGTCCGCAAAAATACAAAAAAACGTTTGGTAAACAGTTAGATTATGATATATTTGATGAGTAATTCTTAACAAAATAATTAACAGTGTCATGTCAATATCAGCTAATAATACCGATAGAAAATCATGGATAAACGTTCCTGAAAAAAGTGATTTTCCCATTCAGAATATTCCATTTGGTGTATTTATTACCAAAGATGACGTTATAACCATAGGAACCCGAATTGGAAATTGCGCCATAGATATGGGAGCATTACAACAATTAAATTACTTTGAAGGCATCGAATTGACTGATGACATGTTCATGCAGGACACCTTAAATGATTTCATTTCTGATGGAAAAAAAACATGGAGATTGGTTCGAAATCGTTTGGCTGAATTATTTGACGAAACCAATCCCATTCTCAGAGATAACAAAGAACACAGAGACATTGTAATTTTTGACGTAAAAGATATTGAAATGCAATTGCCGGTTTTAATTGGCGATTATACTGATTTTTATTCCAGTAAAGAACATGCAACCAATGTTGGAAAAATGTTTCGTGACCCCGAGAATGCTCTACTGCCCAATTGGCTTTATTTTCCGGTGGGCTATCACGGAAGAAGTTCTACAATAATTCCCTCAGGAATTCCGGTGAATAGACCCATGGGGCAAACTTTGCCAAACGGTGAAAAAACCCCTGTTTTTGGGCCTTCACGATCAGTGGATTTTGAATTGGAAACTGCCTTTATTACTACCGATGCCAATATAATGGGAGAAAACATACCTATAAATGAAGCCGAAGATTATATTTTCGGGATGGTATTAATGAATGATTGGAGTGCTCGCGACATTCAAAAATGGGAATATGTGCCGCTTGGCCCATTCTTGTCAAAAAACTTTGCGACGTCTATTTCCCCTTGGATCATTACGATGGATGCCTTGGAACCATTTAGAACAAAAGGTCCTAAACAAGATCCAGCACCATTTCCCTATTTGCAACAAAAAGGGAAACATAATTTCGATATTCATTTGGAAGTGGCTATCCAGCCAGAAAAAGCCGATGAAACAATTGTTTCCAGATCTAACTTCAAATACATGTATTGGTCTATGAGCCAACAATTAGCTCATCACACTTCGAATGGTTGTCGCGTAAACTCCGGTGACATGATGGGTTCCGGAACCATTTCAGGACCTACTCCCGATAGCTATGGCTCCATGTTAGAATTATCTTGGGGAGGGAAAAATCCAATTCAATTGAATGATGGAACGGAACGGAAATTTTTAAATGACGGAGACACTGTCATCATGAGAGGCTTTTGCAAAAACAACGGAATCCGAATAGGTTTTGGGGAAGTTTCGAGTAAACTGCTTCCACCATTTGTGAGGAAATAAAATTAACAATTAATCTTAGTTTTGTTACAAAAAACATCCGATGTTTTAATAAATTAATCGTAATTTTGCACCAATGAATAAAACAAGTATACATATCAATACTGTTGCACGGATAAACAAACCAACGGCTTCTCCCGAAGTACGGATGCTATAATTATAGCTCCAAATGTGTTTGTTTATTTTTATTCATTTTTCATTTTTCTTATTTTGAAATTATTAGTCTCATTCATCGGATTATTTCATACTGAAAATATCATTTTTTTCTGCTTATTATCCTATACTCTAATTTTAGGGATTATTTTATATTTCAATAATTTCACCAAAAATTCGAGCAAAAATAGAATATCAATACCATCAAAAATTTTATTTTTTAATCCAAACTTCAACTCTTGAAATGAAAATATCTATAATTATAGCTCAAGAAGACCATTATAAATATGCGCAAGAAATATGCGATACAATAGAATCTTCAGCTTTATTAAGAGGGACCGGAATTGCTAAAAGAACTCCGGACTATATCAAAAAAAAGATAACTAGTGGAGACGCTGTTATTGCATTGGACAAAGAAAAATTTGCAGGGTTTTGCTATATCGAAAGTTGGCAACACGGGAAGTTTGTAGCCCATTCTGGATTGATTGTGCATCCTGATTATAGAAATTTAGGCTTGGCAAAAAAAATAAAATCATTCGTTTTTGATTATTCCTTGAAAAAATATCCTGATGCTAAAGTATTCGGAATCACGACCGGTTTGGCTGTAATGAAAATCAATTCAGATTTAGGATACAAACCCGTACCTTTTTCAGAACTAACAAACGACCCCAGTTTTTGGAAAGGTTGTCAAACTTGTACCAATTATGAAATCTTGAAAAGCAAAGACAACAAAATGTGTTTGTGTACCGGAATGTTGTACGACCCAAAAGAAAAACCAAAAGACCCGCCAAAACATCCTTTTAATGTGCGGATTTGGAACCGATTAAAAGCAATTAAACAAGCGCTTTTTTTGAATAAATAAAAACTCAATTGCTATTAGCTTTTAGCTTTTAGCCCAAAAATAAATTAATAACACAGCCAAAGCCGTTGCCCAAAGTCAACAGCCCAAAGCTAATAGCCGAATAAAATGAAAAAAGTAGTATTAGCCTATAGCGGAGGATTAGACACCTCGTACTGTCTGAAATATTTGAAAAACGAACAGGGATACGAAGTTCATACCGTATTGATAAACACGGGCGGATTTGATGACGAAGAATTAAAAGCCATCGAAAAAAGAGCCTACGAATTAGGAAGTGCTCAACATGCCAACCTTACTATTTTAGATAAATATTACGACAAAGCCATTAAATATTTGATCTATGGAAATGTATTGAAAAATAATACCTACCCATTATCCGTAAGTGCCGAACGTGTTTTCCAAGCTATAGAAGCCATAAAATATGCCAAATCTGTTGGAGCCAATGCCATCGCCCACGGAAGTACTGGTGCCGGAAATGACCAAATTCGTTTCGATTTAATTTTTCAAACAATCGCTCCAGAAATCGAAATCATCACGCCTATTCGTGACTTGAAATTATCCCGTCAGGAAGAAGTGGCATATTTACAAGCCAATGGCGTTGAATATTCTTGGGAAAAAGCGCAATATTCCATCAATAAGGGATTGTGGGGAACTAGTGTTGGCGGTAAAGAAACCTTGACTTCTAGCCTTCCATTGCCTAGCGAAGCTTATCCATCACAATTGCAAAAAGAAGGAGAAGAAAAAGTAACTTTGGAATTCCTTAAAGGAGAATTAATTGCCGTAAATGGCATAAAAGACAAGCCATCGAATAATATTGTGGTACTTGAAAAACTTGCCAGTGCCTTTGCTATAGGTAGAGATATTCATGTTGGTGATACCATAATTGGTATCAAAGGAAGAGTTGGTTTTGAAGCTGCAGCTCCATTAATCATTATCAAAGCGCACCATTTATTGGAGAAACACACGCTCGGAAAATGGCAACAATACTGGAAAGAACAACTAGGAAACTGGTACGGAATGTTGTTTCACGAAGGCCAATTTTTGGATCCTGTGATGAGAAACATCGAAACTTTCCTTGAATCAACTCAAGAAACGGTAAACGGAACGGTGACTGTTTCTTTGAAACCTTACCATTTTTCATTAGACGGAATCGAATCGGATAATGATTTGATGAATACTGGTTTTGGTCAATATGGCGAAATGAATAACGCTTGGACATCCGACGATGCCAAAGGGTTTATCAAGATTTTAGGAAATGCTCAAAACATATTTTCATCGGTAAATAATGAAACGTACGAGTAAGTCATTTTACCACAAAGTTCACTAAGAAGGCACAAAGGCCATAAAGCTTAGTGTACTATGTGCCTTATTTGAGTCCTTCGTGTTTAAGTTTTGTATTTGCTATATTACAGAATTTCGATAAAGTTTTTAAAATAGAGAATTATGATTTCAATAGGAATAATTGGCGGTTCAGGTTACACGGCTGGGGAACTCATCCGAATATTGATGTTTCACCCCAATGCCAAAATCGATTTTGTGTATAGCACAACCAATGCGGGAAAACCACTTTCAGTAGCGCATCACGATTTGTTGGGTGATATCGAAATGAATTTTACCGATGCCGTAAATCCTGATGTGGATGTTGTTTTTTTGTGTTTAGGACACGGGAAATCCATTTCATTTTTGGAGAAAAATCTGTTTTCTGATGCAACCAAAATCATCGATTTAGGAAATGATTTCCGTTTGACAAAAGACAAAGATTTCAACGGTAAATTTTTTGTTTACGGCTTACCCGAATTGAACAAAACCAACATCAAAAATGCACAATACATAGCCAATCCAGGTTGTTTCGCAACAGCCATTCAATTGGCTTTATTGCCATTGGCAGCCAACGGATTATTGAATGATGATGTGCATATTAATGCTACGACAGGAAGTACAGGGGCTGGAGTTACCCCTTCGGAAACGACACATTTCAGTTGGAGAAACAACAATATGTCACATTACAAAGCCTTCAATCACCAACATTTAGGCGAAATAAACCAAAGCGTGAACCAGTTGCAAACTGCTTATAATAACGAATTGATTTTTGTACCCAATAGAGGTGATTTTGCGAGAGGAATTTTCGCCACTCTTTACACAACAATTGAAGAAAGCTTGGAAGACGTGGTTGCAAAATACCAAGATTTTTACAAAGACCAACCATTCATAACCGTTACCACTACTGACATCAATATGAAACAAGTGGTGCAAACGAACAAATGCATTATCAGTTTAATGAAAAATGGACGCCGGATTTTGATTACTTCGGTTATCGATAATTTAGTGAAAGGAGCTTCGGGACAAGCCATCCAAAATATGAATTTAATGTTTGGATTGGAAGAAACTACAGGATTGCATTTGAAACCAAGCGGATTCTAATTTAAAGTTAAGGGTTAAAAGTTAAGCGTGAATTAATGTCTGACTTTTAACTCCTTACACATAACATTTAACATTTAAAAAATGAACTTATTTGACGTTTACCCTTTATATAATGTAACACCTGTAAAAGCATTAGATTGCACGATTACAGATGATAAAGGAATTGAATATCTTGATCTATATAGCGGTCACGGTGTTATTTCCATTGGACATACACATCCAGAATATGTAGCCAAAGTAAAAGCACAATTGGACAGTTTGAGTTTTTACTCCAATGCAATACAAAATCCATTGCAAGTCGAATTGGCTGATAAATTAGGAAAATTGTCTCATTGCGAAGAGTACAGTCTTTTCTTGTGCAGTTCGGGTGCCGAAGCCAACGAAAATGCATTGAAAGTAGCCTCATTTCACACCAACAAATCGAGAGTAGTTTCGTTTACAAATGCTTTTCATGGTCGCACATCTGCGGCTGTAGCTACAACCGACAATCCAAAAATTGTAGCACCAATGAATGCGCAACAAGTGGTTATTTTTTTACCCTTGAACCAAATTGAATTGGTAGAAACAGAATTGAAAAAGGGAGATGTTGCTTGTGTAATCATCGAGCCAATTCAAGGAGTTGGCGGATTAGATATGGGAACCACCGAGTTTTTTCAAGGCTTAGAAAAAATTTGTGCTTTGTATGATGTGGTTTTAATTTTAGACGAAGTACAATCGGGTTACGGAAGAAGCGGGAAGTTTTTTGCACATCAATACCACGGTATCAAACCCGATATTATTTGTATGGCAAAAGGAATGGGCAATGGGTTTCCAATAGGCGGAATATTAACTTCACCTAAATTCAAAGCGAGTCATGGTTTATTGGGTACTACTTTTGGAGGTAGCCATCTCGCTTGTGCCGCAGGAATTGCTGTTTTAGATATTATTGAAAAAGAAAAATTAATGGAGAATGTTTTAGCCATAGAAAAATATTTTTTTGAAGCTATAAAGCAAATTCCCGAAATTATAAAAGTCAAAGGACGTGGTTTAATGCTGGGCGTTGAATTTGACTTTGAAGTAGGTCCTTTGAGAAAGAAAATGATACTGGAAAAACATATTTTTACAGGCAGTGCAAATAATAAAAATCTATTAAGAATTTTGCCTCCATTGACCGTTAAAAAAGAGTATATCGATACTTTTATTGTACGTTTAAAAGAGGCTTTGGCAGAATTGAAATTATAATTAAAATATTTAAGATATAGTTTTTCTTACCATATAAAACCTAAAAGTTCTTATTCCAATTAGCTTGAATGAACTTAAATGCCTTATATGGTTAGAATTTTAAATTTATATTTTGTCATCAATAATTAAACATTAAAAATGAACACCTTATTATCCATAGCGAAAAGAAACGCGGTTTTAAGTCGAATGGCGGAACTTCTGGAACAAGAAAGAGCCAACCTTAAATCAATTAATCAACAGGATTTAAGTAATTATTCCGGTGATGATTTGGCTATGGAAAAACGTTTGTTGGTAGATGATTCCAAAATTGACGGAATGATTTTGTCGATGCAGCAATTGGCAAGCCAGGAAGATCCTGTTGGAGTGGAACGGTTCCATTTCATCCACGAAAACGGACTAAAAATAATGAACAAAACGGCCGCTTTTGGCACCGTAATGATCATTTATGAATCCAGACCTGACGTAACCGTTGAGGCGGGTGGAATAGCTTTTAAATCTGGAAATAAAATCTTGTTGAAAGGAGGAAAAGAATCCTTGTTATCGAATTTGAAAATTGTTTCCCTTTGGCACCAAGCTTTGGAAGAAAATGAAATTTCTAGGGATTGGGTGGAGTATTTGAATTATAACCGGGAGGAAACTCAAGCTTTCTTAGAAAAACCAACACAGAGAGTGGACTTAATAGTTCCCCGTGGTGGCGAACAATTGATTGCTTTTACCAAGAAACACGCGACTTGCCCGGTGATTGTCAGCGGTCGAGGAAATAATTTCATGTATGTTAACAAGGAAGCCGATTTACAAAAAGCATTGGATATCATCATCAACGGAAAAACAACCAATATTGGAGTTTGTAATGCTTTGGACAAAGTTTTAATAGATTCCAATTTAGAAAACTGGGAAGGTTTTGCCGCTGAATTAGTAGCAGAATTACACAACTATAATGTTGAAGTTTTGGGAGACGAAAGTATTTCAAAAGCAACAAATATTACTCAAATCGAATCGGATTCGATTTGGCATGAAGAATTTTTAAATTATAAAATCGTCATTGGGATAATAAATTCTAACGAGGAAGCCATTGCAAAAATCAATCAATATTCAGGAGGACATTCGGCTTCGATTATCACTGAAAACCCTACGACTGCCCAAGAATTTATGGAACAAGTAGATTGTGCGGCTGTTTATCAAAACGCCTCCACTCGTTTTACCGATGGCGGGCAATTTGGTTTGGGGGGAGAATTGGCCATAAGCACGGACAAATTGCACCAACGTGGCCCAATAGGATTACAACATTTAGTGACTAATAAATGGTATATTTACGGCGAAGGACAAATTAGATAGCAGATTTCAGTTGTAAGAATTCAGAAAGCAGTTTACGCAAACACTATGCGAACTTTGTGTTTTTAAGCGTTTCAATTATAAAAACTTAGTGCCCTTTGTGGTTAAATAAAAAAATGGCAAAAAAAAGAATATTATTAAAGCTCGGAAGCAACACGCTCACCAAAGAAACCAATCACATTTCGAGAGGAAAGATTGAGGATATTGGAATGCAAATTGCCGCTTTGCAAGACGATTATGAGTTCATCATTGTGAGTTCCGGCGCTATTGCCGCAGCTAAACAATTTGTAAAACTCGACAATCACGACAAAGAT
>Ga0214162_1000261_pt1 | contig 13176 bp, 13 predicted proteins | sample LakMenepilimnion_3_FD_153000 | JGI IMG/M metagenome (GOLD analysis project Ga0214162, IMG submission 153000) | Freshwater microbial communities from Lake Mendota, WI - Practice 20APR2010 epilimnion v5 | ecosystem: Environmental > Aquatic > Freshwater > Lake > Epilimnion/Euphotic zone | place...
CTATACACATAATCATTCCCTGAAGTTTGGTTTCCGTCGGTAATCAAGACCGTTGGAAAAACGGCATTTTTATAAATTTTTTTCAGGTTTTTGGCCGCTTCATCCAAATTGGTTTGGTTTCCTTTGAAATCAAATTCCTCCGATTGCTGAAACTCATTGTCAAATCGATAAGATTGAACATCGAATTTATCTTGCAAGTCTTTATTTTGTGACAGTTTTTTATACAATTCCAAAGCCGTTTCTTTGGCTTTCAAATCAACAATAGAACTCGAATTGTCAATTACAATTGGCAAAGGTGTTTTGAGGATTTCCAATGTTTTCCTACTTATAATTGGATTAATCAATAACAGCAAAATCCCGAAAATGGTTAAAAACCGCAAAAAAGCCAAAACCAAATTCACTTTCGACTTGGTTTTGGCTTTATAAAAATATTGAAAAAAAGACAATGCGCCCGCTATTGCTAATGAAAGAATAAGAAATAGAATAGTGTTTGCTGTCATATTTTTTTAATTTAAAGATTGAAAAATTAAACAATTTAAAAATTCTAAGTATTTACCGTTAAAAAATCTTTTAATTTCTAAATTTTTTCAATCATTTAATTTATGTTAGCATTCCTCCGCAAACATTCAACACTTGTCCCGTAACGTAAGCGCTCATATCCGAAGCTAGGAAAAGACAAGCATTAGCAACGTCTTCGGTAGTTCCGCCTCGTTTTAATGGAATTCCATCTCTCCAACCTTGAACTACTTCGTCGCTCAATTTTGCAGTCATTTCGGTTTCAATAAATCCAGGAGCAATGGCATTGCAACGAATGTTTCGAGAACCCAATTCCAGCGCCACAGATTTTGTAAACCCTATAACTCCAGCTTTAGAAGCCGCATAATTGGTTTGACCTGCATTACCCTTCACTCCTACCACAGAACTCATATTGATGATGGAACCCGCGCGTTGCTTCAAGAAAGTTCTTTGAATCGCTTTGGTCATGTTGAAAACAGACTTCAAATTGACATCAATGACTTGATCAAAATCAGCTTCTGACATTCTCATTAACAAATTATCTTTGGTAATTCCGGCGTTGTTGATTAAAATATCAACGGTTCCAAATTCGGCCAAAACAGCGTCAACAAAGATTTGTGCTTCGTTGAAATCGGCTGCATTCGATTGGTATCCTTTGGCTTTGATGCCAAGAGCGTTCAATTCGTTTTCCAATGCCAAGGCAGATTCTACAGATGAACTGTATGTAAATGCCACGTTTGCACCGTTTTTTGCAAAAACTTCTGCAATTCCTTTTCCAATGCCGCGACTTGCGCCAGTGATGATGGCTACTTTTCCTTCGAGTAATTTCATATAATTGATGTAAAAATTTAATTTGTTTATTTGAGATTCAAATATAAGTATAATGTAGTTCGTGCCAAAAAAAATGCCCTACGAATTGCGTGGGCATTTACATTATTTTAGGATTTTGGCTTAAAAAGCCACATTCCATCTTGGTAATCTTCCATTTTCATCCAAGAAATTTTGTAAAATTTGTCCTTCCACAAAAGTTGGGATTACTTTATTTTTTTCGTTGAAAGTTTCGTACCAATATACTTCCAATCTTTCAATTTTTTCCAGTTTCATTTGTGCCGGCCAAGAATATTTTCTGCCTGTTTTAGCAAATTGGTGACCGTTTACAATTTTGTCGAATAATCCGCCATTTTTGCTTTTAAGCGTTCCGTCATTTTGAACCGTTCCGGTAGAACCTACCATAATTAATTCTTTCTCTTCACCATCAATAGCATAAACTAGAAAAATTCCGCTTCCTTTTTCTGTGGCATTACAAACTTCTTCTAAACTATCGTCAACTGAAAAAGTGAACTGATTTTTGACTTTAAATTTTTTTAATTCTTTATACATTATACTGTTTGTTGTTTATAGTTTGTCGTTGGTTGTTTTCGAAACACAACTTATGAAAAAACTCCGACTCGTTATTTCAACTAGACGGAGTTTTTGTTTTGGGATTTTTTTTTTGGGAATTTATCCCAATACTTCTTTTACTTTTTTTCCAATTTCTGCAGGAGAGTCTACCACATGAATGCCACATTCTCTCATAATTCGTTTTTTGGCTTCGGCAGTATCATCAGCTCCACCAACAATTGCACCTGCGTGACCCATTGTTCTTCCTTTTGGAGCAGTTTCACCTGCAATAAATCCAATAACCGGCTTGCGATTTCCATCCGCTTTAATCCATTTGGCCGCATCGGCTTCCAGCTGACCTCCAATTTCACCAATCATCACGATACATTCGGTTTCAGGATCATTCATAAATAATTCGATGGCTTCTTTTGTGGTGGTTCCAATGATTGGATCTCCACCAATACCAATGGCAGTAGTAATTCCCAATCCTTGTTTTACCACTTGGTCAGCCGCTTCATAAGTTAGAGTTCCTGATTTTGAAACGATACCAACGGTTCCTTTCTTGAAAACAAAACCTGGCATAATACCTACTTTTGCTTCGCCTGGTGTAATAACTCCGGGACAATTTGGGCCTATTAATCTACAATCTCTACTTTTAATATAATTATTAGCTTTAATCATGTCGGCTACTGGAATTCCCTCTGTAATGGCAATAATCACTTTGATACCGGCATCTGCAGCCTCCATTATAGCATCGGCAGCAAAAGCTGGCGGTACAAAAATAATGGTGGTATCTGCACCAGCTTGTTCAACAGCATCTTTAACCGTGTTGAAAACTGGACGGTCTAAATGGGTAGTTCCTCCTTTTCCTGGAGTAACTCCGCCAACAACATTAGTACCATATTCAATCATTTGAGAAGCATGGAAAGTTCCTTCACTTCCTGTAAATCCTTGTACAATTATTTTTGAATCTTTATTGACTAAAACACTCATGATATATATTTTATGTAGTTTTTTTTTAATATTGTTGCAAAAGTAGGGTTTTGCAGATGATTTTTCAAAAAATTGATCAAGAAATATGACTCATTTGAAAACCTTTGAATAGTTTTCCATCTTTTACTTCCCAAATGACGAAAAAATTGCCCAAAAGCATCTCTTCCCGAGGATTTTCAATTGTTTTTACAAAATGAGAATAACGCAAAGAAACCAGATTGTTTTCTTGAAGAATGTGACTAATTCTAATTTTGGAGCGGATGTAAGCTTTGCCCAATTCATCTGTAAGTGCCAATATGTCTTGGTAATTCATTTGGATAAAACCTTCGCTACTATTCCAATCAATAGTCACTTCTGGATGCAATAATTCACTAACCGCTTTTTTATCTAGGAGAACATCCGATTTATAGAATTCAAGAACAATCTCTTTTGGTTTCATATATCTAAATTTTATTTGTCAGCAGCCATGTATGATATCACCTTCAGTTATGGTGTTTGTTTGCAACAAACTCGTTTTTAGTGGCAATTTCATAATCGTTCTTTTAATTTATTGAGTATTTCTGGTATCTTTTTGATATTGGCCAATTGCTTCAGTTTTTCACGAGATTCCTCTATCGGAGTGCCAAAATAAGTTTTGCCACCTTCTACCGATTTCGTAACGCCTGTTTGTCCTAAAATTACTGCTTTTTCACCAATGGTTATGCCGCTTGTTGTACCTACTTGGCCCCAAATTGTTACTTCGTCTTCTATTATTACGCAACCAGCAATACCGGTTTGAGAAGCAATCAAACATTTTTTTCCGATAACAGTATCATGACCTACATGTACCTGATTGTCAATTTTAGTGCCTTCTCCGATGGTGGTGTCGCCTGTAACTCCCTTGTCAATGGTACAAAGTGCGCCAATGCCGACATTGTCTTTTATTACCACTCTTCCTCCCGAAATTAATTGATCATAGCCTTCAGGACGTTTTTTATAATAAAAAGCATCTGCACCAAGAATGGTTCCAGCATGAATAATCACGTTGTCGCCAATTACGGTGTGGTCATAAATGGAAACATTGGAATGAATCAGACAATTTTTCCCAATGACAGCGTGGTTTCCAATGAATGAATTGGGTTGGATTATCGTCCCGGCTCCAACTTTGGCGGAAGCCGAAATGGCAACATTGGAAAACTGAAAAGGCTTGAAATGATTCGTTAAAGTATTGAAATCCCTAAAAGGATCGTCCGAAATCAATAACGCTTTTCCTTCAGGACAATCTACATTTTTGTTTATCAAAATGATTGTTGCCGCCGAGCTTAGAGCTTTATCGTAATATTTGGGATGATCAACAAAAACAATATCACCTGATTCCACTACGTGGATCTCGTTCATTCCAGAAACCGGAAAATTAGTGTCGCCAACAAACTCGCAATTGAGTATTGTGGCAATTTCTTGTAGTGTTTGTGTTTTGTGGAATTTCATAAATGTAGTGTTCAGTTTCAACATTCAACATTCCGCTTGGATTACAAACGGAATGCTGAATATTGCAAACTATTCTTTTACGCGTTCCATATAATTTCCGGAAGTCGTGTCGATTTTGATTTTGTCACCTTCGTTGATAAACAAAGGAACATTTACAGTTGCTCCAGTTTCAACAGTCGCTGATTTAGTGGCGTTTGTGGCTGTGTTTCCTTTAATTCCAGGCTCAGCATAAGTCACTTCAAGAATTACAGAAGCCGGCATATCAACTGAAAGCGGTAAATCCGTTTCGGTATTGATTGCAATCATTACGTTTTCACCCTCTTTCAACAAATCTGGAGAATCCAATACATTTTTGTTTAATGATATTTGTTCAAAAGACTCTACATTCATAAAATGAAATTCATTACCTTCTGGATACAAAAATTGAAATTTATGATTTTCAACTCGTACTTCATCTATTTTATGTCCCGCTGAAAAGGTGTTGTCTAAAACTTTACCATTGGTCAAACTTTTCAACTTAGTTCTAACAAAAGCTGGTCCTTTTCCTGGTTTAACGTGAAGAAATTCTATGATTTTATAGATGTCGTTGTTGTATTTTATGCACAATCCGTTTTTAATGTCTGATGTTGATGCCATTTTTATTGTTTATTGTTTAAAGTTGTTTAAAAGTTTAAAAGTTTGAAGCTCGAATCGGGTTGAATAGATAACTAATAATTCCCTGAATATCCTTTCATGATACCTCTGGATGAATTTCTGATAAAATCCAATATCTCGTCACGTTCCGGAGTGGCTTCCATTTCAGCTTCAATTATTCCAATGGCTTGAGTGGTATTGTAATTTTTTTGGTAAAGAATTCTGTAAATATTTTGAATTTCCCTGATTTTTTCAGGCGTAAATCCTCGTCTTCTTAATCCGATTGAATTAATTCCAACATAAGATAATGGTTCCTTGGCCGCTTTTGTAAAGGGCGGAACATCTTTTCGAACCAATGAACCACCTGAAATCATGGCATGATCCCCCACATGAATAAATTGATGAATAGCTGCTAAACCTCCAATAATGGCATAATTGCCAACGGTTACATGTCCTGCTAGTGCTACACCGTTTACGATAATTGCATTGTCGCCAATATGGCAATCGTGGGCAATGTGGGCTGTTGCCATTACCAAGCAATTGTTGCCAAGGGTCGTTTGGCCAGATGCAATTGTCCCTCTGTTAATGGTTACACATTCTCTAATGGTGCAATTGTCACCAATTATTGCCAATGAATCTTCTCCGCCAAACTTTAAATCTTGTGGTACAGCAGATATTACGGCTCCAGGGAAAATATTGCAATTTTTTCCGATTCTTGCGCCTTCCATTATGGTTACATTTGAACCTATCCAGGTTCCGTCCCCTATGACTACATTATTATGAATGGTTGTAAAAGGCTCAATAACTACATTTTTTGCAATTTTTGCACCGGGATGAACATAGGCTAAAGGTTGATTCATATATTTTGGTTATTCGTTTAACTGATTATTTGTTTAATCGTTTAATTGTTTAACCAGTTAACCAGTTAAACAATTAAGCTACTGCTTTTTAGCAATTTGAGCCATCAATTCAGCTTCAGCAACTAGTTTACCATTGGCGTAAGCATTGGCTTGCATGTGACAAATTCCTCGTCTTATAGGAGTGATTAAATCACATTTAAAAGTTAAGGTATCGCCGGGTAAAACTTTATGCTTGAATTTGACATTGTCTATTTTCATAAAATAAGTCAAATAATTTTCTGGATCGGGAACGGTACTCAAAACCAAGATTCCTCCAGTTTGAGCCATTGCCTCAACAATAATAACGCCCGGCATTACTGGCGCTCCTGGAAAATGTCCCACAAAAAAGCTTTCGTTCATGGTGACGTTTTTCAACCCAACAATATGACTTTCGGACATTTCTAAAATTCTGTCAATAAATAAAAATGGAGGTCTATGTGGCAAAACCGACATAATCTTATGAATATCCATCAAGGGTTCCAAATTCAAATCATAAACAGGAACATGATTTCTTTGTTCGATTTTGATGATTTTTGCCATCTTTTTTGCAAACTGCGTGTTAACAAAATGCCCTGGTTTGTTTGCAATTACTTTTCCTTGTATTCTGGTACCAATTAATGACAAATCGCCAACAACATCCAGCAGTTTATGTCTTGCGGCTTCGTTTGGATAATGCAAGGTAAGATTATCTAAAATACCGTTAGGTTTTACTGATATTTCTTCTTTTCCAAAGGCAACTTTAAGACTATTCATTGTTTTTTCGGAAATTTCCTTGTCAACATATACTATGGCATTATTCAAGTCACCTCCTTTGATTAATCCATCGTCTAAAAGGGATTCCAATTCATGTAAAAAGCTGAAGGTTCTAGAATCGGCAATTTCCGTTTTAAACTCGGCGATATTCTTCATTGTGGCATTTTGGGTTCCCAATACTTTGGTGCCAAAATCGACCATCGCAGTTACACTGTAGTTCTCACTGGGCATAACCATAATTTCGCTACCAGATTCTTCGTCTGTAAATGAAATTATTTCTTTAACTACATATATTTTTCTTTTGGCCTCTTGTTCTTCAATTCCTGCTTTTTCTATAGCTTCGACAAAATATTTTGATGAGCCATCCATAATAGGAAGTTCAGAGGCATTCAATTCAATGATAACATTGTCTAAATCACAACCAACCAAAGCTGCCAAAACGTGTTCAGGTGTTTGAATTTTAACTCCTAATTTTTCCAAATTAGTGCCTCTTTGAGTATTCACAACATAATTTGCATCTGCTTCAATAACTGGTTGTCCTTCTAGGTCTAATCTAATAAAGGTAAAACCATTATTGATTGGTGCAGGCTTAAAAGTTATTTTAACTTCTTTTCCTGTGTGTAATCCAACTCCAGTAAGTGAAATCTCTGTTTTGATGGTCTTCTGTTTAACCATTTTTTCCATTTTTTTGGTTTAATATTTGTTTTTTTAATGCTTCTATCTCTGTTACAATTTTAGGTAGATTCTTGAAATGAACATACGATTTACTAAAATCGTTGTATCCAAATGTTGGACTTCCTTGTAATATTTCGTTGTCTTTAATATTTCTGCCAACTCCAGATTGAGCCTGAATTCTAACATTATTGCCAATTGTTAAATGTCCCGAAATTCCAACTTGTCCGCCAATCATTCCGTTTTTACCGATTTTTGTGGAACCGGCAACTCCAGTTTGGGCCGCAATTACGGTATTCTCTCCAATTTCTACATTATGCCCTATCTGGATTTGATTGTCTAACTTCACTCCTTTTCGGATTATGGTCGAACCCATTGTGGCTTTATCTATCGTGGTATTTGCCCCAATATCAACATTATCTTCTATAACCACATTTCCAATTTGTGGAATTTTTGTAAAAGTTCCGTCTGTATTTGGTGCAAAGCCAAAGCCGTCAGCACCTATCACCGCTCCAGAATAAATCACGCAATTATTTCCAATGACGGTTTCAGAATGCACTTTTGCGCCGGCAAAAATAGTGACATTATCTCCCATAACCACATTGTCTCCAATGAAACAATTAGGATAAATCTTTACGTTTTCGCCCAAAACCACATTTTCTCCAATGTAACTGAAGCTTCCCAAATATAAATTGGCACCATATTTTACACTATCAGAAAGAAAGGAAGACTGTTCTATTCCTGATTTATTTGCTTTTCTTGCCTGGTCGTAAAATTCGAGTAATTTGGTAAAAGACAAATAGGCATCCTCTACTTTTATTAGTGTTGTAGACAATTCGGCATCAGGAACGAAAGTAGAATTAACAATGGTTATGGTGGCCTTAGTAGTGTAAATGTAAGCTAAGTATTTTGGATTCGCCAAAAAACTAATCGAACCCTCACAACCTTCTTCGATTTTAGATAATTTATATACTTCGGCATTTGGATTGCCAATGACTTCTCCACCTAATACCCCCGCTATTTGTTCTGCTGTAAATTTCATCTTATCTGATTGTATATTTTTAAAGGAATAAGATGGAACTCTCTAAATGCAATGTCCTGCTTATATTAAAAAAAATGTACTGGCTGATTTCTTGTCGACAAAAATATAAAAAATAGATTTTAAATATAAGCTTTTATACAAGTTGTTTTGGAAAACACATATAATATTTGGTCACAAATTTCGACAAGGACTTCAAATTTAATTGATCAGAGGCTTCAACCACATCTTCAATGGTCTTGTCTTTTTTCAAAATACGTATCGGTTCGGCCTCCTTGCTGTATGCTTGATTCTTGATTTTACCTTTAAAAATAAAATAATTGGTTTCTGCCAAGCTAACGTTGTTTTCCAATGCAAAACGTTCTTTTAAGGCTTGCAATTCCTCTGGTGGTGCTTTTTCTTCACTTAGTTTTATTTTTAATAAATCCCGATTGATAATCATTTTACTCAAGGACGACAATATAAAATCATCCTGTTTTTGCCAAGATTTTAAAGCACTGATAATATCAAAATCATCTAATTGGGAAAAGAAGCCTAGGTTTTCGCTGCCGAAAGTTGCGATCGTGATTTTGTTTTGCATGAAGAATAACAATGATTCGCTACACGGCAAGATGATTCCTTTCTGAGTCAATTCTTTTGCGCGTTTCAAGACTTTGGTCAAAATCAACTCGGCTACCAAACTGGTTTTATGCAAATAAGCCTGCCAATACATCAATCGTCTCGACATCAAGAATTTCTCTACCGAATAAATTCCTTTTTCTTCTATGACCAAAACATCATCAACCACATTCATCATCTGGATTAACCGCTCCGAGTTGACATTTCCTTCTGCCACACCCGAATAAAAACTGTCGCGTTTCAGGTAATCCATACGATCCATATCGAGTTGGCTAGAAATCAATTGCAACATAAATTTCCTGTGGTAATCACCTCTAAAAACCTGGATGGCCAAACTCAACTTTCCATTAAATTCGGTGTTTAGTTGGTTCATGAACAATAACGAAATGGCTTCATGATGCACGTCTTCAACAATGCTTTTTTCCATGGCGTGCGAAAAAGGGCCGTGACCAATGTCATGCAATAAAATGGCAATATACAAGGCATTTTCTTCTTCCGATGAAATGGAAACTCCTTTAAAACGGAGGACTTCGACTGCTTTTTGCATAAGGTGCATACAGCCCAAGGCGTGGTGAAAACGAGTGTGATTTGCTCCGGGATAGACCAAATACGACAATCCCATTTGGGAAATACGTCGTAATCTTTGAAAATAAGGATGCTGGATTAAGTCGTAAATTAAAGGATTTGGAATGGTAATAAACCCGTAAATGGGATCATTGAATATTTTTAGCTTGTTGATTTCGCTCACTATAACACTGTTTTGGGTAACAAATATAAGGAAATTAAAAACGAATGAAGATTATACTTTCCAAATCTTATAACAGGCCACGTTTTGACCATAAAAAAACCTCACACTTGGTTACAAATTGTGAGGAGTCATTTGGGAGTGTTTCTCATTAATAGTAAATATCCAAGATGATATTTTGCTTAGAATTGTCTATTATTTTTTCAATCCTGTTATAATACAATTCATTGACCATTGGGCAACCCAGACTATGGACAATGGATTTGTCTTGCTCCTCGTAGGGAACTTTGTCGTATTTGTGCAACACAATACTTCTGGCAAAAGCATTACTGTTTGTTACGTCTAATCCATATAATTTATAAGCTTTTCCGAATCGTCCAACATAATCTTTTCCAATGGAATATTTGCCCAACGCGGTACAATAAGAACTATTGGTGTTACTGAATTTTAATTCATTTTGGATTCCTGTTTCAGAACCAATACCGTGGGCGACCAAACCTTGATCCACAATTTTGTCTTTTTTCAAGTCATACACAATAAACCTGTTTTTGCCGGACATCAACCGCATGTCTATAAAAAAAGCCAGTTCGTTGTTATACTTGGAATTTGTGCCGATAAATTGCTTAATGGTTTTAACACGCTCCAAAAGTCTTTGTTCCTTTGGGCTCATCGTGGTCGCGAATTCATTCCCTTTATTTTCAGTGTTTTTCAATCCATTGTTGAAACTACAAAGCAGGATTATGAAAATTGGAGTTAAGGTAAAAATAATTTTTCTCATTTGGCTGTATAATACTTAAATTCAAATTTTTAAAGCAACTATTATGCCGTTTCTTCAAAAGAATTCAAATGTATTCCTCAAAATGAAATAACGACAAAGTTGTCAAAAAATTGTTTCAGAATATAAAATTACTAAATCATAGAATACTGAATAGAAGTGTTTTATATTAATTAACACCGGTGTAAAGCCAATCGCACATTTTATTGGTCTCAAAAATAGTTTAAAACTATGTACTTTTAGTGCATTTCCCTTTCAGGTTCTAAAAAGTTTGCCACAAATTTCACGAATTTACACAAATTAATTCGTGAAATTTGGGGCAAACTTTTAAAGTATCGCAACCACGCAGACTTTCAGTCTACCAACCAAAACTATTGACTTTCAGTCAATAGTGGTTTATTTATCTTTGATAAAATTCGTGTAAAACTTCATGTTAAATACAAACCCCGCTTAAAAAAATTAAGCGGGGTTCGTCATTTATAGTTTTAGAGAAATTTTATTTTTTTTCTTCCTCGTTTTTTTCTTCTTTTTTGATCGTTGGCAAGTCTAAATCATCTGCTCCTTTCAAATAAGTTGGCAAATTAAGTCCTGCCATATTAAACAAATCATTGAGTGGAGGAACTGTTTTCATCATTCCGGAAACAAAATTCGCAGTAGAAGAACCTCCGTTGTCGCCCTGACCGTTACCCGAATCCCAAACGGTAATTTTATCAATTTTGATATTCTTGACGGCTTCTACTTGAGTTCTAACCAGTTCAGGTAGTTTTTCTAATAAAAGAAGTTGAAAAGCTTTACTAGGATCTCCACCAGCAGCTGCAACGACTTCTTTATATCCTTCTGCTTGTTTTGTTAATATTTCAAAAAGTCCTTTTGCTTCCGCTTCCATTTTAGCAAAAATAGCATCAGCTTCCCCTTTTGCATTCTCTCTAATGGTTTCAGCCGCTGCCTGCGCTTCAATGATAGCCCTTTGTTTGGCTATTTCAGCAGGAATTACAATATTGGCAATTTGTGTGGAACGTTCTCTTTCTGAACGTGCCAATTCGGCCTTTTGCTCAGCAACATACGATTCTTCCAACGCTCTTGCTTGTTGAACTTTTTCGGCCGTTATGGCAATACGTAATGATTCAGCTTCCTTTTCTCTTCGGAGTGCTTCGGAATTGGCTATATCAATTTTGGCTTCGTTTTCCCCTTTTATGGCAATGGCGTTGGCTTCGGACGTTTTTACTCTAGTATCTCTGTCAGCTTCAGCTTTACCAATAGTTTCATCTTTGGCTGCTGTTGCAATACTGATTTCTCTGTCTTTTTGGGTTATAGCAATTTTTACATCCCTATCTCTATGTGTTTCTGCTATTTGAGTATCTTTTTCTCTGTCTGCCAAAGCCTTTCCGATTTCGCCAATTTTTTCTTGTTCAGCAACGCTAATTTTTGCCTCGTTAATTGCTTTTGCAGCAGCTTCTTTACCCAAAGCTTCAATGTAACCCGATTCATCTTTGATGTCTGTAACGTTCACGTTGATCAATTTCAACCCTATTTTCTTTAATTCGCTATCAACGTTTTTTGAAATGTTATCCAAAAATTTATCCCGATCAGAATTGATTTCCTCGATAGTCATTGTTGCAATCACCAAACGCAATTGACCAAACAAAATATCTTTAGCCAACTCTTGAATTTGTTCAGAAGTCAATCCCAACAATCTTTCAGCTGCGGTATTCATACTATCGGTTTCTGTAGAAATAGCAATTGTAAAACGGCAAGGAACATCAACACGAATATTTTGACGACTCAATGCATTAGTCAAATTAGCTTCAATAGACAATGGTTTTAAATCCAAAAAGGCATAATCCTGAATTACAGGCCAGATGAAAGCTCCACCTCCGTGAACACATTTTGCAGATGTACCTCCTGTTCGTCCATAGATTACTAATATTTTATCCGAAGGACAACGTTTGTATCTTGATATTAATGCTGTAATCGTTGCGAAAAGTACTATTACCGCAACTACAATAATTATTACTGGTGTCATTTAGGGTGGGGTTTGATTAAATTATTTCTACTATTAGAATGTTATTGTTTTCAATTTTCACAACTTTTACTACCGAGCCGGATTGGATTTTTTCTTTCTCGGTCATTGCTTCCAACTCGTGAAATGTGCCATTTACGCTAATCATTATTTTACCTTTTCCTTTTTTGTTTTCTGGAATTGTTAGATAAACTTCAGCAGTTTTATTCAAAGTGTTAAGGATGTTAAAAGAATTATTTTCAGCTAATTTTTGTATTTGTTTCATTGCCATAAAAAACAAATAGATAAACAAAACTCCAACAAATACCGACAATACTACAAGTAGTATTGGATTTGAAATTGTGGTGTAAAAAGAAATTCCAGTCCAGCTAAAACCTAAAAGAAAATTAATTAAATTTCTTAAGGAAAACAGTTGAAACGGTGCATCAACTTCACTTAAATTGCCATCAAAATCAGCTTCAAGTCCATCTGATGAATCCACACCGATAAAAGTCATAATTGTTTGAATTAAAAAAATGATACTCGTTGGAATGGCTACGAACCAAAAAGTCTTGAGCAAAGGTTCTAAGTTTTCTAGTATTTCCATAGGATTAAATTTTACTTTTTCTTACCAAGTACAAAAAATATATTTCATAAAATCGTTGTGCTATTATTTTTCAAATATAT
>Ga0214162_1000263_pt1 | contig 13037 bp, 12 predicted proteins | sample LakMenepilimnion_3_FD_153000 | JGI IMG/M metagenome (GOLD analysis project Ga0214162, IMG submission 153000) | Freshwater microbial communities from Lake Mendota, WI - Practice 20APR2010 epilimnion v5 | ecosystem: Environmental > Aquatic > Freshwater > Lake > Epilimnion/Euphotic zone | place...
TAAAACTCCCTAGTCTCTTTTTCTTTTTCTGATTCCATTCTAAAATTAAAATAAAAGCAAATATACAGTTTTGATTTTAGATTTGGGATTTAGGGTTTGCGATTTTTAAAATAAAGACAACTATGCCTTTCATTGTGTCGCCAAGAAATCAAAAAAAATTGTCGAAAGGTCGAAAGGTCAGAAAAAAATAAGTGATTTAGCTTATTACATCATTTCAAAAACAACTTCTTTGATTTGAAATTTGCGCATTTGTGGCTGTGTGGCAAAAATTAGATTAGTATTGCTGTACTGATAGGGTAATAAAGAAACTTATTCAAAAAAAGCGAAACAAAGATTTGTTTTTTGAAAAATTAGTGTAAATTTGCAGACTCAAAATAAATAATAGATTTAAACAAAAAGAGTAGTTGCATTTACACCTTTTTCGAAAGTCGAGAAAGCTTCAAAATTAAAACGCTCAAAAAATTAAAAAAATAAAGATGAAAAAAGGAATTCACCCAGAAAATTACAGATTAGTTGCCTTTAAAGACATGTCAAATGAAGACGTTTTTATCACTAAATCTACTGCAGATACAAGAGAAACAATCACTGTTGACGGTGTTGAATATCCAGTTGTAAAAATGGAGATTTCCAGAACTTCTCATCCTTTTTACACAGGTAAATCCAAACTTATTGATACTGCAGGACGTATTGATAAATTCAAAACGAAATACGCTAAACACGGTAAATAATAATTATCGGTTTTCAAATTATATAAAGCTCTCCAATTTTGGGGAGTTTTTTTATTTTCATTGCTATTCAAAACTTTGTAACTTTGAGACTCTAAAGTACGGACAAGTTTCGACTTGTCCCTAACAAAAATATACTATGAATTATATACTTTTCGACGGTCCTGCAAGAAACGCATTATTGCCTTTTACCTTCACGCGACCGGTTGCCGATATTCTTGTTGGCATTATGACGATTCGTCAAAAATGGGAAATGCGTTTGGGTTCTACCACGACCACATTAACAGAGGACTATTTATCCGAGAAATTTCCAATGGTGGAAATGGAGGAAAATGTCATGATAAACGCTTCCTTTCTTCCTAATGCAATTTTGGCGGAAATGGTCAGCAATCTCGAATCGAATCAGGCCATCTTTAAGGGGGAAGATGTCATCGCTTTTTATACGGACGAGAATCAGGAAGAAGTCAATTTCGACGCCTATGAAATTATTGAATTCGAAGGTGATTGCATAAGAGTAGAACACACTTGGGATATATTTTCCAATAACGATGCCGCAATCAGAGAAGATTTTGAACTCTTGACTGAAGACCGAAAATCACAACCAATTCCAAAAAGTGTTAATACGATTTCGAAAGAAAATATATTTATCGAAGAAGGAGCAAAGCTGGAATTTGTAACGTTAAATGCTTCTTCGGGTCCCATTTATATTGGAAAATACACCGAAATAATGGAAGGTTCTGTTATTCGCGGACCATTTGCTTTGTGCGAGGGAGCAATTGCGAAGTTGGCAACAAAAGTATATGGTGCTACAACCGTTGGCCCTTATTCCAGAATTGGAGGTGAAGTGAATAATTCAGTGTTGTTTAGTTATTCCAATAAAGGACACGATGGATTTTTAGGAAATTCGGTGCTTGGCGAATGGTGTAATATCGGTGCCGACAGCAATAACTCCAACCTGAAAAACAACTACGATGAAGTGAAATTGTGGAGTTATGAAACTGAAAGTTTTGCCAAAACAGGACTTCAATTTTGTGGACTGATGATGGGTGACCACAGCAAATGTGGCATCAACACAATGTTTAATACCGGAACCGTGGTGGGAGTAAGTACCAATATTTTTGGCGCTGGGTTTCCTCGTAATTTTGTGCCGAGTTTTTCTTGGGGTGGTGCTTCAGGATTCACCACTTATATTACCAAAAAAGCTTTCGAAACTGCCCGATTGGTCATGAGTAGAAGGGGTGTTGAGTTCGACGAGAAAGAAGCCGCCATTTTGGAACACATTTTTGAAGAAACCAAAAAGTGGCGGAAAGAGTAATTTTTTCAGCTAAAACAACCACCCAAAAACAATTATAATTAAAAATATCCGATATTTTACATATACCATAATGTAAATTATCGGATATTTTGTATGGTGCACTATATAAATTATCGGATAATTTTTTAAAATATTTTAAAATTATCGGATATTTTCTTTTTTTTAGTACCTTTGCGAAATGGTACAGCGAAAAAAACAGACCCTAATTGCGGAACATCTTTCTAAAAAAGAGTTTACAATCCTTATTGGCGCTAGGCAAATAGGGAAGTCAACGCTGTTGAAACAATTGTTCGCCGATTTGAACCAAAAAGGAGAAACGGTTTATTTCTTGAACTTGGACAGAAAAGAAATTTTAGACGAATTGAACGAAAGTCCCGAAAACTTGTTCAAGATTTGTCCCTTGCAACCGGATAAAAAAATCATTGTTTTTATTGATGAAATTCAATACCTCGATGATGCTACCACTTTTATAAAATTACTCTTTGATGAATATTCAAACAGACTAAAGATTGTTGCCACGGGAAGTTCAGCTTTTTATATCGACAAGCAATTTAATGATTCGCTTGTGGGTAGAAAAAAAATATTTCAGATGGGAACGCTTGATTTTGAAGAGTTTTTGCTTTTTAAAGGCAGAAATGATTTGGTCGAAGAAGTCTTGAAACTCAAAAATAAGAAGAAAGTAAAATCCATTCAAGAGAATGTGCTTTGGGGATATATGGACGAATTCATGAATTATGGGGGTTATCCCGCCGTGGTTTTAGAAAATGACATTGCCCAAAAAATAGAATTGCTCAAAGACATTCGGGATTCATTTATCAAACGGGATATTTTAGAATCGGGAATTACGGATGAAACCAAGTTTTATAGAATGTTGATGCTTTTGGCAAGTCAATCCGGGAATTTATTGAATGTAAACGAAATCTCGAATACATTGCGTATTACCAATGCCACGGTTGAAAATTATTTGTATGTGCTGCAAAAATGTTTTCATATTAGCGTGGTCAAACCATTTTACAAGAATTTGCGAAAGGAATTGACCAAGATGCCCAAGGTGTATCTCAACGATTTGGGATTGCGAAACGTATTGATTAATTATTTCTCGCCATTAGAACAAAGAGCGGATAAAGGAATGGTTTTGGAAAATCTATCCTTTAGATTACTTTCGGAAAGATTCGACCAAGATCAAATAAAATATTGGCGCACCGCCGATGGCAATGAAGTTGATTTTGTGGTTGAAACTTCCTATTTGAAAGGCTTTGCTGTAGAAGTGAAGTTTAACGAGCAAGACGTAAAACCAAACAAATACAATAAATTTACCCAAAATTATCCTGATTTTCCTTTGGAATTTTGGTGGTGGAAAAAAATGGATTTGATGTTTTAACCTGCACCTTTTTTGAGGCCTTGCAGGTTTTTTTATTTATACCTAAATTTGCAACCTTAAATTTTTTGACAACGATTTCATTGGTTTAAGAAAGATATGAAAGAAAGAAAAAAAGTAGCGTTCTATACTCTAGGTTGTAAATTGAATTTTTCCGAAACATCAACCATTGCCCGAAGTTTTCAGGACGAAGGTTTTGATCGCGTTGATTTTGAAGAAGTGGCCGACATGTATGTTATCAATACGTGTTCCGTAACCGAAAATGCCGACAAACAATTCAGGCAAGTCGTGCGAAAAGCGATGAAAATCAATGACAAAGCTTTTGTAGCCGCGATTGGTTGTTATGCCCAATTGAAACCCGAAGAATTAGCCGCTGTTGACGGAGTTGACTTGGTTCTGGGTGCTACCGAAAAGTTTAAAATTACCGATTACATAAACGATTTATCTAAAAATGATTTTGGCGAAGTGCATTCCTGTGAAATTGCCGAAGCCGATTTCTATGTGGGCAGTTATTCCATTGGCGACCGGACTCGCGCTTTTTTGAAAGTGCAGGACGGCTGCGATTACAAATGTACCTATTGTACGATTCCATTGGCGAGAGGAATTTCCCGAAGTGATGAATTGGAAAATGTATTAAAAAATGCCAAAGAAATTTCAGAACAAGGTATCAAAGAAATTGTCTTGACTGGCGTGAATATTGGCGATTACGGGAAAGGGGAATTTGGCAACAAAAAACACGAGCATACTTTCTTAGAATTAGTCCAGGAATTGGATAAAGTGGAAGGAATCGAACGTTTGCGAATTTCCTCCATCGAACCCAATTTGTTGAAAAATGAAACTATCGAATTTGTTTCCAAAAGCCGAACTTTTGTGCCGCATTTCCATATTCCGTTGCAATCTGGAAGCAATGAAATCCTGAGATTGATGAAACGCCGTTACCAACGGGAAATTTATACCGAACGCGTAAATAAAATAAAGGAAGTAATGCCTCATGCTTGCATTGGAGTGGATGTAATTGTTGGTTTTCCTGGTGAAACCGATGAACATTTCTTGGAAACCTATCATTTCTTGAACGATTTGCCTATTTCTTATTTACACGTTTTTACCTATTCAGAGCGCGATAATACCGAAGCTGCCGAAATGGAAGGCATTGTTCCTGCCAATGTTCGAGCAAAAAGAAGCAAAATGTTACGCGGTTTATCCGTAAAAAAACGTCGGGCTTTTTATGAAAGCCAAATTGGAACCAATAGAACGGTTCTTTTTGAGAGCGAAAATAAGGAAGGTTACATTCACGGATTTACCGAAAATTATGTGCGCGTAAAAACGCCTTGGAATCCAGCTTTGGCCAATGCTTTGCAAGAAATCAATTTGACCAAAATTGACGAAGACGGAAGCGTGAGAATGGATTTTGCCACATAAGCCTGACTTCCCTAACTTTCAGAAGGAGAAACTTTCAAAGGGTGAAATATGGAAAATTCAAGCGCTTCAATTTCAAATATTCATCAAAGTTTCCAGCTTTTTGAAGGCTGGAAGATTTGTTAGAATTTACTTAACTCTTTCAGCCAATCGAATATAATCCGCTTTGTAAGGTCTTCATCATTGGACAATCTTTGTTTAGCCAGCTTTTTTATGTCTACCGAAGATTTATTTGGAACCAGATTGAAATCTCTTAATTTCACAATTGTTGCCTTTCTACTAAAGAGGATTAATAAAGAGAAAAAGGGTGATAGGGTGTTCAAATATTTTTGCTTTTAAGCATCTTTGTCCAATTTTTGAACTTTCACAAAGATTATAAACGAATCGACAATTTATAAATATTCGTTTCTAAAACATCAGAATCTCTGTCTTCACAAAGAAGGAATTCTATTGCGTTTGCTGTTTTTTTATAAAGCGTCAATCCTTCAAATTTATGGGTGTCGGATATTTTATGGGTGAATTCTATCTCCAATGTTCGGCTGTCCATTCTTCCGATAAGACTTCCCAATATTTCGCCGTCATCATAAGTGGAAGTGGTGTCTTCGGCTGTGGCCAAAAAGTAAATTTTGTCCTCGATCAAAATGGCATCGGTGAAGGAAGTTTCGACCTGTTTGATTTTTGGCAATGGCACTTTGACAAACTCGGTTTCACTTTCTATTTCGAGTGATTTAGTTCTGAAAACACCATTTCTGGAATTGGCACCGTTTCCTCTTTGAAATAAAAACCATTTTTCGTTACTGAATAAAACGCCTTCAATATTTAATTCTTCATCAGAAATAGAAGCGTTTTTTTTCAGGTTTTGGTACAATGGAGACAAATCTTTTTCAGCTATAGCTGCTGTTTCAAGATTGTAGATGATTCTTTTTTCTCTTTTGGAAGTGGAGCCGGAACCCAAAAGATGGAGTTCGTTTTCTTTTAAAGCGATGGATTCAAAATCGAATTTGTCTTTTTTAGGAATGTTTTCTTGGCTGTTTTCAAATAGTTTTATTCTGATAAGTTGGTTTTTTTTGACTTGGTATTCGTATAGAAAGGAACTGTTGTCGGATAGGACAAACAAGGAATGGTCTCTGTAAACTAGTCCTGAAGCAGAACCAATTCCAAGGATTTGAAAGAATAACTCGATCGTGAAATTTTGCATATTTTTTTTGTATTAATTATCCAAGTTTTGATAACATTCAGAATGTGTTTTAAAAGTATCTAAATTAGTAAAAATTAGCCGAATTTGTCTTGCGTTTTTACTATATCTTTGCCAACCAAAATAACTGAAAGTGAATATTTCTCGATACACCAAAGAGTTCTCCTATAATATGAGTTTGGCTTATCCTGTTATTTTGGGTATGCTCGGTCATACCTTAATTGGGATTGTTGACAATTTTATGGTTGGAAACCTGGGTTCGACCGAATTGGCGGCAGTTTCGCTGGGCAATAGTTTTATTTTTATAGGAATGTCGTTGGGAATTGGATTTTCTACTGCCATCACACCCTTGATTGCAGAAGCCGATGCAGAGAAAGACGCCAAAAAAATCCGGACTATTTTTCATCATGGATTGCTGTTGTGTACCATTTTAGGAATCGCCATCTTTATTTTGATTGTTTTGGCAAAGCCAATAATGAAATGGATGAACCAACCCGAAGCCGTTGTCGATTTGGCCACACCTTATATTGATTGGGTGGCTTTTTCGTTGATTCCGGTGATTATTTTTCAAGGATACAAGCAGTTTGCCGATGGGTTGTCGCAAACCAAATATTCGATGTACGCTATTTATTTGGCCAATGTAGTCCACATTTTTTTTAATTATGTGTTGATTTACGGCGTTTGGGGTTTCCCAAAATTGGGTATTTTGGGGGCGGCTTTGGGAACCGTGATTTCCAGGATCATGATGGTCATTTTCATTCACTATATCCTCCGAAAAAATGTGGCTTTTAAAAGCTATTTCAAGAATTTTACCTTTGGGGAAATTCGGAAATCCATCTTAAAAAAAATCATTAATCTTGGTTTGCCTTCGGCGATGCAAATGTTGTTTGAAGTGACTTTGTTCACGGCGGCAATTTGGCTTTCGGGTTCGCTTGGAAAAAACAGTCAGGCGGCCAATCAAATTGCCTTGACGCTGGCTTCGTCCACTTTTATGGTGGCAATGGGTTTTAGCGTGGCGTCAATGATTCGAGTGAGTAATGCCAAAGGGATGAAGGATTACAAACAACTAATTACTGTGGCACGCTCCATTTTTTTATTGGCCATTTTTGTTGAAACGTTCTTTGGGTTAATTTTCGTTATTTTTCATAATTATCTTCCGCATTTGTTTTTGAATATGTCCGATGCATCACAGCAATTGGATAATGCTGAAATAATATTCATTGCATCAAAATTGCTTTTGGTGGCAGCCGTATTCCAGATTTCGGATGGAATTCAAGTAGTGGTTCTGGGTGCTTTGAGAGGTTTGCAGGACGTGAAAATCCCAATGTACATTACCTTTGTGGCGTATTGGGTCGTTGGGTTTCCAATTTCGTATTATTTAGGTAAGCATACTAATTTGGGTGCAACGGGAATCTGGATTGGACTTTTGGCAGGATTGACGGCGGCAGCTTTATTTTTGTATATTCGCTTTGCGAGATTGACCAAAAAATTGGCATTGGAAAACCTATAAAAATCTTTAAGTTTTTTCTTAAATTGCTGTAACTTTCAATCTGATTTCTCGTCTAATTATCGAACAAATTAAATTTAAAAAGAATGATACTATTTATTATTATTGGGGTTGTTTTGCTGATTGTGAGTTTTGCTTTGAAAAGTAATATAAACAGTCCTTTTTTTAAGTTATCAAATACACTTAAAATTATTGGTTTTTTAGTGATTGCTTTGGGAATTTTTTCCTCGATGTTCAAGCAAATCGATGCCGGAAAAGTAGGGGTTAAATCCCTTTACGGAAGCGTTCAGTCAGATGTGCTGGAAAGTGGTTTGCATTTGATAAACCCACTTTTGGACGTGACTGATTTTGACATTCAAACCCAAAATTATACCATGTCTGCTGACCATAATGAAGGCGCGCAAGAAGGTGATGACGCCATTCGCGTTTTGTCGAATGATGGACTGGAAGTGGTTATTGATTTAACCGTTTTGTACAAAATATCACCAACAGATGCGCCAAAGATTTTCAAGCAAATTGGCGTAAATTATACCGATAAAATTGTGCGTCCCGTTACTAGAACGCGTATTCGTGACAACGCTGTTTATTATGATGCCGTGGCTTTGTATTCTACAAAAAGAAACGAATTTCAACAACGCATTTTCAAGAGTATCGAAGATGATTTTAAAAGTAGAGGTTTGATTTTAGAACAACTTTTAATCAGAAACATCAATCTTCCGGCTTCAGTAAAGAAAACTATTGAAAGTAAAATTAATGCGGAGCAAGATGCCCAGAAAATGACTTTTGTACTTCAAAAAGAAAAGCAAGAAGCCGAACGAAAAAGGGTAGAAGCACAAGGTATTGCTGATTATCAAAGGATTATTTCAACGGGATTAACCGATAAACAATTGCAATACGAACAAATTAAAGCACAAAAAGAAATTGCCACTTCGCCCAATACCAAAATTATTTTTATGGGAAAAGGGAGTGCGCCAGTAATTTTGTCCGATAAATAATTTTAAAAAGACAAATCGATAATAGACGGATAGATGATAGACTTGTAAAAGTTAAAATATATTTTTGTCCATTATCTATTCGTCTATCATCTAACATTTTAAAAAAATATGGAATTACCAAAATTTTTACTGGGCGACAACACTGATTTTCCCGAAGATATTTTTATCATTCATTTGGATTATCCTCGATTTATAATCAATCTAAGAGACGATGAAGTCGAATTTATGGAAGAAGCCGAAGATCTTGACGAAAGCGAATTAAATGCCGAAATGGAAGGTTTGATTGTTCTTGCCAATGATTTTTATGACCGTGAAATGGAACGCTACGAGAAAGAATAGTTTTTTTAACTTATCATTTATTTATATGAAAAATGTATTTATGTATTCCATGTTTGTTTTTGGCACAGTGTTCTTGATAGGTGGTGTTTATGATTTTTTTCCATTTGAAATTAGACCAATTGAAAAGTTTGGAGAGGCTTATAAATATGGACATGCTGTAGGTTACGTTATAGGAAAATTTTTAAATATTGTCATTGGTATAACAATGATTAAATATGGTTACGAAACGTATTTAGAAAGAAAGATGGTAGAATAATATTTTAGTCTTTTTTAAAATACTTTTCCAACAATAATTGAGCGGCTGCAAAGGGTGAAATTTCATCATTTTGGACCGCTTTTTTTGTGGAATCCAAAAGATTTTGAATTTCGGGATGGTTGTAAAAGTTGGTTTTCAATTGCTCGTTGATGGTTTCCAACATCCAATATTGATTCTGCTCTTTTCGTTTTTCAAAGAAATAATTGTTCGTTTCTGTGAGCTCCTTAAACTTTAAAATTGTATCCCAAACTTCCGGAATTCCTTCGTGTGTAATGGCGCTACAAGTAGCAGTTGTTGGTGTCCAACCCGATTTCTTGGCAGGAAAAAGATGCAAAGCCCTGTTGAATTCTACTTTTGCTAATTTGGCTTTTTTGATATTATCGCCATCGGCTTTGTTGATGACAATCGCATCGGCCATTTCCATAATGCCGCGTTTGATGCCTTGCAATTCATCACCTGCACCGGAAATTTTTAAAAGTAAAAAGAAATCGACCATGCTGTGAACCGCGGTTTCGCTTTGTCCAACACCAACGGTTTCTATGAGTATGGTGTCAAATCCGGCAGCTTCACAAATCGTTATGGTTTCCCTTGTTTTTCGGGCCACTCCGCCTAAAGTTTCCCCGGAAGCCGAAGGTCTAATGTAGGCATTCGGGTCTTTTACCAATTCTTCCATTCGGGTTTTATCGCCCAGTATGCTTCCGTGCGAAATTGTGCTGCTGGGATCAACGGCAAGAACGGCTACTTTTTTTTCCAGTCCTGTCAAATATTTCCCAAAGGCTTCAATAAACGTGCTTTTTCCAACGCCGGGAACTCCCGTAATTCCTATTCGAACGGATTTATTGGCGTGAGGCAAACAAGCATTAATTACTTCATTGGCCTTAGCCAAATGAGCTTCATTGGTGCTTTCGACCAAGGTAATCGCGCGACTCAATGCAGCAATGTTTCCCGATAAAATTCCGTTAATCAATTCCTGTGGAGAGGGTTGGGTTTTCCTGAATTTCTGGACTTGGTTCACGGCACTGGAACTGATGATTTCCGGGGGGGAAATGCCAGCTTTTTCATGAAGTGCCGTGTTTTTAATTTTATCGTTTTCCAAAACTTAAAATGGTTTTAGTAAAATTAGTGCTTAAATGGGAATTAATTTGTTTTTAGGAAAAAAAATTTGGTTTGATTCGGCAAATTCACATTGATGTATTGGGAAAAACTAAGTTTGTGGGGATTTTTGGGTATAGAGTACCACTTCATTCTTATATTGATTTTACTACTTGGAATGGTATTGCAAAACGTAAAATCCACACAAAATGCAGGAGGTTATTTCTCCATGCTGAAAAACTGGTTGTTGGCCATGGCTTCTTTCAAGGGAGCTAGATCCTTCAATTTTACTTTTTGATCAAAGGCAGCAACATGGTTGTCGTGATGCAAATCAGTACCCACAAAATCATACATTCCTTTTTGGAGCAATTTCTCGGCAATAACGGCAATTCCATCACCATAATAGCCCACAATGGACAATAAATTCAATTGAAATCGGCAACCCGCTTTTTTTAATTTTAGGTATTCCTCAAAATTATGGTGGTAAAAGAAATAGCGTTCCGGATGGGCCAAAACGGGAATGTAACCAGCCAACTGTAAGTCGAATAGGATGGAATACAATTGGATGGGTGGATTGATATAAGACATTTCGACCAAGACATAGTTGTCTTTTAGGGTCAGTAAATCCCCGTTTTGAAAAAGCTTCACAAAATGATCGTCCATCATGTATTCGGCGGCAGCACGAAAGGGAATCTTGATTTGGTGCTTTTCCAGTTCGATAAGGGTATCGGCTTTTTTTGCCTTGATTGTTTCCGAATTATTATCCCATATATGTTCGATGATGTGCGGTGTCGTAATCAATTGCGAAATACCAAAACTCTGAAGCGCTTTGGTGAGCCTCAAGGTGTCCTCAAAAGTTTGGGCACCATCATCGATACCCGGCAATAGATGGGAATGAATATCCACGTGATGTTCCGGAATCAAGTCTTTGAGTACGGGTTTTGATTTGAAAAATGTCAGCATGGTACAAATATATACAATTAGTTATGATTTCTAATAGGATGATACAGATTTGCAAGGCATTCGCTTTTAAACATAAAAGCATATTAAAGTAAAGAAAACACCACAGATTCGCAGATTTAAAAAAGAAAATAGCCTCATTTGTTTGGGAAAATTAAATTAATGAGTCTAATTTCTTCGATTTTATATTTTGAAAATCCGAGAATCTGCGGTTGCCATTTTATAAAAGCGAATGTCCTGCTGTTTCAGCCGTAGTTTCTATGCATTAAATTATTATATTTGTCCGAGTTTAGCGGGACGATTCCTTTTTTGATACCAGAAAAATGGTTCCCGATGAGCGCTTCACAATAAACTTAGTTGCATCCATGAACAATTCTGAAAATCCTAATACGGGTTGGTTGTTTGAAATAACGCCAAAAAACAAATTCTTTTCATTGAACCTAAAGGAGGTTTGGCAATACCGCGATTTGCTGTTTTTGTTTGTCAAAAGAGATGTGGTCACGGTTTACAAGCAAACCATTTTGGGCCCTTTGTGGTATTTGATACAACCCTTGTTTACCTCGATTACCTTCACCATTATTTTCAATAAAGTGGCCGGCATCGAAACTGGCACCGTGCCCCCGTTTTTGTTCAACTTGGCGGGCATCATGATATGGAATTATTTCACGGCCTGTCTCACGGATACTTCGGACACCTTCAAAAAAAATGCTGCCATTTTCGGTAAGGTTTATTTCCCCCGGGCGATTATGCCACTATCCATTGTCGTATCTAATTTACTCAAGTTAGGCATCCAGTTTTTGATATTTGTGGCATTTTATGTTTTTTTCTACCTGAAGGGAACTGACATCAACCTGAATGTTTCCGTCTTGTTTTTTCCCTTCCTCATTGCCTTGATAGGAATTTTGGGATTGGGACTGGGCATGTTGATTTCCTCTTTGGTGACCAAGTACCGGGATTTGACTTATCTCATTGGTTTTGGCGTGCAATTGCTGATGTACCTTTCGGCGGTGATGTATCCAATGGCCTTGATTCAAGACAAGATGCCCGATTATGCCTGGTTAGTCCACTATAATCCCCTGGCTTACATTATAGAAACCACGCGCTACATGCTATTGGGTGTAGGCAGTATTTCCATTTGGGGATTGGTGTATACCGTTGGTGTAACTTTTGGTCTTTTTTTTATGGGGCTCCTGGTTTTCAACAAGACCGAGAAGAGTTTTATAGATACGGTGTAGTTTTGTGTCCTATTATTTAACAGTGCATTTTTACGTTTCAATAGCAATTTTTAAGATGGTTTAAAGTGGTTTAAGATTGTTTAAAATTGTTTAAAATTGTTTAAAATTGTTTAAAATTGTTTAAAATTGTTTAAGATGGTTTAAAATTGTTTAAGATGGTTTAAAGTGGTTTAAAATTTTAATATTCCAATGAATAAACGAGAGGCAACAACAATTTCAATGGCAGTAAAACAGCACTAACAATATCAATTTTAAATCTTTAACTTTGGCTTTTGAAACCTGAAGCCCATAACTCTTAAACATCTTTTTGAACGCCGCCATCCTGGGCATGCCAAAAAAATAAATTGCCTCGAAACTGGACAAAATTGTAGATTTCTCCAGCTGTGATTAGTATATCATAGACACCCTTTTAAAAACGAAACAGTAGCGCTGTATGCAGTGTTTTTACAGTATTATCCTTCCTCAAATAGGAATTGTGGTATTTGAGGGTTTTTTTTGGGACAAAAATGTTGAAATACAATTAGAATCATTGTTGTCCGATAAAAACAAAGTATAGTCCCTACGGGACAAATTTGTAATCTATAACCATCTTTCTACCAATATTTAACCTCTACGAGGTATGCT
>Ga0214162_1000264_pt1 | contig 13034 bp, 5 predicted proteins | sample LakMenepilimnion_3_FD_153000 | JGI IMG/M metagenome (GOLD analysis project Ga0214162, IMG submission 153000) | Freshwater microbial communities from Lake Mendota, WI - Practice 20APR2010 epilimnion v5 | ecosystem: Environmental > Aquatic > Freshwater > Lake > Epilimnion/Euphotic zone | place...
TATTGGTTCCTATTAAGGCAACAATAGAAAAATCTTTAATTTTCTTATTGTAATTTAAAATAGCTTCATAGTTCCAGTTCTGGGTTTGGTTATTAAATGTTCTATAAAAACCATCCGGGTCATAAGCAGCTCCCTTATTATTAAACTCTTCGCCTTGTACTAAATTTACGGAGCCATTAACTTTGGACTTAAGACTAAGTGCATTTGTAATATCCCATTTTATAGTAACATTTCCAATTAAATTATTAGCCTCATCTTGATTGCTGTTTTCATATAAGTTCCAATAGGGGTTTTTAAATGGACCATTTCCAGGAGCGGCATAGGCCATATTATCCTCTGTTTTATAAGGAAGTAAATTATCTTTACCCATATCAGGCAATATGTACATATAATTATTTGCGGGATTCCGTTCGCTTCCATTTTGGTACATCCGGTTTTTCACTTTATTGTTGGTGTACAAAACACTCATGTCAGTTGAAAGCTTGTTGGAAATTTTTTGCGATCCTCTAAAGGTCAAGTTGTTTCTATTTTGTAACTCCATACCTTCAATAACGTGGCTACCGGAAGTATTGGCATAAGAAAGTCTGAAAGAACCTTGATCTCCCCCTTTATCAATGGCAAAATTATTGGTTGTTACAACTCCCATTTGATATAACTCCTTAATGTTATTGGGTTTTGGAAGATATTTTGACTGCACTCCATTGTAGGTCAAAATATCTTGACCCAACATTGGAGCACCATAAGCTCTATAGCTATTAATACCTGCTACACTAGGTAAGCCGGTGGTTGGATCAATACCAGCAGCTGTTGATACTAATCTACCACCACTACCTGAACCATAAACATATTGGTAATATGGATATTCTCTATTGCTCGTATAAGATGAATTTGAATTGATGGATACGCCTAAACTACTATTAGCTTTACCCTTTTTTGTTGTTATCAAAACTACACCATTTGACGCTCTTGAACCATATAAAGCAGCGGCATTTGGTCCTTTTAAAATTTCTATGTTCTCTATATCGTCTGGATTAATATGAGATAATGGGCTACCATAGTCAATGTCAGATACAGCGGTATTTTTACCACCATCATTCCAAACGGAAACAGAACCATCGCCCTGGGCACTATCAAGAGGCACACCATCTATAACATACAAGGGCTGATTAGCTCCTGTTACTGACGTAAGCCCTCTAATCACAACTCTAGTAGATCCTGTAGGAGTCCCAGATTTTACAATTTGAACACCTGCCGCTTTTCCGGATAACGCATTTAAAAAATTTGTAGACCTAGCTTCTGTCATATCTTGGGTATCGATAGTTTGGGTAGAATAGGCTAAAGATTTTTTTTCTCGTTTAATACCTAAAGCGGTAACAACCACTTCATCGAGTTGTTGTTGAGATTCTGACATCGAAACATTAATAATATTGGTTTGATTATTAAAAGCCATGTTTTTGGTGGCATATCCCAAGTAACTAAACACTAGAATTCCATTTTTAATTTTTCCGGTAGCTATTGAATAGGCTCCATCTATGTCTGTAGCTGTTGCATTATTTGAATCCTTAAGCATAACTGTTACACCTGGTATGCCTAAACCAGCATTATCAACCACTTTCCCTTTGATAATTTTATCCTGGGAAAAAATTAGGATTGGAAACAAGAATAAGAACAAACACCATTTAATTTTTATCATAATACTTATTTTTTTTAATCATAGTGATATTTCAATAACTATAACATATCAATTGTATGTTACTAATTACAAGACAGGGTTTAATACACTAAACCCTGTACTTGTAAATTACTTAATAGTACCTTTTTAATTAATTACAAACTTTTTAGCAAAGGTTTTATTTCCTGAACCTTTAGCAACTAAAATATAAACTCCAGATTGTAAAGCACTTGCGCTGATGTTTTCATCTTTGCTGGCGTTTTTACGTGATATTACTTTAGTGCCCAGTAAATTATATATTTCTAAAGAAACCGAATCATTATTTGAATGCAAAACTCTTACGTTTTTTGTTTTAGCATTGTAAGAAACAGAAAAATCAGCAGCAAATTCATTGTCTTTTACCGATAACGTTAATCCCGATTGCCATGCGCCTGCATCGTCACCATCAGCTACAAAACCTATAGGTGAATTTTCACCTGCAACAGTTGGAGCATTAAAGGTAACTTTCCCAAGTGCATCATCATAGGTCAAATTGGAAGATGCTAAATTAGCAGCAGCGAGTGGGTCAAGACCGCCTTTTACAAATGAAATAAAATCTTTTCTAACATCTATGTTACTGCTTATCCATTGTCCTATAGATTTAGAGAAAGTTTGTATGCCATGCGTCGGACTTCCCCAGTCTGATGGACCGCCTAGGGTACCATCGGCATTTTTCACTTTATTACCATAAAATAAAGAATTTGTTATGGTAGTACACGGACTAGTACTATTAGGGGTCGCTTCCGTTCTTATTGTTCCATAATCTTGGTTGTTATGTCCTATATTGTTTTGGAAAAATGTGCAATGATCCACAGTAACAACAGCTGCACCATTAACATACAAAGCAGCAGCACCAAAGGCACCATTTGTATCTGTTGTAGTATTTTTATAAAAAGTAGTGCCGGTTATGGTAACATTTGCAGTACTACTGATAAAAATAGCACCACCATGTCGTACGGCTTGATTTTCTTTAAAAAGGCAATCAGTAATGGTTACAGAGGAATTAGAAAGGCTAAGAGCACCTCCACCTGTTAATACGGTTGAATCCAAACTATTTCCTTCAAACCTGCAATTTTCAAAAGTTATAGCAACAGGCTGATTGCTTAACAACACTGCTCCGCCACCTCCACTAAAATTAGTAGAACCGGTAAATTTGATGTTTCTAAAAGTTACATCTTGTCCAGCAGCAGCAGGATCGTTGATTGTAAACATTCTTGTTAGACCACCAGTACCAGTTAGAGTAGAGCCTGTTACATCACCTTCTATAGTGAATTGAAAATTCTTAGCGTTTAAACTATGAGATCCAGATGGAACAGTTCCCACAACCCTTAGAACATCACCTGCTGCAGTAATATCAGCAAGAGCAGTAGTGAAATTGCCATAGGCGTCAGCTTCACTTGTACCATTAGCAGCTCCTGCAGCGGTTGCAGCAACCCATACTGTTTTTTGTGCTGACATACTACCTACTAAAAATAAAGTAAGGCAAAAAGTAAAAATTGTAATTTTTTTCATAATCGTTTTTTTTTTGTTAGTTATGTTTAATTTGAAATTATAAGGCAAATAAAACCGGGACACATTAATTATTCATTAATTTTTGATTAATTGCGAACTATTTTTATTAAAAAAAAGTAAATCAATAAAAAAATAGTCTATTTTTTTTTAGACTCCTACTTTTATTTTAAAAAGGGTACACATACAAATCAGAACGTATTCCATTTATTGGTTTCAAATAGAGTTTAAAACTATGTACTTTCAGTGCATCTCGCTTAAGCTTCTATAAATTTTCTTTGCCACAGATTCACAGATTAGAAATGATTTAAAAAATCCGTGAATCTGTGGCAAATTTCACTGATTAATTTGTATTTGACCTAGCAGACTTTTAGTCTGCCATACCAAATCTATGGACTTCCAGTCCATAGCGGTTTAGTTTTTAAGAACAACGCCTAAAAAAATCTATGACAACCCAAAATAGGGTAGGGTAAAAGTAGAATATTATTAAACAACTCTAATTTCTGATGGGTATTTCTTGTTGCAAGGGAATTTCTTTTCGTAACATTTTGGCTCCTTGTCCCGTTAGCCATAAATAATGATCAGAAGGTAGTCCACCATTACTAACAAAATGTGATTTATCACTATTTGGAGGTGTGTTTGAAACTTTAAATATGGCGGTACCTTCATCAATTTCATCAAACATGGCCACATAAATCATTTTGGCTCCAGCCTCAATGGAAGCAGTCATTTGATCCCAATAAAATTTACCCCCTAATCTTGGGATAGCATCATAAGCGGTATATCGGGCTAGTTCTGGTTTGGCTAGAGATAAATTCCGCCAACTAAACCCTGGACAAATTACTGGGACGTAATCAATATCCTGATCCTTTGTCCATTTTATATCCTGAATGATATGATCTCTTAAATGATCTTTTATATTGTGAACCAAAGGGGTAAATCGTTGCACCATCCAAGGCATAACAATATCTACCGATGCAATGATCTCATGTAAATAAGGATCAGGCAGACAATCTTTATTTAATTCTCTAAAATAGGTGGGGACACCCAATAAAACGGAACAACCTCCATAAACAGGATCGTTTTTAAGAAAATCTATTAAAACATTAATGCCTATTTTTCTTGTGTCATAAGGGCGGTCGGGAAATCCTACTCCCCAAATAGCCACTAATGGTTTGCCGTTATGAAAAAGATAATTTTGATTTTTTCCTTGATTGGTGATTTTAAGTTGATCCACCAGCATCTTCCAGTCTTCAATTATGGCGGAACAATCTTCCCCTTTTGATTTTAAACCCGATAAATCATACATCACGGCGATAGCCCTATTATTGTCATTTGCGGCCTGCAAAGCATTTTTTAGAATTATATCTTGGGGTTTATTAAGTTCTTTATTAGCTCTTGCAACTCCAAAAAAACGTTGCATAAAAACACCATCTATACCATATTCCTTCATCCATTTAAAATGCAAATCGGTAGTGCTTTTGTCGTAAGAACTAAAAACAGTAGCATTTTCGCCATTTGGATAGGTAAATGAAGTGTTATATGTTTTTTTATATTCGGAAACATCCGGCCAAACGTCAACAGTAACATTTTGAAAATCAAATTTCCCATCTTTACCATAATGCACCCAGCCTTTTCCTGAACCATCTTCTGGAGTACGAAACCAGCCTTGATATCCAGCCATAACCAACCCTTTATAGGAAGGATAATTGCCAGATAATCCATGTTTTGATTGGGAATGACCCCAATAAAATAGCAAAAAAAGAAAAAAAGAAAAATTAAAATGTTTCATTGTCAAAGTGTATTTAGTTAATAACCGTCTTTATGTATGCAATTTATTCTATAATTACTTTTTTCACAAAAACACTAGTATCAATTTTTAATCTTGCTAGATAAATTCCCTTGCTTAAAGTATTTACAGGAATCTTTATCGTATGACTTCCTGAATCTAATTTTTTCTTGTCACTATTTTGCAAAACGGTTTGCCCCATAAAATTAATGATAGAAATACCAACATCAGATGACTCAGCTAAAGAAAAATTAATATATACTTCTGTATCAGCAGGATTTGGATAGATAGTAAGGACATTTTTTTCATTAAAATTATCAGTTGACAAAGCAGAGTTTCCCAGAAGTTGAATGGCATCAAGTCTTGTGGTTAAGATCTCAGCATTTTCTCCATAAATTTTAAACCAATTGATGGCACTCAAATTTGGTGTTCCAATCATAGTTGCGGTTGAAGTATCTAATTGAATGAAATTCCAACCATTCACTAAGTCTGTCAGTTGCCAGCTGTATTTATTGGTATCAACCATTCCCCCTGAACTTCCTATTTCTACTTGATTGTTGGTTGTTAACTTGGATACATCCGAAACATAGTACCAAAATTGCAATGTAGCTCCAGTATCAGAACCAACAGTATTATATGCTGGAGAAAAAACCTTTGAAAGCTGAGTTCCGGAACCCGTAAATTCAAGACAGTTCAGCCCCTGCATTTGACTTTTATCATTCAGAACCAGTGGACTTGCATTCCAATCTGTTCTTGCGTCACAATCGTCTAAATAATTCCCGACTCCACCTATTGCAATAATTTTATTTGGGGTCAAATCTCCAAACCATTCAGCACCTTCTTTTATTAAACTCCATTGAAAATTATTATATCCTGCAGTACTGGGAGCAGTAATTTCAAATTGGAAAGTTTTTTGTTGACCAGGCAAAATATTGTCGGTATCAGACAGATTGACTCTAGTAAAACCCCATACAGTATTTTCTTGCGAATTTTGGCTACCCAATTTATAACCACCTGCCTTGGTCCAGGTAGTTGTTCCTATATTTTTCAGGGTAATATTTACAGTGCTTTTTTGGCTAAGTCCCATGGCAACCGGAACATTTTGCTGTGCTACAAACTCTGAACCATTACCTGCTGTAGTAACTCGCGGTTTAATCGGTATAACACTAGTTAACGGAATAGTTCCATCCAACATTTTCTGGGTTTGATCGGCTAATTTCAAATACCAATCACTTGGTAAATTCACGGCATCAATATCTAAAGGCACTAGTCTGTCTTGAGCTTGAACAGGCAGTTTTGCTTTTGTCTCGGTTATTTTAAACATGGCAGTGCCCTCATCAACTTCATCAAACATGGCTACATAAATAAATTTTACACCCGATAGAACAGCATTATACGACTGACGCCAATAAAATTCTCCCCCTCTACGCGGTGTTCTGTTTAATGGATCTGTTGGGGTATTATTTACCAGGTCATATTTTAAATTATACCAAGAAAATCCCGGCCAAATAACGGGCATATAGTCTATATTATTAGCATTACACGCTGCCAAATCAGGAACTATATAAGAGTTTCTAAAATTGTTTGCACCAGTATTTGTGGAATACCTTCCTACTGACCATGGACTAATCATATCTAAAGAGTTATAGACAGCTGTCCATTCAGCACCCGTTTCTGACGCTCCAATTCGTGTCCTCCATCCCTCTGGAACACCTCCCATGACATAAGCACGGTATTTGGGGGCAGCATTGGTTTTGAAATAATCAATTATTTTTTGGAAAGTTGCTGTTGTCAAACCACGATTTTTAAAACCAATACCCCAAATAGCCACTACTGGTTTTCCATTCTGTTTTACATATTCCGGCTTGTTTAGGATATCATAGGTATTAACAAGATATTCCCAATCTTTTACAATTTTTGCATACATGGTAGCATCAGTCACTCCACTCACATCATACATAACTGCATACTTACGTTTGTATTCTGCAGCCGATTTAATTACATTATCCAGTACTTTGTTTTTTGCTCTAAACATACCTAAAGTTTGATTTTCTACAGCAGTTAAAAAACGTTGCAGATAAATACCATGCACGTTGTAGTCTCTCATCCACTCAAAATGTTTGCGTGTCGTGCTTAAACTGTAAGAGGAGAATAATTGAGCCTTTGAGCCATCTGTATAAGTCATATTGGTGTTAAATCTATCTGTATATTCAGACATGTCTGGCCACATATCTACAGTTAAATTTGCGGCTTCTGGGGCAGCGGTAGTGCCACCTCTAAACCAGTGATTCCAAGGATTATTTGTCATCGAACCATCTCCAGGAGCTAAAAACCATCCTTGATACCCCATCATCACTTTGTAATCAAGTTGATTTTGTGAAGAGACCGAATTGGAATAGCTTATTGTTAAAAACAATATAAAAATGGATACAATTTTTTTTGGTTTCATAAATAATATAATAACGCTTGGAATTTTTAGATTAAGAAAAAAATACAATACAAATCTCATTATTGCGGTTTAATTTTAAAATAAAAGCACAATATTTAAGCAATGATAGTGCACTATGCTTAATGATGTATTAATAAACCATTAATTTGAAAAAATATTCATAACGTAAAAATTAAAATAGTCTTTTTTTTTATCCAATAAAATTTCATTGTTAATATAAAATTAATGAAAAATTAATATTCTGCTTCTTTATTTACGTTTTAAAAAAATTATACACTATTATAAGACTTACCTTAAATGAAAGCAAATAATCGATATTGATTTCATTGCTTATATTGTCTTTTAAGAACAAAGTCCAATTTAAATTTAAATCAAAAAATAAATTTCTTACTAAATGACATCTTAGGAGTTTGATGGAGGAAAATATTATTTTTTAAACACAAGTTTAATACTATAATTAAATAAGTTTTTATTGAAATAGTAAAGTAATCAATATGCCATTTTCAAATATAAAACAAAATGGTGTAATTTATTTATGAAGCTTATACAATACCAATCTAAAGGAATCCTACCAAACTATTTATACGTGGATGGTTCAAGATGATAAACATGGATTATCTATAGAGATTGTGAAATACACCTCCAAAAAAGGCGAAATCGCAAATGTCAAGATGTCTAACCAAGTTATAAATGGTAAAGTTGTCACTAATTCGGGGCTTTTTAAAATACTGATAATGAATAATTGCTGCATTAAATTTAATTATATAATAAAAAAAATAATCTAACCAAAAAGATGAAATTAACAAACAAATTATCCCTTAGTTTATCATTGTTGTGTGCTATTTTAGTCAACAATACAGACGCAAATGCGCAACAAACCTACAATCCTGTTTTCAATCCGATAAAAGGTTTTGTAAACGAAGCAGAGAAACCACTTCGCGACGAACTTTGCCTGAGCGGAAAATGGCAGTTTATGCCGGTTTACGAAACCGATATGGCAAAATTCGTAAAACCAGACTCATTTAATTGGGACGCAGTTCCTTTAAAAGTACCCTCGCCTTGGAATGTAAATGGCTATACCAATGGTGAAGGCGGCGACTTTAACACTTTTCCTTCCTACCCTAAAGCGTGGGAACAAGCACAAATGGGTTGGATGAGAAAAGAGTTTGTTTTACCCGAAAATTGGACAGGAAAGCGTAAAAAACTTCATTTTGAAGCCATTGCCGGATTTGCTAAAATTTATGTAAACGGGCAGTTTGTGGGTGAATACATTGATTTGTTTTTCCCACGAGAATTTGATGTCACCCCATTTCTGAAAAAAGGAACCAATGAAGTTATGGTTGGTATAGCCAAAGCCAGTTTAACGGATGTTCCTGGGAAATATGGCCACCGTAATTATGTGGCCGGCTCGAGGTGGGGACAGCACATTGCCGGTATCTGGCAGGATGTTTCATTGATTGCTGTACCTGAATTGGCCATTACCAATGTGTTTGTGCAACCCAACGTCCAAAAAGACACATTGGCTTTTTCAGTAAGTATTAAAAATAACTCGGCTAAAAAACAATCGTTTACCATCAATGCTTCAGTCAAAAAATGGGTAAAACCCACAACAAGCGATATCAACCTATTGCCTTTAGATAACGGAGGTATGACCGATGAGGTTTTTGTCATAGCTAATGCCAAGAAATTTACCCTGAAAGCGGGAGATAGCATTGTGGTAAATCTGAATCGAAAAATAAATGGAGAACTAAAATTGTGGTCGCCGGAGTCTCCAAACCTCTATGGCTCCGTCATAAGCTTGAATGCCGATAAAAAGACCGTTGTTGACACAAAATATACCCGATTTGGCTGGCGACAATTTGCAATCAAAGGACTTGAATTTACCTTGAATGGAAAACCTATTCTGTTAAAAGGCGATTCATGGCATTTTATGGGAATACCACAGATGACTCGACGGTATGCCTGGGCATGGTATACAATGCTGAAGGATGCCAATGCCAATGCAGTACGGCTTCATGCACAGCCTTTCCCTTCTTTTTATCTTGATATGGCCGACGAAATGGGGATGTGCGTACTCGATGAAACAGCAATTTGGTCAAGCGATGGGGGACCTAAAATGGATTCGGAAACGTATTGGTCAAGATGCAAAAGTCATGTAAAAAGCCTTGTAATGCGCGATCGCAACTATCCTTCTGTTTTTGGATGGAGTGTGTGTAACGAAACATTGCCAGTAGTTACGAATGTTATGCGTGGCACAAAGGAACTAATCGATCGTCAGATTCAGGAAATAAATAATTGGACAGAAATTACAAAGGCACTCGACCCTAGCAGAGACTGGATTTCGGGCGATGGTGAACCGATGTATCCTACCAATTTACCTACTGTGATTGGACATTATGGAAATGAATCGTCTATGAAAGCATGGTCATCACGAGGTTTACCCTGGGGAATTGGCGAGACCGGGATAGCCTACTTCGGAACACCAAAACAGGTAGCAACACATAATGGCAATCGTGCTTACGAATCACAACTAGGGCGAATGGAAGGCTTGGCAAACGAAGCTTATAAACTTATTACGACACAATTTAAATACAAACCGAGCTACACCAGTATTTTTAATATTGTTTGGTATGGATTAAAACCTTTGGCTTTTGGATTGAAAGATTCATCTCGTGCGCCAATTCTCGAAGACGGTATTTTCTTCCCTGCTTTTAATGAGGGAGCTTTTGGCGTTCAACCCGAACGCTTAGGGCCTTATACTAGCACGCTCAATCCCGGCTATGATGTCAATATGCCATTGTACAAAACCTGGCCGATGTTTGAGGCTGTTCAAGCAGCCAACAGCACACCGGTAAAGGAGTTTAAGATGTATCCTAAATTAGCGTCATCCAAAAAAAATCTGGTAATCGAAAACGACAACCTTATTTTGATTGGAAATGATTCGTCGCAACTGGCTCTTAAACTTACTGAAATGGGCGTTCGCTTTAGTAAAACAGCTTTACCTACAGCAAAATCATTGGTGATAATTGATGGTTTGAATGTAGCTACTGATAAAGTACTCAAAACCAAATATGAAAAAGCCATAAATGCCGGTGCACGAATTATAATTTGGGGAGTTTCGCCCGAAACGCTTTCTTCGCTAAATACTATTTTGCCGTTTCCTCTGGCACTTGAACCGCGTAAAGCTACATCGTTTATCAAAGTGCAAGATGCACCAATTTTATCAAATTTAGAGCACAACGATTTCTATTTTTCAGAATTATTGCCGCTCGGAAAAACCGCTTTAAACTATGGGATGACCGGCGAAATGGTTAAAAATGCGACCGTTTTACTCACTGCTTGCAATACGGAATGGCAAGCCTGGAATGGTCGTCCTGAACCAACTAAAACCGGAAGTGTTTTCCGAAGCGAGATGGAGAAAAAAGGGGTGGGAACTACTTTAATTACTTTTAATCAAGGAAAATCAGAGGTGATGATAGCTTCGTTTGACTTTAAAGACATGCCTATTGAATCGGAGTCGCCCATTCGATTAATGTTAACCAATCTAGGAATACAATTTGATAATTCGATTTATGAAAATAAACGAGCTATTGACTTTAATGGCAACTTGATTAGGTTTAAGGAAGATGCTGATGGCATTAGCTTTTGGGTGTTTAGTCCAAGATCGTTGGTCGATTTATTGGCAGAACCGGATATGCCTAAGTTGAGCTTAGAAATTAAGGAGGTGGCTAATTTCAATTTTATTCTTAATGGAGATAAAAGAGCGCCTCTGAAGGAGATTCCATTAGACAGAGGTTGGAATAAGTTTGTGATAAAATTTAGGGAAAATATTCCTGAAAGCAAGCAAAAAATCAAAGCGATTTTTAAGTGTGACAATATGGATTTTTTTAAACAAATAAACTCAATGAGTGATCGTTAGAAATTTTAACAAAAATGGCAATTTAAAAATATGAAACACCCATGACAATAGTCCTTGACACACATGGATATGATTATGGGTGTTCCATCTGACCGATAAAAAACAATAAATATAAACGGATGAAATACCTAATAATTATATTATTAGTTACCACCTTGGGTTACTCTCAAAGCATTCCAATTGTAACCGTTACTCCTGTCAGAACTTACGTGTATAATGGTTCGCCTCAGGGACCATTTGAGGCATCGAATAACGGTACAAGTAAAAGCTACACTTTTAGTTATGTGGGAACAGGTGCAACAAGTTATGGACCAACCGCCACCTTGCCAACAGCTGCAGGAACTTATACCGCCACAGCCATTGTTTCGGCAAATACTAGTTTTAATGCTGCCAGTTCACAACCCACAGCATTTACAATTTTCGGGCAGGATCCATTAAAATTGTTTCTTACCAATATTCCTTCTGTATCACAAGTAATTAGCACAACAGATTCAGGAACCGGAACAGCTGCAATCAGTACTAAAAGATTTACTTTTAAATCAAAAGATGGTGTCAATACCATTTATGCAATTATGGCTTATCCCAAAGCTGCTGGAGTCTATCCTGGCATTCTTATGTATCATGGGGGAGGAGGCACTGCTGAGGGTTTAGTCAATACCCTTCAAACCTACGCAGCATTGGGTTATGTTACAATGGCTTTAGATGAGCCAGGAATAGCAAGTATAGCAAATTCTTCTCCTTATTCAACTGGGCCATGGAAATCAGTTGCTCCCGGAGAAGGTCCAAAATTAAACGTAGTGGGTGGTAGTCAAAACAGTACACTCTACGATGCAATAATTGGAAGTATTGAGGCATTCAATTTATTAAGTTCGCAACCTAATGTAGATGCCCAAAAAATGGCAGTAACAGGGACCTCCTGGGGTGGATACCTGACTACATTCACTGCGGGTCTGTTGGGTTCCAGAGTGAAAGCTGCTTACTCCACCTGGGGTTGTGGTTTTTATGAAACAGGCTCGTTTTGGTCAAACTCTATTGCCCAAATGCCATCGCATTATAAAAGCGATTGGCTGACTTATTTAGATGCGGGAAGAAGAGCAAAAGATATTACTGCACCCTATTTTATTGAACAGGCAACGAATGACACCTATTTTTGGCCGGAAGCTGTTTCAGCAACGCTAAATGCAATTACAGGGACTAAAAATCATGTTACAATGGCTAACCTCAATCATGCTACTTTGTCCTCTTCTGCTGCAATGAAGCAACGATACATGAGTTACTATTTGAAGGGAGTTGGAAGTCCTTTTGGTACTATAAATATTATAAGTTCTGATATGCAGTTAGATGGTAGTTTGAAAATAAATATGAACGTCAGCCTGCCAGCGGGCGTGTCACTATCCTCCGTCCAATTGTATTATAGTGTACCCACATCGACTTGGCAAACACGCAAATGGATTGAACTTCAGGCAACACTCGTAAGCAGCAATAACTATCAGGTAATACTTCCTTCATCACAGGTAAATCAAGAAGTTAATTACTATGCCAATATGATCGATACGCGTCAGTTTCAGACTTCAAGTGCTATGTATAAAACCACAACTTCATTAAACACAGATACCAATATTGCATTATCAGGTGTTAGTGTTTTTCCAAATCCATT
>Ga0214162_1000267_pt1 | contig 12968 bp, 12 predicted proteins | sample LakMenepilimnion_3_FD_153000 | JGI IMG/M metagenome (GOLD analysis project Ga0214162, IMG submission 153000) | Freshwater microbial communities from Lake Mendota, WI - Practice 20APR2010 epilimnion v5 | ecosystem: Environmental > Aquatic > Freshwater > Lake > Epilimnion/Euphotic zone | place...
GTGCGGAAAAGAAGGCTTTGTTGCAAGCCAAAGAAGTCGCTCGTTTGCAAGAAGTAGTTGACAGGTTCGGTGCAAAGGCATCGAAGGCCACCATGGCGCACAGCATTGAAAAGCGCATTGCTCGCATTGAAGGTGAATCAACCGGCATGCGTAAAAAAGATCGTGCACTCACGGTGAAGTTTCCTCCGCCACCTCAGAGCGGAATCACAGTTGTGACCACAAAGGGTCTTTCAAAGGGTTATGGCGGCCCAGCAATTTTCGAAGATGTTTCATTCGACCTTGGTCGTGGCGAACGCCTACTTGTTCTTGGTCTCAACGGTGCGGGTAAAACCTCACTTCTTCGTATCTTGGCCGGCGCAACGCAAGCAAACATTGGTGATATTGAGTGGGGCTACAAAGTGGAAGTGGGCTACTTCGCCCAGGAACACGACACGCTTGACCCGAATCAATCTCTGATTTGGCATATGCGTCGTGAACTGCCTGCAGGTTCAGCACTCACTGAAACTCAGATGCGTGCGTTGCTCGGTATGTTCGGCTTACAGGGCAGCAAAGTGTTTCAAGAATCCGGTTCATTGTCTGGCGGAGAAAAAACAAAACTCGCTCTCGCCATGTTGATGGTGGGTCGCAACAACGTTCTGCTTCTCGACGAACCTACGAACAACCTCGACCCTGCAAGTCGTGAAGCAGTAGCTGACGCACTTGAATCATGGCCAGGCTCCATCATCATGGTGAGCCACGATGAAGAATTCGTACAGAGGCTTAAGCCCACAAAAGTGATCCTGATGCCTGATGGGCAAGTGGATTACTTCAGCAAGGAATGGCTCGACCTCGTCAGCCTCTCGTAACAATTTTTCGTGCTGTCGACATTTTCATGAACATCTGTTTTTGGTCTGTCGGCGAAGAAACAAATTGGTTTTTGCGATAAAAGTTGACTGCACCATCATCGATGGCGTCGACCGTAATGATGCGAGCACTTGGTCCGCCTTCAGATGCGCGACTCAACCGCAATAGTGCGTCGATAAGCAAAGCACCACCAATCATCTGATTCTGCATTTCTTTCGTTACTGCAAGTTTCCCGATGAGATACGCCGGAATGGCTAGGGGAGCGCCGTGTGCGAGTCGGTTTGGTAGTTCATCTGATTGAAGTTGATGCGCAGCCAATGAGTAGTAAGCAATCACCTGAGAGTCCTTGACGAATACGTATGTATTGGCCGTGCCCATAAGGCGGGCATGTTGAGCGTCGCGAATCAACCAGGTGTTGAGAGAGTCATTGCCGCAATCAAAAGAGCTGACTTCGTGAATCGATGAGTTGTACGCAACCGAACGTGGTGACGGAAGTGATGAGGTCAATCGAGTTCAAGTTTCCACAGATTGTCGTATGCAGTGCGCAAGCGTGGCGCAATGTCGTCAGGCTCGTCGATGCTTGCCATGAGGGCATTGAACTGTGTGGCCGGAATGACTGTGACTTCCCGCAGGCGCAAATGAGACACCAATTCCATTGCACGTTGAACTGCAAGGGTGCGCAGGTAATCACTGACACTTGAGTTCTCAATCTCAGCTGCGAGCTTGATGAGTTCTTTGTCTTCCTGAGAGACCCTGAAAGTGATCTCTGATGATGCGGTCGTTGTTGCCATACATGGCACTGTACCCACTTTGTACCCACAATGTGGGGACAAAGCTAAGAATTGTTGGGGTGCTGGCTTGTCGTGGATTTGATTGGCGAAGATGCGGTGACAGAGATCAAAGAGGTGCGAGAAGTTCTTGAGGTGCTTGGATTGCTTCTGCGGTAACGACAACGTCCCCCTGATACGGTCAGCCACTATGAAATACGGAATTTTTGGTGGAGCAGTTAACGACGGAACGGTCGACGATGTGGTGGCTGAGGCCCGCTCGGCAGAACAAGATGGGTTCGCCAGTTACTGGGCACCGAACATCTTTGGCCACGATGCGCTTACTGCGTTGGCCATTGTGGGCCGTGAAGTACCCCGTATCGAATTGGGTACGTCTGTAGTTCCTACATACCCACGTCACCCTCACGCCATTGCTCAGCAGTGCCACACGGTGGCAGCGGCTTCAGGTAATCGCCTCACGCTTGGTATTGGTCTTAGCCACAAAGTGGTTATCGAGAGCATGCTTGGCATGTCATACGACAAGCCAGTACGTCACCTTCGCGAATACCTCAATGTTCTTATGCCGTTATCACGTAACGAAACGGCTCACTTTGATGGCGAAACCTACAAGGTGCATGCAAACATCTCGGCTAAGGGTTCTAACGGCTTCGGAGTTGTTGTTGCAGCACTTGGTGAACAGATGTTGCGGGTTACTGCAGCTCTTGCTGACGGCACGCTTACATGGTGCACTGGCCCAGCAACACTTGCTGGTCACACCATTCCAACAATCACTAAAGCGGCAGACGAATTTGATCGACCGGCTCCGCGCATTATCGCCGCGCTTCCGGTGTGCGTAACAAACGACAAAGTTGCTGCGGCAGAACGCGCAGCAAAGGTATTCGCCGTGTACGGCACATTGCCGAGCTATCGCGCCATGCTTGACCGTGAAGGTGCGGCTGGTCCTGCTGATATTGCCATCATGGGTTCAATTGGTGAAGTACAAGACAGAGTTGCTGCTTTGGCAGACATTGGTGTCACCGATTTTGCTGCAGTGGAATTTGGTGCAACGCCTGAAGAGATAGCCAATACTCGTGAGGCCATCAAGGGTCTGTTGAAGTAGATATGAACTACACGGGCTATCAGTCATTAACCGTTGAGTTGATGGATGGGGTTGCCCATGTTGTCATTGATAATCCGCCGATCAATTTGTTTGATCTGGTTCTCTATCCCGAATTGGCAAAACTCACTTCCCAGCTTCGTGATGACGACGATGTTCGTGCAGTGGTTGTGTCATCTGCGAATCCAGAGTTCTTCATAGCGCATTTTGATGTATCAAGAATTTTGCAACTGCCTACTGGGCAACCAGCGCCAACTGAACTTAATCATTTCCATGTGATGTGTGAGACATTTCGCACGATGCCTAAAGTGACAATTTGTGCAATAGATGGCCGCGTAGGAGGCGGCGGAAGTGAAGTGACTCTCAGTATGGATATGCGGTTTGCATCTCCTCGCGCCGTGTTTAATCAGCCCGAAGTGGCATTGGGCATTATCCCTGGGGGTAGCGGAACAGTTCGTTTGGCTCGCTTAGTGGGTCGCTCTCGTGCTCTTGAAGTTGTTCTGGGCAGTGATGATATTGACGCGCACACTGCGGAAAAATGGGGGTGGGTAAACCGGGTTGTCGATAACCCTGTTGAGCATTCATTGGCTATGGCTCGACGTATTGCTTCGTTCCCTGCCGCTGCTGTGCAAGCCGCGAAGCGTTCGATCTTGCGTAGTGATGATCATGTGGTTGAAGACTTGCTTGCAGAAGCCGGGGAGTTCAATGCTCTTCTGTCGGACCCACGAGCCATTGCTGCCATGAATAATTTCATGGAACGTGGTGGTCAGACTCGCGAAGGTGAACTTCGTTTGGGTGAACTAGCCACCGAAATCAACGACTAAACCTTCAATTCTTGTTATGCATTGCTGAAAGGTAATGCTGTAGTGATGGTTTCCCTCTTTGATTCAGTGACATTTGCTCATGGCCCAGCCATGAAGAACCGTTTTATGTTGGCTCCACTAACGAACCAACAAAGCCACGTAGACGGAACATTGTCCGAGGATGAGTTCCGCTGGCTAACAATGCGTGCTCAGGGTGGTTTTGCACTCACCATGACATGTGCTTCACACGTGCAAGCGGTTGGTCAAGGTTTTGCTGGCCAGTTGGGCTGCTTCGGTGATCAACACCTTGAGGGCCTGACGCGTCTTGCTGATGCCATCAACAAAGAAGACAGTTTGTCTTTTGTGCAGCTTCATCATGCAGGTCGCCGTTCACCGAAAGAACTGATTGGAGGGCAGCCACTCAGTTCTGGTGTCGACGAAAAGATGGATTCTCGCGCAATGACCACTGGCGAAGTGGAACAGATGGTGGAAGCGTTTATTGAGGCAGCTGTGCGTAGTGAGAAAGCTGGCTACCACGGGGTGGAACTTCACGGTGCTCATGACTACCTCATCTGCCAGTTCCTGAATGCCGAACTCAATGTTCGTACTGATAAATACGGTGGCTCGTTGGAAAATCGTTCGCGCGTCTTGTTTGACATTGTTGATGGCATTCGTGCTCGTTGCGGTGCCGACTTGAACCTTGCGGTTCGTCTTTCGCCTGAACGTTTCGGCATGAAAACTTCAGAAATAGTTGAGGTGTACCACCGTCTTGTTGACTCGGGAAAAGTAGACATGATTGACATGTCGTTGTGGGACTGTTTCAAAGTCGCAGTTGATGAGGACTGCAATGGCAAGGTTCTTATTGACATTTTTGCCAACCTTGAACGTGGTGCAACCAAACTTGCCGTTGCCGGCAAGTTGTATTCTGCAGCAGATTGTCAACGCGCAGTAGATGCGGGTGCTGACATTGTTGCTGTCGGTAGGGCAGCAGTTACTAATCATGATTTCCCTCGTCTTGCGAAAGACCCAGCATTCGCAATGCGCACATTGCCGGTTCCGCGCGCCACATTGAGCGCTGAAGGACTCAGCGAATCATTTATTAGTTATATGGGTAACTGGCCTGGCTTCGTAGAAGCTGAATAATTACTTCCTAGTTGATGCTGCCAGGTAAAGCCTCGGCATGATGTCTTTGCATTCCATCTGAGCAAGTGCTTTACAGAACTTCTCAGCATCCGCGCCAAGAGCAGCAATTGCCTCTGCGCCAGTCTTGGCAGCAATAGCTTTCTCGCAAGTCTCTTTACTCATTTGGATAGAGCCACATGCGCGGTTGAACTCTTGTGACTTCTGAGCAGCAGTAGGGGGCGAAGTTGGGCCAACCTTGTTCGGCTGACCAGCATTGTTTGGTTGCCCGCCATTGTTTGGCTGGCCACCGTTATTTGGTTGCCCACCATTGTTCTGCGGTGGGTTATTGCCGTTTGTGTTTTGCTTGATGTCTTGGTTTGGCTGCTGCTGATTGATCTTTTCTTGGTTGTCCTTCTTGGCTTCATCCATTTTCTCGTTGAACGCTTGCTCTTCCGGATCTTCGGTCGCAAGATCTTCCAACAAATCTTCATCATCTGCTGCTGCGTCGGCAGATGTGTATGCAGTCTTGTATTCCTTTGAAATGACTTGCTTGTTAACGCCGGACTTCTTGACACGAACGCGATATAGGACAACTCCATCCATCCATACGTCGTCTTCATCGGTTGACGAAACTCCGAAGATTAAGCGACCTGATTTTGTTGAACCAGAATCGAGTTCTTCCCATTCAGGTTCGTCTGCGTCATAGGCGACTTCAAGGACAGCATTGCGCTTTGCAGTTTTAGGGGTCAAGGTCACAGTGATTTCGCAGTCGTCTTCGTCGACGCCTTCCACCATTTGTCCATCGGCGCAATCGCCAGTCATGTAGACCTTGACGGTCTTTTTTGCAGCTGCGTTCACTGTGTTTGGAACAACACTGGTGATAAGGCCAGTCAGCAACACTGAGCTAGCTAATAGGGCGCGAATCTTCATGGGTACTCCTTGCGGTCGTGTGGCAAAAGTCACCACATGAGGAGATTATCCAGTTATTGAAAAATTATCAAGTGGGAAAACTAGTGAAGGTGGACTGGGGTTCCGGTGCCGCCAACTTGATCAAAGAAGTCGTTGCCCTTGTCGTCGACCACTATGAACGCTGGGAAGTCCTGAACTTCGATCTTCCAAACAGCTTCCATTCCTAGTTCTTCATATTCCAAGACTTCAACCTTGGTGATGCAATCTTGGGCAAGTCGTGCAGCTGGACCACCTATTGAACCTAGGTAAAACCCGCCGTAAGTTTTGCACGCATCAGTCACTTGGCGCGACCTGTTGCCTTTTGCAAGCATCACAAAGCTTCCGCCAGCAGCTTGAAACTCTGCGACATAACTATCCATGCGGCCAGCAGTAGTGGGTCCAAATGAGCCAGACGCCATTCCTGTTGGTGTCTTTGCAGGACCTGCGTAATACACGCAATGGTCTTTCATGTATTGCGGTAACCCGTTACCAGCATCAACTCGCTCTTTTAGTTTTGCGTGTGCAATGTCGCGCGCCACAACCATCGGCCCTGTCAACATGACGCGCGTCTTGACTGGGTACTTCGACAACGTGGCACGAATCTGATCCATTGGTTGAGTGAGATCAATGCGAACAACCTCTTCGCTGAGGTCCTCGTGAGTTACCTCTGGCAAGAAACGCGCTGGGTCTGTTTCAAGAGCCTCAAGGAAGATTCCGTCGCGGGTGATTTTTCCGAGCACTTGACGGTCTGCACTGCATGACACCGCAAACGAAACGGGGCAACTGGCACCGTGACGTGGAAGGCGGACAATGCGCACGTCGTGGCAGAAATACTTTCCACCGAACTGTGCACCAATGCCTGTCTCTTGCGACAACTTCAGAACTTTTTGCTCTAAATCAAGATCGCGGAATGCATGACCAAGTTCGCTGCCCTGTGTAGGAAGTGAATCGAGGTAATGAGCACTAGCCAATTTTGCTGTTTCTACTGCTTGTTCGGCAGAGGTGCCGCCAATAACAATTGCCAAGTGATACGGAGGGCATGCAGCAGTGCCAAGCGTGATCATCTTTTCAAACACCCAAGGAAGAAGTGCCTTTTCGTTTAATAGCGCTTTCGTTTCTTGGAACAAGTAACTCTTGTTTGCAGAACCGCCACCCTTAGCCATGAAGAGGAACTTGAATGAGTCGCCATCAACGGACGCAATCTTGATTTCAGCTGGCAAGTTGTTGCCGGTGTTCTTCTCCTCGTACATGGTGATGGGAGCCATCTGGCTGTAGCGAAGGTTGCTTGTTTGGTATGTATTGAAAACGCCGCGAGCAATTGCTTCTTCATCGCCTCCACCAGTCATCACGAACTGACCCTTTTTGCCCTTCACAATTGCTGTGCCGGTGTCTTGACACATTGGCAAAACTCCGCCAGCCGCAATGCCGGCATTCTTCAGCAGGTCGAGTGCAACAAAGCGGTCATTCGCGCTTGCTTCAGGGTCAGACAAAATATTGCTGAGTTGTTGAAGGTGATCTGTGCGCAAGAGGTGTGCAATGTCGCGCATTGCGGTTTGTGTGAGAAGAGTGATGGCTTCTGGAGTGACCTTCAGAAACGTGCCAAGGGGGGTCTCGACTTCTGAGACTCCGTCTTTCGATAGCAATCGGTATTCGGTGGTATCTGGCCCTAACGGGAAGATCTCTGAAAAGACAAAATCTGGCATGTGCCTAGGTTAGAACGAACCCACTCGGGGCGCTCTATGCGCTGGGGTCTATAGGCCAATCATGCTTCGGGTACCTGCCAGCCATCTCTTTGCGCACTTCCGCCCATGAGCCTTTCCAGAAGCCAGGCAGGTCGGCAGTGATCTGAATGGGGCGTTGCGCAGGTGACAAAAGTTGAACGCGTAACGGGACGGTCTTGTTGAGAACTGATGGGTGAGTGGTGACGCCATAGAGGTGTTGTACGCGTATGGAAATCACCGGAGCAGTTGGGTCTGTGTAGTTGATATCAACTGGTTGGCCACGAGGTGGAGAAAACTGCTGCGGTGCAAGTTGGTCAAGTCGCGAACTTGCATCCCAGCCAAGGGTTGATTGCAACACCATGGTGACATCAACTTTGGCGAGGTCGCTGCGCGACGTTGCACCAGCAAGAAACGGCACAAGCCATTCCTCGAGCGTTGCGAGTAGGTGAGCATTCGAGGTTTCGGGCCATGCGTCACCTTGGTGGTGGCGCAGAAACGCAATGCGCTGTCGAAATGCAGTAGCTGAGCCATTGCCAAGCACGGCCATGTTTGTTGCGCGAACTCGTTCTAGAAGGGCGTCAGTTGTTTCGTCGCCTGGCGTTGGTTGCAGATCGCGTTCGTCAATGCGGATGCTTCCCACTTTGCGCACCACGCGTTGCACGAGGTCGTCACGTGATTTATCCCACAGTAAGTAGGACTCAAGCTCGACATCGTCACCCAGCACCGTGGCAATGAATTCAATATCCACCGCAGCTCCCCTGCGAAGCCGAGAAGTAGACCGTTGGGCATCAATATCGGCTGCAACCACAAACCTTTCGCGCGCAATCGGGTCTTTCGAATCCATGGTTACGCCGCCGCCACCTCGCATCACAAACTGGCCTGGCGAAGTTCTGCGCATGCCAAGCCTGTCTGGGTAAGCCGATAGCAAAACAACGCCACACAATGAATCAACGGCGTCATCGGAAACGTTGTCATCAGTATGAATTGATGAGCGTCGTGCAATATCGCGTGCTGCTTCAAGTACGCGCCGGGTAGCTCCACGATCTGCTGCATCGTGGTGTGCAATTCCAAGCACCGCTTTCACGCGCAATGCAAGATCTGCTGGCAGCGTGTCCGGTTTGCCCCTCATAATGTCGCGCTCTTCCAACAGTGCAGCAACGACGCAGGCAATCCAACCGTGAGGGTGAAGGTCTCGGTTGCGAGCAACCATGGTGCCCAGGCGTGGGTGCAGTGGCAAACCAAGTACAGACCTACCAAGTGGGGTGATGTGGCCTTCATTATTCAGCAAGTGCAACATGGTCAACGTGTCAGTAGCTACGCGCAAAGACTTCTCTGGCAGCGCATCGAGAAATGACAACTGTGCAAGCGGGGTTCCCCATGCTGCAACTTCTAACGCAACACCACACAAATCAACTTGGGTGATCTCGGCCGGTAAATGCGGAAGGCGAGTGGAGTCTTCGATACGGCTCCACAATCTGTATGCAACACCTTCACGTACGCGTCCTGCACGGCCACTGCGTTGATCAGCAGACGCTCGCGATGATGTAACAGTGACTAATTCGGTAAGGCCTGTTCGCGAATCAAGTCGTGGCACTCGTGCGATACCAGCATCAACCACGATGTGGACTCCGTCAACAGTAAGAGAAGTTTCGGCAATATCGGTAGATAACACCACGCGACGACGGCCAAGGCCACTGGCGTTTAACGCTGCGTCTTGTTCGGAAAATGGCAGAGCACCTGCCAGGCGCAACACGTCAACATTGCCCGCCACGCGTTCTTTCAGCAGTGTTTGCGCCCGGTTGATCTCACCGATACCAGGCAAGAAAACCAAGATGTCGCCGTCGTCAGTGTTGAGCGCACCGAGAACTACATCGGTAATTGCGTTTTCAAGTCGGTCGTTACGTTGGCGTGGAACGTAACGCACATCTATAGGGAATGTGCGTCCTTCTGAAGTGATGATTGGGGCATCGCCTTGGTCGTCTGCAAGCACGTGAGCAAACAATTGTGTTTGGGCAGTGGCAGACATCGCCAAGATCTTTATGTCTGTAGAAAATGTCTTGATTGCGTCGAGAAGAAATGCAAGACCAAGGTCTGTTGGCACGTTGCGTTCATGCACTTCATCGAAAATCACAAGTGCAGTGCCATCAAGTGTTGGGTCGTTTTGTAGTCGCCGAGTCAGAATTCCTTCTGTCAACACTTCGATACGTGTGTTGGCACCAATCTTTCGCTCGTCACGAGTCTGGTATCCAACTGTGTCGCCAACTTTCTCGCCCAGCATGTGTGCCATCCGTTGTGCTGCTGCTCGTGCAGCGAGACGACGCGGCTCAAGCATCACAATTTTGCGGCCCGCTACCCAGCCTTCATGCAACAGACGAAGTGGAACAAGAGTTGTTTTACCCGCACCAGGTGGAGCAATGAGAACGGAATGTCGACGAGAGGCGAGAGCGTCTCTTAGTTCGGCAATGGCCTCTTCAACAGGGAGGCCTGTGTTCGGTAACGAATCAGACAAGTGCGGGTGTGCCGCGGAATGAACCAGGGTCACCAGGCGCAGGAATGGTGGGTCGAGACCAGTTGGTCAGGGCTGCCACGGCTGCGGCAACTTCTTTCCAGTCAGCTGAAGTCCACCCTTGCGCTGCGTTCGGAACAGATCCGTCAGACTTGATGAGAACAAACGCAGGAAGCTCGGATAATCCGAGTGCCTTCACCGCAACACGATCTGGATCACAGAAGACTAAGAATTCATCGGCGTACGGGCCAAGGAACGCGCGGGCATCGCTTGCTTCGCAGGTGACAATGAAGTTGATACGAACTGCAGCACCAGAGAATTGACGAAGAATGCGGACAGCGGTTTCGAGAATCCACGAGCTCTCGTTCGTGAATGGGTCAAGAACCACAGAAGCAAGGTGAAAAGTGGTGAGCCACTGTTGAAGAGTCTTCGCGTCACCTTTGAGGGGGGTGAGGGTGAGGTCCATGCTGGGGTTGGGGAGAGATGCGGTTGCCACGGCTTCAACGCTAGTTCAGTAGCGTTGAGAACATGCACCCCATCGAGCATCTCCGTTATGTGGCACGAGCCCATGGGGCAGACCCAGTGGAAGTTGCAATGGGGGCAGCCGACGCTCTTGCGGGCATTTCCCGTGATCCGGCGGCGGCCTTGGTGGCGGCTCGGCGCCTGGTTGAACATCACCCGACAAACGCTCCGCTGTGGTCTGTGTGCGCCCATGCAGTCACATCTATGGACCCGTACCGAGACGTTGACGATGTGGCGCGCCGAATTGCTAATGACGCCACCGCGACCCACTTAGTTGACGCACTTGACGGCGCGTCAACCATTTGCATGATTGGTTGGTCTGGTCATTTGGTTGATGCACTGGCACGACGCGGAGACATTCACGCTCTTGTTGTCGATTCATTAGGTGACGGGCAAGATGCATTGCGTTACTTGTCACGTCGCGAAGTGAGTTGTGAACTAGTCGCACCTGAGGGTCTTGCATCGGCAGCTGAATGCGCTGATGCAACAATCTTGTCTGCACTCGCAGTCGGCAATGACAGTGTGTTGTGCGCAGGTGGTTCATTGGCGCTTGCCGCTGTCGCATATTGCGTTGAACAGCCAGTGTGGATGGTGGCATCTGAAGGCACACGCTTGCCAGACGGATTGTTTACAGCAATGGTTGCCGGAGTGCGTGATCGTCCAGACCCATGGGCGTCAGGGTTTGATGTTGTGCCACACGCACTCATCACTTCTGTATTTGGGCCATCCATTACGTCAGGTACCGCTGACACGCTTGCCCGTATGAAGGCGTGCCCTGCTGCCGATGAACTTCTTCGGCGCAGTGTTGTGTGACCGTTCCGTCTAGTTTGGGAATCTCTAATCAACAAGGAGTTTTCTGATGGGCGAAATGGTCGAATTCAAAAGTAACGGCGGAACATGCACTGGCTATCTTGCTGGCACCAGTGGCCCTGGTGTCATCGTTATTCAAGAATGGTGGGGCTTAGTTCCACACATCACTGACATTGCCGATCGTTTCGCTGCAGAAGGTTTTGTTGCACTCGCACCGGATATGTATCACGGTGAAGTGACTGATGAGCCAGACATGGCTGGCAAGTTGCTGATGAGCATGAATCTTGCAACAGCAGGAAAAGATCTCAGTGGTGCAGTTGATTTGTTGCAAGAACGCACTGGTCGCGCCAAAGTTGGCGTCACTGGTTTCTGTATGGGTGGCGGGCTTGCTCTAATGGCTGCATGTTTGCGTCCAGATGCAATTGCGGCTGCTGCACCGTTCTACGGCGGTATGCGCCCAGACACTGTTATTGAATGGGACAACTTGGCAGCGGTAGTGGAAGGTCATTACGCCGCAACAGATAGAGGCACGGCTGCACCAGAAGCTGTGAAGGAACTAGAAGCAACATTGCGCGCTAAGGGCAAGAACGCCACGTTTCATGTGTATCCCGGAACACAGCATGCATTCTTCAACGACACTCGCCCTGAGGTGTACGACGCTGCAGTTGCAAAAACTGCGTGGGATCGCACTCTTGCGCTATTCCGCGCGAATCTCTAATTCAGAGAATTAGGAAAGTTCGGCGATTGCGTCTGCAATTGCAATAGCGCGTTGTGCGTTTGCAACGTGAAGATTCTCAATCATGCGGCCGTCAAGCTGAACAACGCCCTTGCCTGCTGCAAGAGCTTCGTCGAATGCAGCAATAACTTTGCGTGCATGTTCCACTTCGGCTTCGCTTGGTGACCATACGTCGTTTGCAACACCAACTTGGTCCGGGTGAATGAGGGTTTTTCCATCAAAGCCCATCTCGGCACCTTGAACGCACTCTGCACGGAATCCGTCTGCATTCTTGATGTCGTTGTAGACACCGTCGAGAATTGTCTTTCCAGCTTCACGTGCCGCAAGAAGAGCTGTGTGAAGGCTTGGGTAGAGCGGTGCGCGACCAGGTACCTGAGCTGCGCGCAGTTCCTTTGCCAAGTCGTTTGTTCCCATAACAAGAACTGCAACGCGAGGGTGTGCAGCAATCTCACGGCAATCAAAGATTGCTGTGGGGGTTTCGATCATCGCCCAGATCATCATCTCTTTTGGTGCACCGGCAGCATCAAGTGCAGCTGACACTTCATTTACTTCAGCAACAGAGTTGATCTTTGGAATTACAACTGCTGACACGCATGCTTTTGCAGCTGCGGCAACATCTGCATGGCCCCATGGTGTTGCAAGTGCGTTACAACGAATGGTGAGCTCACGCTTGCCGTATTCGCCAGAGTTCACGGCTGCAATTGCTTGAGCGCGTGCAACATCTTTCGAATCTGGTGACACTGCGTCTTCAAGGTCGAAGATGATCGCATCAGTAGAAATTCCTTTAGCTTTTTCAAGTGCGCGCTCGTTAGCGGCGGGCATATACAAAGCGGAACGGCGTGGACGTTGTGCAGACATGATGTCTCCTCAGTGTTGTGGGGTTTAGAAACCGTAAGAAGCGGCAAGTGCTGGGTCACGCTCTGCCAATTGACGAGCGAGTTGAACGACAACTTTGCACTGCTTTACAGATGCATCGTCTTCCATCTTGCCGTCAAGCATTACTGCACCAGTGCCGTCGCCCATTGCGTCAATAACGCGCTGTGCTTGCAACACGTCAGAAGGACGAGGACTAA
>Ga0214162_1000268_pt1 | contig 12945 bp, 13 predicted proteins | sample LakMenepilimnion_3_FD_153000 | JGI IMG/M metagenome (GOLD analysis project Ga0214162, IMG submission 153000) | Freshwater microbial communities from Lake Mendota, WI - Practice 20APR2010 epilimnion v5 | ecosystem: Environmental > Aquatic > Freshwater > Lake > Epilimnion/Euphotic zone | place...
ACGGACTGTTAACCGAAAATTGGGTTTTGATTGACCTGCCCCATCTGCTTTTCCAGATGGGTGTCGATGTTTTTGCTCAACTTAAAAAGTGAGTTAAGGCCAGAATTTCTTGCTTGCAATGTTTGCACCTTCTGCCATGGCAGAAAATTTCGCATAAACAATTTCACTGTCTACGGCGCCAAATCCTGCAAAGGTGCCAAAGCCACAGTCGCTGCCTGCAATCACACGATCTTTGCCTACAATTTCTGCAAACTTTTGAATGCGTTGAGCCACCAGGCGCGGGTGTTCAATGAAGTTTGTTGTGGAATCCAATACGCCAGGAATTAAGATTTTGTCTTCTGGAATTTCAGATTTCATCTCAGCGAATGTTTCCCATTCATGCGCATGCCTCGGATTTGATGTCTCAAACAGCAGGCCTTGCGGTTTGGCTTTCAGTACGGTTGGCAGAATGGTGGCCAGTGGCACATCTTTGTGATGAGGCCCTTCGTAGTTGCCCCAGCACACATGCATTCTGACTCGATCGGCGGGAATGGCTACAAGTGCAAAATTCAAAGCCTCAACGTGCTTCTCAATTCTAGATAGGTAAACGTCATCCTCTAGATCTTTGTACATCATGTGACGTCCTAAGCCTAAATCAGGTGAGTCAATTTGCAAGATGAGGCCTGCGTCCACAATGGCATGGTATTCGTGACGCAAAGCATGTGCCAACGCTTCAAGGTATGCGTCGTCGTTGGCATAGTGCTGATTAGGTTGAAAAAGCGATACAACACCCGGTGATGCTGCATTCATAAAAATATGTTTGGCACCATGTTTCTTTGCTGCATCTTTCACACGCTTGATGTCGTTGTGTAGAGGGCGCTCATCTTTCACGGCAATTGGGCCTACACAACAAGGTCGTCTGTACGTGGGTGTGCCACCTCCGCTTGATGCGCGATTCATAAACCCCGGATATTCAAGCAAGTCTGCTGGCGTTCGCCTAGGGCTATCACCATCAAAGCCTGTGTATCTGTCTTTGATATACGTTGCATAACTTATCTTGCTCATCTCGCCATCGGAGACGATATCAATTCCGGCCACAACCTGACGCCTTACAACCTCATCAACCGCATCTGCCATCACTTGGTCAAAGATTGCCTCGTCGACAGGTTCGCCGCGCTCTAGTGAAAATATTTGATCCACAACTGTTTGTGAACGTGGAAGTGATCCAACATGAGTTGTCAGGAATCGATCTTGATGATGGCGTGTCATTTTTTCCCCTTATCTTTTACGTGTGTCTGTTCGTTCAATATGAAATTTTTGTTTCAGTTCTTTTTGCAGCTTCACGCAATGCTTGTGTAAACAGCGCTGTGGTCACATTGGCAAAATACCGCGCCCCAATGGCTGCATAAAACTCTTCATCTTTTTGAGTCAATGCCAATACGCCTGGACACTTGCCCTGATGCTTAACATCTTTGATGACCTTAATGATGGCCTCTTGCACTTCCGCGTCTTGCCAACGGTTCTCATGCCCCATGGTGTGTGCCAAATCGTTCGGTCCTACAAAAACTGCATCGACACCCTCAACTGCAGCAATTGCGGCTGCATTCTGTACACCTAAGGGGGTTTCGATCATCACAACGAGGGCCAAACTTTCGTTGCTTAAACTCGTATGACTGACGCCGCCAAATGCGCCATAGCCTGCGGCTCGAGGACTAAATGCACTGCCTCTATTGCCCCCCTTATTGCCTGGCAAAGGATATCGAATCATCCTGGAAAGCCTAAGTGCTTGCTCTGGTGTTTCAACCATCGGAACTTGCACGCCACTGGCACCCATGTCTAAGACGCGTGGTATGTCTCTTTCAAAACACCTAACGATGGGTGTGATGCCGCTTGACCTAGCAGCTCGAAGCATATTTTCAGTCGTTTGAAAATCAGCACTGCCATGCTCGTTGTCAATGACTACAAAATCAAATCCGGCATAGCCACACATTTCAATGATGGAAGGGCAGGGAATGCTGTTAAAAATACCTTTTAAAACCTTATCCGATTTCAGCATGCCTGAAAGGCGCGAATCGATGGGGTGAATATTTGTGCTCATTTTGTAGATTCCCTCTTTATTTAATTCACAAACTGCTCAGAGCCCACAATGCCCAGCTTGGTCAGCCCAATGCGCTGGGCACTGGCCATGACCAAGGCAACAGACTCGTACTTGGCTTTGGCGTGCGAGCGAATGTGCAATTCGGGTTGCGGTTGAGTGGCTGCCGCCTCTGTGAGTTTGAGCTCCAGATCGGCACGACCCGCTAAAGGACGGCCATTCCAATTGATCACGCTGCTCGCGTCCACATCAATCTTGACGACCACAGGGTCTATCTTTTTAGTCGGCGGTGAGGAAACTGGCATGTCCAAATTCACAGAGTGAAGCTGCGCCGGAATGGTGATGATCAACATGATCAAGAGCACCAGCATCACGTCAATCAAGGGCGTGGTGTTGATCTCCATCATCACTTCGGGTTCGTCACTCGAACTGGAGCCTACGTTCATGGCCATGGTCTTGTTCCTTTATTGCGGCTCGGTGATGAACCCGACCTTGGTGATGCCGGCGCGCTGCACCGCATACATCACCCGGCCCACCGACTCAAAGTCGCTCTTGCCGTCACCCCGAATCTGAACTTCGGGCTGCGGCTTCATGACCGAAAACTTCTTCATGCGCTGCAGCAAGTCGTCTGAGTTTTTAATGGGCGTGTCGTACAAGAAGATCTTGCCCTTCACATCCACCGAGATGATCACGGTCTCTGGCTTGGTCTCTCGCACCAAGTTTTTCTCTTTGGGCAAGTCCACCTTGATAGAAGTGGTCACCACAGGAATCGTGATCAAGAAGATGATCAGCAAAACCAACATCACGTCCACCAAGGGCGTGGTGTTGATCTCGCTCATGATCTCATCGTCTTTTTCTGAACCGATGTTCATTGACATGATGGGCCTCTTGGTAAATAGAGATGGGTCGAGTCAGTCAAATGAATTACTTGTTGCTAGAAGCCAGCAACACAGAATGCAAGTCAGAGCCAAATGCGTTCACATCTTCCATGATGGCCTTGTTGCGGCGCACGAGCCAGTTGTAACCGAGCACCGCAGGCACGGCCACTGCCAAACCAATGGCCGTCATGATCAAAGACTCGCCCACGGGGCCGGCCACTTTGTCAATCGACGCTTGGCCAGACATACCGATCTTGACCAGCGCGTTGTAGATGCCCCAAACCGTGCCGAACAATCCCACGAAAGGTGAAGTAGAGCCCACCGTGGCAAGCACAGCCAAGCCGTCTTGCATGCGGCTTTGCACGTTGCCAATGGCGCGCTGAATGCTTTGGGTGCTCCAGGTATTGAAATCAACGGCGCCCAAAAGGCCCGTGTGTTTGTTGGCACTCTCTAGCCCCTTTTCTGCAATGAAGCGGAAAGGGCTGTCTTCGGCCAAGCCGTCTGCGCCTTGGCGCAAAGAGGCCGCAGACCAGAACGAGTCTTGGGCGGCCTTGGCAAACTTGGCGGCCTTCGATTGTTCAAAGAACTTGGTGATGATCACGTACCAAGAGCCCATCGACATGAGCACCAAGATGAGCAAAGTGCCCTTGGCCACGATGTCGCCTTGAGCCCACAAGGCGCTTAAGCCGTAGGGGTTTTCTTCGTGGGCTGAAGGCGCTGCTGCGGGTGCTGCCTCAGCAGCGGGTGCGGGCGCCGCTGCTGCAGGCGCTGCTTCTTTGGGCTTGGCCGCAAAGCTGGTGCTGGCCAAGGACAGGCCGGCTACCAAGCCAATGGCCAGGGCGAGAGTTTTGAGTTGCTTGATCATGGGAGGACTCCTCTGAAACGGATTCAATTAATTTAAAAAATGTTCAACAAAAAATAGGGTTGCTTGGAAAGGTGCTTATTCCAAACGCCATGTGTATTTCATGCTCGCCCAGCTTTGCTGGGGTTTGCCATCCACCGTAGCAGCTTTGAACTGGCACTTGGACAAGCCGGCGCGGGCCGCTTCATCTAGTCGCCTAAATCCAGACGATTTCTCTACGGCCGATTCAAGGACCTTGCCGTCTGCGCCGACCAAGAATTTGAGCTGCACAGTGCCTTCTTCTTCCAAGCGCTTGGAGGCGCTGGGGTACTCGGGCTTCTCGCAACTGGAAGCGCTGATCACGGCAGCAGTTTGCACGGGAGGTGCAGGCGGTGCGGGTGGTGCAGGCGGCGCCGTCATTTGCACAGGCAATGGCGAAGGCGGTGCTACAGGCTGCGGCGTGTTGGACACAGCGGCAATGGCGTTCACGGGGGGTGGCGTAGCCACTTGGATGTCCACGGGCGGCACATAAGAAGGTGGCGGCGGCGGCAAATTCTTAGGGGGCGGAGGTGGGGGCGGCGGAGGCGGAATGTCCGGCTTGGTTTCTTCCAAAAGAACGGCTTCTACCGGCCCTTTGATGACCTTCACAAACTTGCGCGCAAGTCCGGAATTGATGGCCCAAAACAGCAGCCCATGCAACACAACCACCACAGTCAACCCGATCAGATGCTTTCGGGGTGTTCGTTGCCGTCTGGCGAAGTCAATCATTTGCTACTTTTCTATGTTTATATTTAAGCATTTTAAGCAAGCAAGGTCTGCGCTGGCACGTAATCATATGCAAGGGTGTTGGCGACCGCTTCGTAGCTGACCTGGCCCAGCGCCACGTTAAGCCCATGGCGCAGGTGAACGTCGTCAAGCAGGGCTTGCTTCCAGCCTTTGTTGGCGATGGCTAAGGCGTGGCCGATGGTGGCGTTGTTCAGCGCAAAAGTAGAGGTGCGCGCAACCGCGCCGGGCATGTTGGCCACGCAGTAGTGCACCACGCCATGCACAACAAAGGTGGGTTCGGCATGAGTGGTGGCGTACGAGGTCTCGAAGCAGCCGCCCTGGTCGATGGCCACATCCACCACCACAGCGCCTTTTTTCATTGATTCCACCATGGCCCGCGTCACCAGCTTAGGCGCCGACGCACCCGGGACGAGCACGCCGCCGATGACCAACTCGGCATCGAGCACAGCGTCCTCCAGGTTTTGCACGCTGCTGTACAGCGTCTGGATGCGATTGCCAAAAACAAGATCGAGCTGGCGCAGGCGGTCTACATTGCGATCAATCACGGTGACGCGCGCGCCCATGCCGACGGCCATTTGCAAAGCATGGGTGCCGACCACGCCCGCCCCCAGAATGACCACATGCGCCGAAAGCACGCCCGGCACGCCGCCAAGCAATACACCCATGCCGCCCTTGGACTTTTCCAAATGCGCCGCGCCCGCTTGCACAGCCATGCGGCCAGCTACCTCGCTCATGGGTGCCAACAGTGGCAAGCCGCCGTTGACGCCGGTAATGGTCTCGTAGGCGATACATATGGCGCCCGACTGGACCAAGGCAGCGGTCTGAGCCGGGTCCGGGGCAAGGTGCAAATAGGTGTACAGAATCTGACCGGGGCGGAGCATGGCGCATTCCTGGGGCTGCGGCTCCTTGACCTTGACGACCATATCGGCCTGCGCAAACACGCTAGCCGCATCGGGCACCAGCGTGGCGCCAGCGGCTTGATAGAGCGCGTCGGACAAACCAATAGCCTGGCCAGCACCGCTTTGCACCAGCACGCTGTGGCCATGGCCGCACAACTCGCGCACGCTAGCTGGCGTCAGACCGACACGATATTCATGATTTTTGATTTCTGTGGGCAGGCCGATTAGCATCAACTTTCTCCTTTAAGTGGTGGTGTCCGGCAGTGTGAATCAGACCCGAAATAATGAATAGTTTTATTAAAATTCGGCTATATTCATTAGCATTACTAATAACTGAAAGCCGATGCAAATCTTTGATTCCCACGCGCTCGAGTGCCTAGCGGCCATCGTAGAGGAAGGTAGTTTTGACCGGGCTGCGACGCGCTTGTCCATCACGCAGTCGGCCGTATCGCAGCGCCTGCGCACGCTGGAGATGCAAGCCGGTGCGGTGCTCATCGTGCGCACGAGGCCGCTCAAAGCTACCTCTGCAGGGCGCTATTTACTCAAGCACGCCTTGCAACTGCGCCTCTTGCGCGCCGACCTAGACCGCGATTTGCAAGCCCTGGTCCCGCGGGAGTCCCCCAGCGCGCAGGGGCAGGAGCGATTGGCCATCGCCGTCAACGCCGACAGCATTGCCACGTGGGTGTTGCCGGCTTTGCAAGCGCTGGCGCAAGCCGGCATAGCGCTGGAGATCATTACCGATGACCAGGACTTCACTCACGAGTGGCTGCGCGAGGGCCAGGTGCAAGGCTGCGTCACCGCGCTTGCCAAACCGCTACGGGGCTGCCAGGTGGTGCAGCTGGGTGTGATGGACTATGTGGCCGTGGCCAGCCCCGACTATGCGCAAGCACACTGCCCAGCTGGCCTGACCGCACACGCCCTGCGAAACATGAGCTTTTTGGCCTTTAACCGCAAAGACGATTTGCAAGCGCGCTTTGTGCGCAAGGTCTGTGGTCTCAAAACTCCAGGATTGCAACAAAACTTTCTGCCCAGCGCTCATGGCCGCGTGCGTGCAGCCATAGACGGTTGGGGCGCCACTGTGGTGCCACTTTTGCAGGTGCAAGCGCTGCTGCAAAGCGGGCAGCTCTGCGATCTGGCGCCCACGGTGCGCTTACCCGTGGCCTTGTACTGGCATTGCTGGAAACTGGAGTCGGTGCTGCTGCAATCTCTTACAGATGCGCTGCGCCGGGGCGCCACCGCTGCGCTGGCGCATTAGGTGTTCGTTAATTGCTAATTCGAATGTTGACCAGCAGTTGCGCAACAATTTAAAATCTGTAATTGCATAGCATCTGTATTGTTTGACCATCACTTAAGTATGTTCACTTTTATTCACAGAGGTATCCAATGGATGAGCGCAATGTGATCGTTTCCGATGAAGTTGATGTCAATCAGGATGAACCTGTTAGTCCTAGGTTTACCTTCATGATTGCTTGCTTGCTTTTTGCGATTTTTTTTGCTCTTTTTATCGCGGCTTTTTGATGAAATTATTAAAGGTCATCAAAAGATAGGCCGTTCCGGGTCGCGGTGATTTCTCCGGATTCGGCAGTGCACTTGTATTGCTCCATCGCCGTTATGACTGATGCATAAAAAAACGCTCAGTTAAGACAGAATCGTCATCTACTCTAAAGCACACTAATGGACCTGCTTATCTAGCAAAGTCATCAGGACTTCGTGGCGACCCCTCATGTAATCGCGGGTCTCGGGCCAGGTGCTTTCCGCGGCGACTTTAAGGGCGCTACGCACCTGTAGGTCTGCCAACATGTCCCGCATGGGCCACAGGTAGGTCTTCAGGCCGAACGCGATCGCAGTACTTTGAGGCAGTTTCACAAGCGTCTGGTGCTCGGAGCGAATGAATCCATTCTCCTGCAGTCTTTCAGGTGTCATCGGCGGAACAAGGTCTAGCGCATCTGCATGACGAAACAGCCTTGGCGATAGGTGGGGGCCCCAGTTTCGCCTCCAGACCACACGTTCAGGCCGCATGGCATGAAACGCACGGTCGACCGATGTTGCCAGGTGAGCCTCGTATTGCGGCACGTCTCCCTGGTGAATCTCCCGCGTCGTCCGACCCAGGCGTGCCCGTTGACGGCTCAACTTGCGTTCCTCTTCCCAATGCGCGCGAAGTTGCTCGTGCTGTGGCCCTGGGTCAGGCAGATCGAAGCAGCTGCGCAACGACCATCCGTTTGGAAACAGCAGTGCGCCGCTCATCAAACGATAGGTGACCTGGCCCTGCGCGTCCGTTTCTGAGGGCAGCATGAGCAGGAAATCCTCAGTTGCCAGTGCAGCCACAGCAACCATCGGCTCCGCGCCCTGATGACCGACATCGACGACCACACCGGTCAAATGGCAAGTGACGTGATTGCCCTGCCGGCTGAACGCGCGCGGATGTTGAGTCGTGAGCCACAGGACAACGCGATCACGCAACTCGGTCTCTGCCAGCAAGACAGTCTCCGAGTCAAGCCGGTCGACCACCCAGGTGCGCTTTGTTGCAAGCAACGCCAAACGCTGCCTGATCTGCTCAGGGTAGGTCGAGTCAATCCGCAGCCAGCTCGGATCACCCGCCGGATAGGCATTCATCAACACCGTCTTGGAAGGCGGTAGCAGGCACTGCATGTGGTCGCCCGGTAGCGCGCGCACCTGTTCAGCATCCACTGAAACCGCATCCAGCTGAATGCCATACGGGACTTCGGTCATACAGCTGGCAGCGGCAATCAGTACTTGAAGCCGAGCCGGAGTTCGTAGGTCCGCGGCGCACCGTAGCTCTCCACGACACCGCCAAAAGTGTAATCGGCGCGCATCGTGCGGTAGAGCTTGTCGGTGGCGTTTCGCACGCCGGCCTGCAGGTACCAGGCGTCCTTTGGAGCCGACCAACGAACCGATGCATTGACCAGCCCGTAGGCCTCTCCCTTATTGTTCGCCTGGTCCAGCGTTAAGGGGAAGACCACGCTGCTTCGGTAGTTGTACTCGAGGTGGCTGCGGAGTTGACCTCCGGCCATCGCAACTTTGTGGTCCAGCCAGAACGAGCCGCTGCTCTTGGGCGTGAGCGGCAACTGCATACCGCTGAGGTCTTTTCTCGTCGATGGGGACACGTAGTTCATCAGTTCGCTGTCGATGTAGGCGGCCGCCAGGCCACCACCGAAGCCCGCACCCAGCGCCATATCGGCACTCAACTCAAGGCCCTGAACTTTGGCCTTAGAGGCGTTGTTGACGTTCACCACAAATTTACCCGACACGGCGTCCATCACAGCCGTGCGCAACTGCAGGTCCTTGTAGTCGTAATTGAAGGCAGAGGCATTCAGCGACAGCGCCCCGCCCATCAAAGTGCTGCGCACGCCTACCTCGTTGGCCACAATGCTTTCGGGCTCGAACTTCTCGATCCCGGCACGGCCAAAGTTGAAGCCGCCACTCTTGAATCCCTTTGACACGCCGGCATACGCCATCAGACCCTTATAGGGCGTCCATTGCAGTTGTGCTTTGGGTGTGAAAGACGAGAAGCTGACGTCGCCAACGAAGTTCGCAGCCGACCTTCGGTTAGTTGCATCGCCCTCCTTGGTGTCGCGGCTGTAGCGCGTACCCAACACACCAGACCACTCTCGCGTGAATCGGTAAGTCGCCTGGCCAAAGACCGCCTCTGAGTTACCGTTGCTTTTTACTGTCTGACGTGCAAAAGCGCAACTACCCGGCACACCGCAGTTGACGGCCCCATGCAGCAGCCAGTCCAGCGTCTCGGTACCCTTGTCGCGGTAGAGGAAGACGCCCGCCGTCCACTCCAGAGGCCCATCCCCTTGGCTGAAGAACTGGAACTCCTGCGATGTAGACTTGACGTCGGTGGTGGTGTCCTGCGTTTCCAGCTTGGCGCCCGTCCAGTCGACGTCATTCTGATCACCGCTCTTGAAACTCGTGATTCCGGTGATGGACTTGAACCCGATTGGGCCGAGGTCCCAGTTCACGGTGGCCGCCATGACGTTGGTCTTGCGCGAGCTGGTGACGGGGGAGTCCAGTCGGATGTTGCGGGCGTTCGTACGGTGGTCCGCCCCAGTCAGGCGGTAGTCTGGATCGCCTAGCGAGTAAGGGTAAAGCGGCCCGGTAATTCCGGTGTCGGTGGATACGCCGTATCCGAGCGTGCCCTTGTCTTCGGATGCCTGGGCCAGCAGAGTGAGATTAGCGTCCTTGCCCAGCGCCATACGCACCTTGCCGCGGAAAGCCTTGAAATCGTTAGTATCCAGCCCAGAACCAGTGCTCAGGTTACGCGTGTAGCCGTCGTCCTTTGAATAAGCCACCGCGAGGCGGCCGGACAGATCATCCGTGCCACCTCCCAACGCCATCTGTGTTCGTCTCAGGCCTAGCGAACCCGAGCCCACGAACCCCTCAGCTCCAGGCTTGGCGGTGGGTGCACGCGTCACCACGTTGATGGCACCACCCGTCGCATTTCGGCCATACAAGGTTCCCTCCGGGCCTTTCAGCACCTCGACACGCTGGAGATCGAACAGTTCGGTCAGCGCCATGCTGGATCGTGGCAGGTAGACGCCGTCAAGGTGCACGGCATTGGAAGGATCGGCCCCGATGCTGCGCACGTTGTTGGACACGCCGCGGATTGCCAGGTTGGTCTCGCGACCACCAGAGGACAGACTCAGCCCAGGCACCTTCTGTTGAATATCTGCAGAGCTCACGATGCCGGCGCGAGCCAGGTCGTCGGCGGTCAGCGCAGTGACTGATGCAGGAACATCTTGCAAGCTTTTGCGTGTTTTCAACGCCGTAACCTCAACACTCTCTAAGACGGTGGCAACCGATGCCGCTTGCCCACTGCCTGTCCCAGTTGGAGCCGGTTGACCTTGTTGGGCATGCGCCGACCAGGGGGCCAGCATGGCGATGGCGAGCGCCACTGGGGAGAGACGTAGAAAAGGGACAAAGTGGGTCATGGGTTGTATCCTTTAAAAGAAAGCCTAATATTGGAGAAAATTTTCTAAGTTGTCAATACTTTATCTATTATGGAAAACTCTGAGATAATATTTTGCTGGAAAAGCCGATTTTGAGCAAATACACGGGGACAGCCAGCATAAAGCGATATTGAATGACGTTATATTTCCAAAAAAGAAACTAATTTTTTACAGGACTCCAACATGGTCAATGACAGCCACCCGATCACCTCATCGCTGGAGCAGCGCGATCGCGACTCCTTGCTACACCCCTTCACCCGTGCCGACGACTTTGCCGCCGGTCGGGTTCCGGGGCAGCGCATCGTGCAAAGTGCATCGGGCATTCGCGTCACTGACGCGCACGGACGCTCAGTCATCGACGGCATGTCCGGCATGTACTGTGTGAATGTGGGCTACGGCCGACAAGCTATCGTCGACGCCATTGCTGAGCAGGCGAGCGAGTTGCCTTACTACCACATCTTCGCGGGCGCCTCGCACCCTAAAGCCATCCTGCTGGCCGAGAAGCTGATCGCGCTTACAGGCGGACGCATGAAGCGCGTCTTTTTTGGTCTGTCGGGCTCGGACGCCAACGAGACGCAGATCAAGCTGGTCTGGTATTACCACAACATCATCGGCAAGCCCCACAAGAAGAAGATCATTGCGCGCCAACGTGGTTACCACGGCGCCACCACGATGACAGCCAGCCTGACTGGGCTGCCAAACTACCACAGCGGCTTCGACCTTCCTTTCGCACTGGTGAAGCACACAATCGCACCAGACGCATTCTGGGCGCCCGAGACCGACCCGCGCGCCTTCTCTCAACGTTGCGCTTACGAACTTGAGCAGCTCATCCTTGAAGAAGGGCCCGACACAGTCGGCGCTTTCATTGCCGAACCAGTCGTCGGCTCTGGCGGCATCCTGCCCCCTCCGCCCGGCTACTGGGAAGCCATCCAGCCCGTGCTTCGCAAGTACGACATTTTGCTGATCGCCGACGAGGTGATCACCGCCTTTGGGCGCGTGGGTCACATGTTGGCAATTGACGGCTACGGCATCGAGGCCGACCTGATAACGCTGGCAAAGGGGCTAAGCAGCGGTTATGCCCCACTGTCGGCTGCGCTCGTCGGCCCCAAGGTCTGGCAAGCACTGCAGGATGGCGCGCGGACGCACGGCTTCTTTGCGCACGGCTATACCTACTCGGCACACCCACTGGGCGCTGCAGCCGCCCTAGCGAATATCAAAATCATTGAGGAAGAAGGGCTTTGCGCCAACGCCACCGAGGTGGGTGCCTACCTGCTTCAACAGTTGCGCGAGCGCCTAGCAGCCAACCCCCTGGTGGGCGACATACGCGGCGCTGGCCTGCTGCAAGCCGTGGAGTTTGTGGCCGAGGGCCCGCCCCGGCGGCGGCTTGACGCCACGTTGAAGTTTTCGGCCCAGGTTGCCGCATTTGCCATGGAAGAAGGACTGCTCGCCCGGCCGTTGCCCGTGAACGACATTGTGGGAATCTCGCCGCCGCTTATGCTGACGCGCAGTGATGCAGACCAGGTTGCCGAGATGCTGCAGAGGGCCATTACACGTGCATCTGCGATGCTGAGCACGGAACAGCGCCGAGGAACCGCGTGATGACCAAGTCCTACGAATTTGTCACCCTCGATGTGTTCACCGATCGTCGTTTCGGCGGCAATCCGCTGGCCGTGGTCGCCGACGCCCGTGGCCTGGACACTGCGACGATGCAGGCCTTGGCCGGCGAGTTCAACCTCAGCGAGACGACCTTCGTGCTGCCGCCCGATGACCCTGGCCATACCGCCAAGGTCCGCATCTTCACACCATCCGCTGAAATCGGCTTTGCCGGCCATCCCAACATCGGCACCGCCTGGATGCTGGCAGCCAAGGGGCTCGACACCCACGGTCGCCTAACCTTGGAGGGCGGCAGCGGGCTGGTGGAGATCGACGTGGAGCGCGACCGCGGCGAACTGCGCATGTGCCGTCTAATGACACCTCAGGTGCTGAGGCTGAGTGCCGCACCTAATGCGGCCGAGCTTGCGCCCTGCGCCGGACTGGACGCGAGTGACATCCGACAAACCGACGTGGCCTCGGTTGGTCTGGACTGTGTGTGCGCCGAGGTTTCCGTGGAAGTGCTGGCACGCGCTGCGCCCAATGCCTCGGCTTTTCGGGCGGTGGCAGACCGCTGGCTAGGGCCACAGGGCCGCTTCATGTTGTGCCTCTACGCCCGCGACGGCAACCAGCTGAGATCGCGCGTCTTCGGCCCGCTGTATGGCGTTACTGAAGATCCCGCTTGTGGCAGCGCCACGGCCGCGCTGGCAGGCCTGCTGCTGGAGCGAGATGGCGCACCGAGCAACCGGCTCGTGATGCAGATGGGGGCGGAAATCGGCCGCCCGAGCGTGCTGTATACCGGCGCACAACGCGGCGACGAAGGCGTGCGTGTGTGGCTGGCTGGCCAGTGCGTGGAGATGACGCGGGGCACCGTCTTCCTCTAGAAGTGCCCCCAGCAGTCTTT
>Ga0214162_1000269_pt1 | contig 12936 bp, 11 predicted proteins | sample LakMenepilimnion_3_FD_153000 | JGI IMG/M metagenome (GOLD analysis project Ga0214162, IMG submission 153000) | Freshwater microbial communities from Lake Mendota, WI - Practice 20APR2010 epilimnion v5 | ecosystem: Environmental > Aquatic > Freshwater > Lake > Epilimnion/Euphotic zone | place...
ACAGAAGTGGACGAGATTTTGCCTCAGCCCGTCATCAGCAGTGCAACAAAAGACATCAAACATCAGAAAAAACAAGTGAGATCGTCCAAAACAGTCTTTCAATTGTGCAAGGACAGAGGAGTCATTTTATCTCAGCAACTTTTAAAAGCTTACATCAATACTGGAAAAAACTTTATCGATTATTTTGAATATGACATTTTTTCTCTGCCCTATTGTGCGCTGTCGTCTCTTGCTTTTAAAACCATTTGGCACAAGTACACCCGTCAAGCTGGAATATTTCATCACGGCCTTGAAAAAACAAAGATGTTCCAAGAAGACGTCCTCAGAAAATTTTGCACCGGAGGTTTCGCTTACTCTTGTCGAGACAGAGTCAACTGTGGAGAGAGTTTCAACAAAGCAAACAGTAATTTGGGTCAGCCAACCGCCAAAGAGGACAAAAACGGGACCCCTCTTCTCGCCCAAACCATTCGAGAATATGATTTGAACAGCAGCTACGGTTACGCGGCCAGCAACATGAGCTGCCCTGTGGGCTTCTGCACCGGCTACACCAACGTGGAAGGCAAAGATCTTTTGACGAGGTGCGACCAGCAGTCCCGTTTCAACGGTTTTGAGTTTTTGAGTGTGTACTACACACTGTGGAAGTTGAGTCACGAAGAAAACGTTAACATTAGAACGGTGTATTCTAATTTTCATCAGTACGGATTTCTTCAGCTGGGCAAATTTACAATCGACTTGGTCGTCATCACCGAAGAAGGAAGGATAATGTTCTATGCATTTGACGGAGCTTGGGCGCACGGCTGCAGAGCAGGTTGCCCCTCCTTGAAAAATTACGTGGGAAGAAAAACGCGAAAACAGGTAGAAGAGAGTTCGGCAGCGAGAGACGTCGTCATCAGCGATTGGTGCAAACAGTTGAACGAAAAAATGAGCTGCTCTAATTTTGCCACTTACCAAGTTATTACAGACTGCCATCATTCTGAATACAAAGTGCACGCCCTCAAAAAGTATTTTCAGTCGAGACCAGAGTTGAAAAAATTAACTGACGGTTATTTCTCAGACAATCTAATTACTCAAGACGACGCAATCTTTGCGAATGACAAGTTAACTTTTTTAGCTGTGGTGAAAGGAAGAGTGCCAAAAAATAATCGCTTCCCCCAACAACATCCGTTATTTCTGCGAGGCAACGACAGGAGGTGGGATCGCTATGCATCGACAGACTCTTCAGAGGAAGGCATTTTGCTGACGAGAGATTACCTGCAGTATTTGGTCAAGGAACACAATTTTCAGATTGAAAAGATTGAAAAAATATACTTTTACAAAAAGTGTGCCGTTTTGCCCACGATTTTCAAAGAGCTCGTTGACACTCGAGCTCTCTCTTCAATTTCCAAAGAAAAAAAACAGCTCTTGAAAAAAATTGTCAATTATGCTGCAGGTTATTTTGGCTACAACGAAATCAAACATCAGACCAGCACTGTTTGTCGTTTGGTCACTGCGCTTCCCAAAAGATACATTTACAACACCTACAGATCGACAGTCGAAGATGTAGCTTGGATCGGAAAAGAGAGAATTATTTTTGTCAAAGTGCTCAACTTTAACCAAAATCAAAGAAGAGTTTCAAAGTGCGCTCTTCCCTTGTACATTTGTGTGACAGAGTGGGGAAAAAAAAGACTGGCCGAAACATTTTGTTACTTTGAAAAATATCTGTTGCCCAACACTTTCAGGCTTCTCTACAGCAACGTCGACAACGCGATCGTCTGCCTGGCGACCAACGAGCTGGAGGAAGCAGCTGACCCTCGACACTTGGATAAATTTGTTTCTTTGAAATCGAGTTTATTTTCAAAGACAAAGCCGGGCCACCTGAAGGAAGAGTTCATCATGTATCCGGCGAGCGAGTGGAAATTTGTCAGCGGCATGACTCACAACTACTGCATCTTAACCAACGACAAAAACATTGGAGTTCACAAAAATTCGGCTTTGAGAAAAGTGAGCAACCAACAATCTTACGACGCCGCTTGCGCCGTCCTCGATAGAATACCGATGATGATTTCTCAGGAAAGAAGAACAAATAAAATGGCTCACTTGGAAACCGTCCTGCAAAATTTTTGTTTCAAATAAAAACGACATTCAAAAAAAATAATTTAACATTGCAAAAAGAGAAAAAAAAATTGCGAACTTGCATAATTTGTGTTTTGAATGTAAATATAAAAATTGATCAACATAAATTCAACATGTTTCAGTCATTTTAATTTAGTTTAGTTTAATTTTTGGGTTGAAGGAAAGAGGTTGTCAGGTTGTCAGGTTGTCTGTCTGTATATCAACGCTAACATGAAAGTTGAAAAATTATCAAAGCTTGACGTTGACAAGCAGTTGGAGGTGTTGATGACTTGGGTCACTGAACAATTAGAAAAAGGAGATGTGCCCAAGTTTAACGACGTCATCGATTACGCTCATCGCATTTTGAAATTTACAAATTTAAAGAGATTTCAAATAACAAAAAAGTTGAGATTGCATCCTGGCTATTTGATGAATTCAAGTCAAGCTCGAAATAAAAATAGGGGAGGAAAATCGAGGCCAATTGTAGTCAACGATTTAGGTCACTTGCACGGTGACATTGGATTTTTTTCCGTCACCGAAGATTACCCTACTCCGATTAATTACAGAAGCGGTTTTTTAGTTTGCAAAGATATTCTCTCTCGATACACGTATGTGTCAGTATTAAAAAAAACTCGAACCGCAGATTCAATGATAAAAGCTTTCACAGAGATTTTCGAAAAATTTAAGATTCAAACGAAAGGTTTGAAAGTGAAGAGTTTAGCTTTTGACAAGGAGAGGTCGGTGACTAGCACTGCTGTTCAGTCTTTTTTAAAAGACGACAGCATTACATTTCATCCTTTTGAAAATACATCGAGCAAGTCCAAGTTTGCAGAAAATTCGATTCGACAGATTAGGAATACAATCAAAAGGTTAAAGGGCAATGTCAAAGACAAGGAGATTCGTTGGTGGAGATTGATTCAGAGAGCAGTCGGCGCTCTCAACAAAAGACCCATTCAAATTAAAGGTCGATATTTAAAATTGCCTTTGGGAAATTTTGATCACCCTTATTACACTCCTGCCGATGTGAGCTCGTCAAACTTGAGCGATTTTATCGGAAAGATTCAAAAGGCAGCTTCTCCCTATTATTTCACTCAGTTTGGTATTTCCACTCGAGGAGTAAAGTTCAAATATCAAGTGGGAGAATTTGTTCGTCCAAAATTGATTGTCATTTCTTCAGAGGTGATTGGCAACAAGCGATCAGAAGTGTCGCTCTCCAGCGAAACATTCATCGTTGAAAAACAGGATTTGTATGTGAGCAACGCGCACACCATCGAGAGGCTTTACCTGACCAAAAGTGTGACCACCGGAAAAGAGGAAGAGTTTTACGAAGACGAAATAGCTCAGACCGTCAGCCCCTTTCAGGCAGAAGGGCAGTTTTAACAACAAACAGAATGAGTTACTCCAATGTCAATCAATATTTGGAAACAAAAAAATGGAGAAAAAGGGACAACGAAGGAAACGTTGTAAACTCTTTAACAAAAAAACCCATTTTTGTTCCTTTCAAAGTTAAAGTTCCTGCGGGCCATTCTTTTTTCACGATTCCGATTCCGAAAAAATATTTGGATCGAATTTTCTCATTTGACAATGTCATGCTCATCAACTATCTCTACTCTGATCAAGCTCAAGCGTTCGACGAGGAAACCGAAGAAGAATTGAAAGAAATGTTGAGCATCCCTGTTCGTTTCAAAGTTTTATTTTTAATTGACAGAAAATTGAAATTCTACGGAGATGTCTATGAAATGCCTGCGACAATTAAAAAAACTGTGGAATTAGTCCAACAGCTCAATGCTCATTTCGAATTGCTCAAGCCTTCCGGAATTTACATCACTCCACTTTTTTTTGACTGGATTGACACTCGATTCAAAGATATTACAGAAGAAGATGAGGATACTTACTATCAAAGAATGGCACCAGTCTATTACGGCGAAGCTTACAATGCCAACAAACATTACAACGCTTTGCCTCACTCGGCGAGAAACATACGAATGGCCAATAATTATCTCATTCCTACTCAGATGACTGACGACCTTTTGCTAAATTTCAGACTCAGAATGAACATTGCTCCCAATTCTGTGGCTAATTTTTCAACAGAACCCCATTTGGTGAGCATGGGTTTTGACGAGGCTCAGTATGGAACGAGAGTAAAAAACAACGACAGTTACAGAATAAAAAACCAACGTTTTGAAAATTACAAGACCATTGAAGCAAAAGAGGAGTTTATGGTTGACCTCATTCCGACAAATAACAAGCTGAAAGTGTCTGCGGATATTTTGGAGCAAAGTTTTGTTTCAGAAAACTACGTCTTGCAAATTACGAAAAAAGATTTTGTGAAAAATGAAGTGATAGAAATTAAGTTGAAAGATATTTTGTCTGATTTTGAAAAAACGTCCAACATTTCCTTTGGCGTTTCTTACTTGGCACCTGTAAAAAAGTTCAAGTTTTTTTTTCCTAAAAACAATAAGATTGGAAACATGACAGTTGTTCTCTCTACCGATTTTGCCGAAAGACTTGGTTTTGAATTCAACACTGAAATAACACCTGCAAATGCTCTCGGAGAAGCTTTGGTTATAACCGATCCCAAAGAAACTGAAAATCGGGCGCGAGCACTATCCCACGAGACGGGTCTCATCATTGTTTCTAATTGCAACGAATCGGGAATGGAAACGGTGGGCATTCAAGAAAAATTTATGGCTGCTCTCTATCCCACTGAAACGGGCAACATGGTGATGCACGTGAACGAAATTTGCAACCAATCTCCGACCGTCACTTTGCCCACATTCAATTATACCGAAGATCAAATTCCGTTGACCTTTTTGCTCTCGAGACTTACAGACAGAAACCAAACGGTCAAACTTGTTTGGAAGGATGGAATTACGATGCAAGGAACGCTGAGAGGACTTTATCCGTTAACGTGAGTAACAAAAGCACTGAGTAAAAAACAAAACATAGTGTCAAACTAAGGTGAGGTTAGTAAAACAGACGGGTTTAAAAACATTTTTTATTTTCTTTTTTTTTCAGGCACTCGGGAGAAAGCGAAAACAATCGATAATGTTTGGGCTTTGTCAATTTTTCAGCAGCACCGACACGAGACAATTCATTGACTCTGAATAATTTTTAATAAACTTGTGTAAATTGTTTCGAATAAATAAAGTATAAAAAATGTAAACGCGTGTGTTTATTGATGACGACTCTAAAATAATAATCATTTTTTAAACCACACTGTTATTTTTATTTACAAGTCCAGTAGAATTGTTACTTATCAGCTCAATAATATTGTAATTTACAAGTCCAGTAAAATTATTATTTACCAGCCCGACAATTTGTTATGAGACAGGAGCCAAAACACGAATAGTTAAAAAAAATAAATGAAAAAACATTTAAGGGAAAAAGTAAATTTATTTTCAATTCATCAAACAAAGGAACAGAGTTCATTCAGAAATGGGGGCAAGAGCGTTTGTTTTCCTCCTCCATGTCGCTGAGAAAGTCAATCTTGCAGTCCAGCAGTTTGTGATGGACTTCTTCCAGACGAGGTTCCATTTTTCCGACAAATCCTTCTTCGCCAACTTTGATGTTGTCAATGTTGTTGAGGCTTTCGGCCTCCCTTTCCAAGTTGAACATCCTCTGATCCAAGCTGTTGGTCACTCTGAGATGGGCGGAGTAAAACATTTTCTGTCTTTTTCTCAGTTGCTTGATTTCTCTGAAAATGTCGGAACACTTTTTCCCCAACGAAAAAGCTTTTCTTTCGCGTTTGACCAAGTCCTCTTTGGTCACGACGTCCTCTTTGGTCACGTCATTTTTAGTCACGTCCACGTCCGTTTTGGTCAAGTCCTCTTTGGTCACGACGTCGTCTTTAGTAAGGTCCATGTTGAATGCAAGTTGAATTGAGACTAGTTATTTTTCTTCAATTTAGTTTTAAAAGTAAACTTTGGTTGATGGCAATTTTTATTTGCAGCAGCGAAAGAAGACAAGAGCTTGTCAACGTTGGGAAGCATGTGCGACTTGCCCGCGTTCAGCTTGAGCGGAGGTGGAGGGGGAAGAGGAACGACCAGTCTCTCCTCCTTCTGCTTCTTTCTTTCTGCGGCGGCCGCCGCTCTCTCAACTCGCTTCGCTTCTTTCTTCCTCGAGCTCTCCTCGCTCGCCTTTTGGTCGAGCATCGACTTGCCCACAGAATAGACGACGTTCTTGAGGAAGTTGATCTCTTCTCTCTGATTGGAGAGACAGTCGAAGAGAATGGCAATGCAGGTGTGATCGACCGACTGAAGCTGAGCCTGCTGAACGGCAGACTGAAGTTGGCCGGCGTTCTTTTCCCAGACCAGGTCGTACGGCCGGTTTCTCAAACCCAGAGCGACGACGGCCGCTTTGAAGTCGTCGTAGGCCAGGTCGGAAGGCTCTGGCTGCTCGGCCTGCGCGTAAACGACCGGAGAATAATTGTTTGAATAGGACGTTTCGAAAAAGGAGTTTGCGCCAGAACAGCTCGCCTGGGGAGTGTAGAAATTCATGGCTGTTGTTGCTTGTTCAAAGTTAGAATCAAAACTGATATTTAGTGTTCATACTTTTTTTCAGAATGGCAGTTTATTTTGAATGCAGGTTGTCTCAGATGGAATGCACTTTGTGTCCTTACTCGCTTTTTTCTTTTTCATGATTTCAATCAGGTTCAATTACTTTACCAGTTGACTAATGTTTCTTGACAGAAATTGATTTTTAAAAATTAAGTAGTTTTTTTCTGATGCAGATCGAGTACCATGTAACGAACGCAGATATTCTTTGAAGTTGTTTCTCAACTGAGCAGTCATTCATTTCTTGAAAGTAACTTTTGTCTCTTCTCATTCTGATTCTTTTGGTCCTTCCACTCTTGCCTTGACGCCAAAAATAAGCGCACTTGATACTAAGAGTTTTAAGTTCATTTTCTGTTTCGTTTCCTCTCAACGGCGGTATATTCATGAAATAATATTCTTTTTTATTAAACTTTTTTTTAACGTCTAAAGTTTCGGATGCTAACACGCTCATTTTTTCTTTCAAGTTTTAAATAAAAAAATTATGAAATGAGTCAAAGTCTTTTGACCGACAATGTTTCTTTCTAAATGTTTCAAATCTTGAATTGGAACTCAAACCATTTTTTGACAAAATAAAGAGCACACAATTTTTACGATATTTTTTTATTTAATTTTTTGAAACACAAGTGAACATTACAAACGTTGCTTAAAGACTAAAAAATAGTTGGCCAAAAAAAGAAAAAAAAGAATGGGTCACTTAATATTATTTACAAACAAAACAAATTATTTTTCACTGCAATATGGGTCAGTTGAATACATGAAAATAAAAAGAACACATTATTTTTTATTACAAAATTACTCGACATTATGAGTAACACTTGAAAAATGTTTAAATGTAGAAAAAAGCTGAAACATAGTTGTTTCTTCAATTTTAAAATTGAGCCAAAAGTAAGTTAATTTATTTCAAATTTTTGTACAGCCTTAGATGAGATCAGTTGTGAGCTGAGTACATGGTTTTCTTGGCAACTTTTTAAATTTTTTAAGGTTCGACAGTGTTCATCATCATCAGCAGGAGGTCCTCTTGAGACACTTCCACAGCCAAGAGTCCTGCGTTAAAGTCTGGGCTGGGACAAGCGTTATTTGGATCGAGCCTCTTTTTCCTGATTATTTTTTTTCGATCTTCAATTCTTTTTTTTTTTTGTCTCAACAGCTGATCCAAAATGTCTTCTTTGTCCAGCTCTTCGACGTGGCAAATGTCGCAGGTCTCGGGGATTCCGACGCAACCGTGGCAGACTGCAACCTCGTAATTTGGATCGAGTTTCTTTTTTTCTGCATCTCTGCATCTCGTGTTTTCTTCTGCTTTTCTTCTGGCAAACTTGTTGAAACAAAAATGGCAGTCTCCGCAACGGCAAAGATTTCGGTTTTCGGTGTAGAAAAATAAATTTTCCATTCTTCTACTTTGAAGCATTTTCTTCTCCTGTTTTCTCTTCATGATCTCCAATTGAATTTTTTGTTTCTTGAGGTCTTCCAGAACTTCAAGACCTTCTCTCTTCAGAGCTTCCCAGAGTTCTTTTTTCTTTTGTTTTTCCTGTTCCTCGAGAATCATGTTCTCCAATTGGGATGTTTGTTTCTTTAATTCTTTCAGACATTCGTGATCTTCCATCTGTGTAAGTTTGCAACCTTGGCAATCTCCGCAAAAGCATTCACGTTGATTCATCTCGACGACGGCCATCAGCTCTTCATTTGTTTGTTCTTGTTTCTTCTCGTCTTTGTCGATTTTCAGCTTCTCTAAAAGCGTTGTTGCGGCCTCTTCTTGCATATCTTGCATCAAATTTTTACTTTGATTTTTTAAAAAAGATCTGTCGACATGAAATATTTTGGAATGACTGAGAGGTAAGAGGAAAAGATTTGCGCCTGCCAAAAAAACCTTTCAGACAAAAGAGGCAGGCCGATCTGTGTCGTACCGAAATGTGCAATAGGGAATCGTCCTGGGACCCACAAAAAAAACCAAGGAGAGGGTTAGAAAAACTGCGAAGATAATGTTTAGTCAAAAAGTGCAAACTTACTCAAACCTCACCTATTAAGGTTGCATTGCAGTGCGCGCACCTAGCTGATCTTTTATCCTCTATGATTAAAATACTTTACTTTTTGACAGTTGAATTTGGACTGAGCTCTTTTGTTTGCTGCAGAGAGACAACTTTCACGATGTCGCTGGTCAAAGCAAGCAACTCTTGCACACAGGTCGAGTAATCTTTTTGGGTCGAGGCAAAGGAAAGTTTGGTCAGGCTAATTAAAATGTGGTAGAAATGGTTTTTGATGATGTCGCTCAGCTCAATTTTTCGAAGCGAGATTTGTTTCTCGTCGTCAGAGTGTTCTCCGACAACTTGACCGACGTTTTTTTCAATCATTTTGCTCAAATTTTGGTCTCCTTTTCTCATTCCGATTTCTTTTTTGTAATAAAATTCTTTGTTCTCGTGGTATTCTCTGTGCGTCTCAAAAGAATCCATAAATCTGTACAGTTTGTAAAGGACATTGGATGTATCGTCGTACATGCAGCTGTGCACAATTTCAATGTAATCAGACAGAGTGCACTCAAAGTTTCGGCCCAAAATGTTATCCACATTTAGGTATCGCAGACTAAACCCTTGTTCTTTTCGAATTTGGCGGGATTTTTTAAGTTCTTCGAAACAAGTTGAGGGAAACTTGTAAAAACTGCTTGCGCTACTTTCCAGAACGACCTCTGTGGCCTTGTTGAGGGCCTCCAAGACCGGGCTGCTCAACCAATGGTTTTTTATGTCGACGACAAATTTGTTGTCAAACGTTTCCGAAGGCAAATAACGATACATCTTTTCTGTTCGGCGATTGTCCCACAACTAAAGCGATTTAACTTTAAAACTTTCTTAAGTACGATTAGCATAGAGAAAAAATAATCTGAATAAAACGTGTGTCCAGTTTCATTTGAACAACAGTGAAATGGTATTACAAATAACATGCTAAATTTTGCATTCGAGAATTTTTTAAAATGAAAAAGAATATTTTCCTAAAACTAAAGTGTTACAAAAATAAAAAGTGTTGAAAGAAATTTATTCATCGTTTTAAACACAAACGTTCAAGTTTAAATATTAACATTTTCATAAATGATCAAAATAAACATAGATTACATTGTACACATTAACGAAATTCATTTTTTAAAATAATTAAGTGCAGGGCAAAACATCATTTACAATTTAAACATTTTTTCCAAATTTATTGTCAATACGTGTTTGCTCTTCAACAAAAAAATAACATTTTTAAATTTTGATTGCAAAAGCATTTCCTCTGTGATTTTGGTCGTCGTCGTTGTCGTCGTTTCCCTCATCGATTTCCGAATCAGATGTTAAGTCGATGTCGGAATCTGATATTTCATCTGAATCCTCTGTTTGAGTGTGGTATAAAGCAACCAACTCGTGGATTCCTTTTCGCCCGCCATTGTTAATGTACAAATCTTTCACTTTTTCTAAATTTCGTTTGAATCGTTTTTGGTTATAGCGCGGAAATCTTTTTACAATTTTTTTCATTTTCTTCATTTTTTTTTGAGCGTTTCTCAAATAGCTCGGATTGACGTAGAGTGTTGAAATATTGGACTTTGTCTGAGGCAAAACAGGAACATTAAGAATTTCATTTAAAAGTTCATCTGAAATTGGGATTTCATTGGAGTTCATTGCTTGAGTCTGGTTTTGTGGAAGTATCAGATTTTCTTCTTCTGGTTGTTCATTGTCTGACCCGGCTGGAGTTTCGACGTCAGCAAAAATGTCCAAAAGTACCAACTGAATCCATTCCATACTTTCGTCAATTTGTCCAATGTCTATTGCAAGTCGTTGTTCGCTCGTTAAAGGAATTCTTCTCTTAGGCAATTTTCTTCTGAAAGGTGCCATTTTAAATTACTGAGGATGCACAAAAAACATTTGCAGTGAAAAATATTGTTTTCAGTCACCTTTAAAGATGTCAAGCAATCAAACATGAAAGCACCACAGCATTCAATACTTTTGGCGCGCGTTATGTTGGCATTGGAAAACTAGAAATACTTGTCTAAACACATCCTTGTGTAAGAAAAACTAGTCATGCCCGTTTTCATTCAAGTAAACATTTTTATTTCCATGCGATAAAAGTAAAACGTCATTTTCGTTTTGGTAAAACACACTGCTACTTCCACTAACGGTAAGATTCGTTTTTATTTTATTTCATTTTTAATTTTTGAACAAAAACATTTTCATTTGCAGGTGATAAAATAATACTGTTCTTTTGGAAATATTCATTTTCATTTTAGTTTAGTTATGATTTTGAAACAAAAACATATTCATTTTTTAGTTGCAATGGATCGCGAACAGGAATTAACAAACAACATGATTCGTGCTAATAATGAAATAGAAACAATTCATTTCTTGTTGACTCAAGCAAGACAACAAGGTCGAAACCAAGCAACGATCGACAATCTCTCGAGAGATTTGAGAGATGCCGAAGTCGAGTTGATTGAGGCCATGAGAGCTTTACACGAGGAATTGGATCTCCAAAATCAAAGAATGGAATTTGCATTGCAGCAATTAAATTCCAAGAAAAATAACGCTTAAAATAAATTGCAGTACTGCAAGAAATATTTTGTTAGTGAAGTCAATGTAGATCAATAAAAATGCTCCAAAGCATTCAATATTTTTTGCCCGCGCGGATTCAGTTTACCTTGGAAAACTAGAAATACTTGTTGGAATTTATTTTCATGCAAGAAAAAACTAGAAATACCCGTTTCTATGTATAAAAACATTTTTATTTTCATGCGATAAAAGATCATTGTTTTTTTGGTGAAACACTTGAACGGTGAGACTTATTTTTATTTCCATGTGATAAAACATCATTGTTCTTTTGGTAAAACACATTGACGGTGAAATTCATTTTTAAATTTTATTTCATTTCAGTTATAATTTTGAAACAAAAACATTTTTATTTTTTAGTTGCTATGGATCGTCTTCAAGAATTAGAACAAAACATAACTCGGGCTCAAAATGACGTGGAACGGTTCAAAACGTTGTTGTCTCAAGCCAGGCAACAGGGTAGAAGCCAAGAAACAATTCTCTACCTATTGACAGAAGTGAGAGACGCGAACGTCGAGTTGGTGGAGGCCATCAGGGCTCATCGAAGGGAACTGGATCGGCAAAATAACAGAATGGAATTTGCTATTAGTAAATTGAGAAAAAAATAACGCAAAAATAAATACTGTTATAAAATTTTTTGTTGTTTTATTCCTATAACACACAAAATAGGTTTGTGTACAAACGAAACGGTTAATTAATAAAACTGATAGTCAACTAAAATAAAAGATTAGTTTGAATTAACAAACAACTAGAAACATTTTTTGTGCGCGGACGTTAAAAATTTTTGCGACCTAATTGAAATCATAAGATGCGAGGGTTAAAAAGTTGATTTTTGGTGCGCGCGCAAGACGGTTTGCGAAATCTAATTGCAGCAATTAGATTCTCCGACGCTGAGACAAGTGCCGCAGTCGAATTTCAACACTAAATTAAGTTTCAAATCAGCACCGAAAGGGGGCAACACTGTTTTGCTTGCCCTCCGGCAAAGCAAACGAGACCCGAGGGCAAACGGAGTCGGTTTGAAAAGATTCGTCTCGTCGATCGACGGGTTTCGACAGGTCGAGACCGATCGAAAGAGCTGAACACTTTGCGACGAGACAGATCGAACATAACGCAGGCGTACTCTGGACGATCGTTCTTCGACTCGTCGAGAGCAAACTCGACAGGTCGTGGGAGAGAGAGAACGGCAGACACTTTAGAGAGGTGCAATTGCAAAAAGAGAGACTGAGAGAGAGAGAGAAAGAAACACGATGAGAGAGTGAGAGAGAAAGAGAGAGAAAGAAACAGGATGATAGAAAGGGGGGAACTCGGGAGTACAGCAAGGAGGTTTTGAAAAAAAACCCTTTAATAATTTTATCCGTCAACCGGGCTTCTCCAGCTGACGACATCGCTGTCGAAAACGCCGTCGATAACAAAAACTTTGCTAGGACAAAAACGTTATCACATCACATTTTTAGTTGACTCGATTTAACATTATTTCTGAGAGAACAAAGGGACAGTCTCAATTGTTGACAACACGCGAGACAAAACAAAATAATTTTTCGAATTTTTGAAATCGCCCTCTGCTTTTACAATTTTTACAAAATAATCTTGACAACATCATTTTTAAACTTTATCAGTCGACTCGGCGAGTTTAAGTTATGACAAATGGAGAAAGAATGTGTCCGTTAAAATTAAAATAGAGAAATAGAGAGAGAGAGACTTTGCATCCTTTCTTAGTCGGTTAAAATTTA
>Ga0214162_1000270_pt1 | contig 12936 bp, 14 predicted proteins | sample LakMenepilimnion_3_FD_153000 | JGI IMG/M metagenome (GOLD analysis project Ga0214162, IMG submission 153000) | Freshwater microbial communities from Lake Mendota, WI - Practice 20APR2010 epilimnion v5 | ecosystem: Environmental > Aquatic > Freshwater > Lake > Epilimnion/Euphotic zone | place...
GCTGCTGCGTTGCGTGAATTTTCTAAAACCAGTGGGGTGGATATGGAAAACACCGTGGCTATAGGTGATGGTGCAAATGATCTAGACATGATGGCAATTGCAGGTTTAAGCATCGCGTTTAATGGAAAGCCCATTGTCGTTCAAGCTGCTGATCTAGCGATCAAAGAACCTTCTTTGCGTTCAGTTATTGAATTGATTGGGCTGCAATAAACTACAAACGACATGCGTGGATATCAGTAACCAGAATCCCTCGCGCACCGATAGCCCATAATTCATCCATAACTTGATTTGTTTCTTTACGTAAGACCATGGCGCGAACTGCGACCCAATCCTGCTTTTGTAATGGCGAAATTGTAGGCGACTCCAAACCAGGTGTGATGGCACAAGCTTTCTCAACAAGTTCTTTAGGGATGTCATAATCAAGCAAAACATATCGTCGCGCCGTAACTACACCTTGCAAACGTCGAATTAATATCTCTAATTCAGCAGGTACAGCAGCATTCTTGCGTGCGATAACAACTGCCTCACTGGTAAGAATTGGATCACCGAATATCTTCAATCCGGCTTGTCGCAAAGTATTGCCTGTGCTGACGACATCTGCGATGACATCTGCTACACCTAGACGCACACTACTTTCTACTGCGCCATCTAATCGCACAATTTGCGCCTTAATACCCAGCGCAGACAATGAGTGTTCGACCAGACCTGGATAAGCGGTTGCAACTCGTTTGCCGGCGATGTCTTGTACCGACCAATTCTGATCTGTCGGACCAGCAAAACGAAATGTTGACGCACCAAAATCCAAAGACAAAATCTCATCTGCATCTGCTGCGGAATCAATCAGTAGATCACGGCCGGTAATTCCCGCTTCTAACTCCCCTGATCCTACGTAAACCGCAATGTCACGAGGGCGTAGGTAATAAAATTCGACACTATTGTCATTGTCAATCAAAACAAGATCCCGAGAATCCGTGCGCTGGCGATATCCCGCCTCTTTTAATATTTGCATAGAACTGTCAGCTAATGAACCTTTATTAGGTACGGCTATTCTCAACATTTATGCTCCTAAAGAAACTTATATACATCGTTGATTGATAGGCCACGAGCAAGCATCAAAGTTTGTAGGTGATAGATCAGTTGACTGATTTCCTCAGCAAGCGCTTCATTAGATTCGTGCTCAGCAGCAAGCCACACTTCGCCCGCTTCTTCCAGAATTTTCTTGCCAATACTGTGAATACCAGCATCAAGAGCGTCGACCGTACCTGAACCCTCGGGCCGAGTTAGAGCTTTTTCACTGAGCTCTGCCCACAAGCTTTCAAAGGTTTTCATGGCTTAAGTTTACTAGAGAGTCACTTACTCCCGTGCGCAGTTGCAAACTGCCGCAATGAGACCACCATCGCGGCTGGGTCAGGTGCGTTAAACACCGCGCTACCGACAACAAAGGTGTCAGCACCGGCATCTAAGGCGATCTCAATAGTCTTCATAGATATTCCACCATCTACCTGCAGCCATATAGGTCGATCACCAATCATTGTGCGCGTACGCCGGACCTTGTCCATCATCTCTTCCATAAAGCTTTGCCCACCAAAACCTGGTTCTACCGTCATGATTAGGAACATATCGACATCGTCAATCACATTCTCATAGTTAGAGATATCTGTATTCGGCTTAATTCCGAGACTAGATCGTGAACCAGCTTTGCGGATGTTTTTAAGTGTTTGAGGAATATCTCGTGTGGCTTCGGCGTGAATCGTGACAGATGCACACCCTATCTCTGCGTATTGGACAGCGATCGCATCAACATTGGCAACCATTAGATGGGCATCAACCGGCAACACAGACGTTGAAATGATTGCTGATGCAGCGTCAAAATCAAAGGTGAAATTTGGGACAAAGACATCATCCATGACATCCAAGTGCAATAGATCTGAAACTTCTGCAATCCGTTTGATTTCTTGATCCAACTGAGAGAAATCTGCATTCAAAATACTGGGAGTTATTCGAATTTCTCGACTCATGGATGAATATTAACCAATCTTCTTTCGGAACAGTGCTAAATACATCGCGTCGGTGCCGTGTTTGTGGGTCCATAAGGACATTGCACCGTCACGTGTGGCATCGTGCAGAGAAGAAGGCAAAAAATCATCCACGATTATCTGTTGTAGATCGGAATGCTTCTTTTTGATATCTGCAATTTGGATACTTGTTTCAGCCAAATGGGGTGAGCATGTTGCATAACCTATGACCCCACCAGGGTTCAGCGCCTGAATTGCAGAATCAACTAATTCGCGTTGTAATTGTGTCAACGCGCGTAAATCCTGCAATGTTCTACGCCAACGAACCTCTGGACGACGACGCAATGCTCCCAGACCTGTGCACGGAGCATCAATCAAAATTGCATCGAACTTCTCCTTCGATAAGCCAATTGCGCGTCCATCTAAAACCATAACTCGATCACCATGGACGACCTGTTTAACAAGTTCAGCACGTGCCTGTGATATTTCATTAGCCGTAAATGTGATTGCACGTTCTCTCGCGATGCTGGACAACAAAGCTGCTTTTCCACCAGGGCCCGCGCACAAATCCAGCCAGCTGCTTCCTGCGGCAACCTTAGAGAAAACTTCAGCAACAAGTTGTGAGCCCTCATCTTGTACACCGATCTTTCTAGCTTTAATCAGATCGAGAGCTCCAGGATTGCCTTTCCAATGAACACCATAGGGTGAAAAATCTGTTGGTTCTCCCCCGATGTCCACTAAATCTTGCTGCGTAGAAAAACCAGGCCATGAAACTAAGGTCGGTATGGCAGGCTCATTATTGATCTTCAGCGATGACTCAACTTCTGCCCAATCCTTTAAAAGATCGTAGTAAGCAGAAACAATCCATTCAGGATGTGAGTACGCAATTGCAAGACGTTCAACAGGATCTGAAATCTCAGTAAGAGGCATGAACCAGTCCTCTATCGAAGTACGCGTAACACTTCTTAAAAGTGCGTTCACAAAACTAGCCTTTGATTCTCCGATTCGCTTTCGCGCAACTTCTACTGTCGCAGCCACAGCGGCATGGTCCGGTATGCGCATTTCATGAATTTGATGAACGCCTAAACGGCAAATATCAACTATCCCGGGATCAACTTCAGACCAAGGTCGATCACTGATTTGAGCCAAAACCCAATCATGTTTTCCCTGCATACGTAGTGTGCCGTACAGCAACTCAGTGACAAGTGAACGATCACGATCATCAAGTTTGCTGGCGTTTAACGCTTGCGGCAAAAGCAAATTTGAATATCCTTCATTGCGATTGACCTCGGTCAGCAAATCAAATGCAAGTAACCGTGCCGCATCTGGTTTAGGCGATTTGAAGGTATTACGACGAGCTTCAACCAAAGATCTCGCCACCCGTCAATTGTGCTCCTCGTGCCCAATCAATCGCATCCATTTCCCTTTTTCCCGAAGGTATGACACGGAGAAGTTCCAATGATCCCGAACCGGTTGCAACACATACCGACTTTTCAGAAACAAAGATTTCACCTGGCTTACCTACATGCGTATCAGTTATTGATGTTGCACAGATCTTGAAGGGTTCACCCTTCCATACAGTCCATGCTCCAGGCTCGTAAGTAAAAGCACGTATGGAGTTTAAAATGACAGGTGCTTCTTCGGAGAAATCAATTTTTGCCTCGCCTTTACTGATCTTTGGTGCCATGGATGGTTCACCTACTTGATCACTAGGGGCAACTCCATTCTCAACCATCGTGAAGGTGCGATTAACTACATCAGGACCAAGATTGGCTAGATGTTGTAGTAATTCATAACTTCTCCATAAAGAATCGATAATTAATGACTGTTGGGCGAAAACAGGACCGGTGTCCATGCCTTTATCTAATTGGAACACAGAAACGCCAGTAACCGTTTCTCCATTCTCTAGCGCTCTCTGCGCAGGTGCAGCTCCTCTATATGCAGGAAGCAAAGAGAAATGAAGATTCAGGAAACCCTTCTTCGGTAAATCCAGAATATTTTGTGGAAGCAATACTCCATAACCGATTGTTAACACTAAATCCAACTCTTCAATTTTTCCGATCAAATCCTTTGGATTTTCTGGCTTAACAACTGGTATCTGATGATCATTCGCCCAATCGGCAACGACAGATTGCTTAAGAATGCGACCACGCCCAGCCGGGCGGTCAGGTTGCGTGATAATTAATCCAATTTCATGTTCGGACTGTAGTAACCAATTCAGGGTTGGTATTGCTACATCCGGAGTAGCAGCTACTCCGATACGCATTAAGAATTCCGTCCGAAAATTGTATGTGGAGAATCTTTCACCTGGATGGCTCGACCTTGTTCAGTGGCGAGATTAAACCACTCTGATTCGCGAATTTCCTTCATCGCAAGTTTACGATCTTCTGGCAATAGTTTGTCAATGAACAAGATTCCATCCAGATGATCTGTCTCGTGTTGCAAAGCACGTGCTAAAAACTCAGAACCTTCGACGGTGATGGGCTCCCCGTACATGTTGAAACCTCTTGCAACGGCTCTCATGGCTCGAGGCGTTTCATATCTAATCTCTGGAAAGGAAAGACAGCCCTCTTCGCCTTCCTGCATCTCTTCACTCAAAGTTAGTACGGGATTAATTAAGTGACCAAGTTCTTCATCTACATCCCAGACAAAAACACGCAACGGGACGCCGATTTGTGGTGCAGCTAACCCGGCACCAGGGGCATCAAGCATCGTGTCTGTTAAATCTTGCACTAGCACTCGCAATTCCTTGTCGAAATCGACTACTAAGGATGCCGGGGTTGTTAACACCGGATCTCCGAAGAATCGTATTTCTTGAATTGACATGGCGTTAGTCTAGCAATCCATTACAGCGAATATGGTTCAACTCTAAGCGTGAATAGTTCTTTCTTTGCAATACTTCTGCGTCGTTGTAGTTCATGAACCACATCTGTCAAAGCTTGCGAGTCCTTCTTGTCGGAATGTATGACAATTTTTACCTGTCCCTTTGATATTTCGGTTGGGCCATAAATATTGGATGAATTAGGTATACGGCCCTCGACGGATGCTTTCTTGAGACCGTTGTAAATCTGCATACCGATAGTTTGGTCCATCACCAGAACGACCGAGAAAACCGACGGTGGCAGATGTAGCTCAGTGCGTTCACCTAATTCTCGCTTGAGCAATGGAGCAACATTCCATCGTGCGATCGCGGATACAACAGGATGGGAATCCTCAATTACTAAAAGCACAACGCCATCATTAGAAATCAATGAGGCAGATTCCAGGAAGAGTTCACGTGCACGCTCCTGGGTACGCAGGTCCGTGTGTGAAAAGAAGCGAACTCCATCCAAAATTACGACCGCTGCGTACCCGCCTTCTACCAGTGGCTGAGCTCCAGCTGTTGCAAGTACTAACGCCGGCTTAGGTTCTATTCGATCTTTAATAACATCACCTGCCGAAACAACAACTGGAAACTTGGGAAAAGCTCGAGATATTTCTTCGGCTGCCCGCTCGATGCCACGACCTGCTAGATACTGTTTATCACGATTACAGAAAGAACATTTCCAGTTTTGGAATGATGTACCGCAATGAACACAGGAAGGCGCTTTATTTTTTGCCAAAACAGATAATCGTCCGCCACAATCACAAGAAGCCACATTACGACAATGAGCGCACAGCAAAGCGTTCCCATAGCCTTTTCGTGGAGCGATGAACAAGACAGGACCGACATTTAGCGCTTTTTTGATCTCAGAATATATTCTTCCTGGTAGCAAAGCACCCTCATTAGGTGTGAAGGCTTTAACGTTTACTGTTTGCTTCGAATTAAGATACTTCACTTCCCTTTCCTCGATGAGTTGAGATATTTCTACCGAAGGAGAGAAACCTGTAAATATCAACTTGACAGGTTCGGCGTGAGCGCGAAGAAGAGCTATGGCTCTCGAATTCCAACCGGGTGATCGAATTTCAAAATGATCATACGATGACTCTTTATGAATGATGATGGTCGCCAAATTCCTGATTGGCGCGAGAATCGCACTTCGGGTACCAACTACGATGCAGTTTGAGCCATGAATTGCTTGCAGATAGTTTCGATATCGCTGCTCACGAGGCATGGCGGCTGTAAGTTTTAGAACCCCTACTGACACTGTTTGTAATGCAGCGATGATTAGATCCACATCTTTTTCATCAGGGGCAATGATCAAGACAGAACCTGCCTGGTGATTCTCCTTGACCAACGGGATTAGCTGCTCATGTGCCTGGATAAAAGGTGCGAGAGTTTGGAATGTTATTGATCCCTTGACGCTCTTGTGGGGATCTGGCACGCCAAAGGAAATACTCTTGTCAACGGATGCAATACGAGGAGGGATAGCTGAACGAATGAGATCCCACGGATTACATGCAAAATGCTGCGAAATCGAATCTATCAGCTGCAAACTTTGAGTTGTGGCTACGGGATGCCCAGACAAAACCTTAGTAATGCTCTTTAACTCACCCGCTCTTTCGGGTTCGGCCACACGCTCTACAACTATCCCTTCAGTTTCGCGGTTTCCAAAAGGTAATTGCACGCGAACACCTACGCTGATCGAGCCGGTTATTTTTTCGGGAATCAAATAGTCATACAACTGATCTAAATGGAAAACACCCGTATCGACTCGAACACGTGCATACGGCAAAACCAAAGCTCTAGGCCCAGAAGATGCAGGTGCAACTTCAGCCTTTAATCGAAAGAGCCTCGGCGTTGCCACCGACTACTTGATTGCGTTTTGAAGCGCTGACACGCGATCGGTTCGTTCCCATGCAAACTCAGGAAGTTCACGACCGAAGTGACCATATGCGCTAGTGAGTGAATAAATAGGACGAAGTAAATCAAGATCGCGAATGATCGCCGCTGGACGTAGATCAAAGACTGACAAAACAGCATCTTGGATTTTTGAAACCGGAACAGTTTCAGTTCCAAAGGTTTCGACAAAGACTCCAACCGGCTGAGCCTTACCAATTGCATAGGCAACTTGAACTTCGCAACGACGGGCAAGACCAGCAGCAACAACATTCTTTGCTACCCATCGCATTGCATACGCCGCTGAACGGTCAACCTTAGATGGATCTTTACCGCTAAATGCGCCTCCACCGTGTCGTGCCATTCCGCCATAGGTATCTACAATAATTTTACGGCCTGTTAATCCTGCATCTCCCATTGGGCCACCAATTACAAAACGACCTGTTGGGTTGATCAGAGTTCGTAGATCCGATTTTGGTAGATCAATGCTTGCTAGAATTGGGTCGATAACATATTCAATAACTTCTGGTGTTAACTTCTTAACAACATCTACCTCTTCGGCATGCTGACTTGAAATTACAACGGTATTTAATGCGATGGCGCGATCGCCCTCATACTCAATGGTTACCTGAGTTTTTCCATCAGGTCGTAGGTAAGGCAAAGCTCCTGATTTACGTACCTTTGTTAGCTGCTGTGCGAGAGCATGTGCTAGCCAGATTGGTAATGGCATTAACTCTTTAGTGTCATCACATGCATAACCAAACATTAAGCCCTGATCTCCGGCGCCTTGCAGATCCAATGGATCAACCGCCGAAGCAACTCGATGCTCGTAGGCATCATTGACACCTTGTGCAATATCTTGTGATTGCTGACCTATAGAGATTGACACTCCACAGCTATTTCCGTCAAAGCCTTTGTCTGACGAGTTGTACCCGATATTTAAAACAGTATCGCGAACAATTCCCATCACATCGGCATATCCATCAGTTGTTACTTCACCGGCCACATGCACCTGACCGGTAGTGATAAGAGTTTCAACCGCAACGCGGCTCTTTTTATCCTGTGATAATAATGAATCCAGAACAGCATCTGAGATCGCATCTGCAATCTTGTCTGGGTGACCTTCGGTAACTGATTCTGAAGTGAAAAGACGCTTTGACATATTTTTAACCTAACTGCCGGATGGCTTGATCAAGAAGTAAATTTCCGAGAGCGTCTTTGGAGACTTCCTTGACCGCTATATCCGCATCATTGCGTAAGAGAATGGTACCCATAGTCTGGTCTTGGCCAAAAATCGCCCCGCCAGAAACATCATTTACATAAATCAGATCTAACCCTTTTGCCTCTAGCTTCCTGCGAGCCTCTTGCAGATGATCCTTGGTTTCTGCAGCAAAGCCAATGATCAGTTGCCCATTCTTGGATGCGGCCAATGAGGCCAACAGATCGGGATTCTCTTCCAATTCAATGCTACCTAACAGCGCTTTTTTGATCTTCTCCAAGGACATTTTTTTTGGTCGTGCATCGGCGACGGCTGCACTCATGATTAGTACATCGCATAGTGGAAACTGTTGAGACAGTACCTGCTGCATATCTGCAGCGCTCTCTACTTTTGAAATCTCAATGCCGTCAAGAGTTGAAGTATCAAAATTTGCCGCAACTAAATGCACTATCGCTCCACGATCACGCGCTGCAAGAGCGATCGCTACCCCTTGTTTTCCCGATGATTTATTTCCAATAAACCGCACCGGATCAATTGCTTCACGTGTTCCACCTGCTGTTACAAGAACACGCTTACCTTTGAAATCCTGAATGTTTCCCGTCAATGCATCAAACTTTTCAAGAATTGATGGCGTTTCAGGAAAGCGGCCTGGTCCAATGTCATTACCGGTCAAGCGACCAACCTCTGGATCCATCACGATAAATCCGCGAGACCGCAATGTCTGCACATTGGCAACCGTTGCAGGATCTAGCCACATGGAAGGATGCATAGCTGGGACTAACATCTTCGGAACATCTGATGCGAGAACTAAATTTGTAAGAAGGTCATCAGCTCGACCTGCTGCTAGACGTGCGATCAAATCAGCTGTGGCAGGGGCAATCAAAAAGAAGTTCGCAGATTCTGCTAAAGCAATGTGTGGAACTGTGTGAACGTTCTCCCATACCTGCGTATTAACAGGTCGCCCAGAGAGCGCTTCCCATGTAGCTGAGCCTACAAAATTTAATGAGGAAGGAGTGGGCACGACTGTGACCGCGTACCCACGATCTTGAAGGCGCCGTAACAGTTCGCAGGATTTATATGCCGCTATTCCCCCACCAACGCCGAGTACAACTTCACGGCCCTTTAGTGACATAGAGAAGTTTTAAGCTGTTGGCTCGAGGTTTTCGATTGTAAGAAGACCTTCATTGATTTCACGAAGGGCTATTGAGAGAGGCTTTTCATGGACATGGGTTTCAACCAATGGCCCCACGTACTCAAGAAGACCTTCTCCGAGCTGTGAGTAATACGCATTGATCTGACGAGCTCGCTTTGCAGCATACAAAACTAAGCTGTACTTGGAACCGCTCTTGTCTAGAAGTTCGTCGATCGGTGGATTAGTGATTCCATCCATGGTGTACCCCGCTTCATTGATCAATACTGAATTAATAGCACCTACTAATTATGGGTTAACTCTACCAGTTTCCCGACCACGCTCTCGACCTGGTCGTTTATCAGAACAACATCAAAAAATGCCGCTGCAGCGAGCTCTTCTTGAGCCAATTCCAAGCGCTCAGCCCGTCGTTCTGGGCTATCCGTCCCTCGTCCTTCCAGCCGTGCAACTAACTCTTCCCATGTAGGAGGCTCAAGAAATACCAGAATGGATTGAGGTAGGTGCGCCTTAACTTGCTTAGCACCTGCAATCTCTATCTCCAACAGAACATTCTTGCCTAGCAATAGTGCATGTTCTACCTGTTCTAGCGGAGTTCCGTAGCGATTACCTGCAAACTCTGCCCATTCTAAGAACTCATTACTTTTAATCCTGCGACTAAACTCTTCGTCACTAACAAAAAAGTAATCATGGCCTTCAACTTCATTGCTTCGAGGCTTTCTGGTTGTTGCACTTACGCTGACCCAAAAATCACTAGCCTCACGTACCTTCTTAGCAACCGTACTTTTGCCGACTCCACCTGGACCAGAAAGAACAATTAGTTTGCCTGGCTTAACTGCATGTTCCGACTTCATAAACTCCTCGCGCAACTGCTTTATTTGAAGACGACCTAAGCCTTGAATTCTACGTGAAGAGGAGATGTTTAGTCGTTCCATTAGTGACTGTGCGCGCACTTTTCCGACGCCAGACATTGACTCCAACAATTCTTTAACCCGCATCTTTGCCACAGCCTCGTCATCTTTAGCAATGTCAAGAATTGTTTCAATAGAAATTTCACCATTTTTCATCTGTGCCTTCACTTCGGCACGACGTTTGCGAGAGGCCGCAGCTTTTAGCAACGCTTGACGGCGCTGCTCGGGTGTCAGCTGCGGAGGTAATCCCATATGAGAAATCTAGCCTTTAATCTAGATAAGTTCGCTAGCTATTTCAGCAGCACGCTCACGCATAGCTTTCGCACCGAGGCTCCAACTGTGAGTGATGGGACGTCCGATAACAACGAGGTTTGCACCGATTCCTATCGCCGCTTTCGGTGTCATCGTGCGTACTTGATCATCGGTCACTGACGAATCTGCGGGACGAACACCTGGAGTAATAATGATTGGAGAACTACCTACCGCACTACGAATGGCTGCGATTTCTAATGGAGAGCAGACAATTGCGCCTGCTCCTGAAGCAACGGCCAATTTGGCCAAACCGACAGCTGAATTGAGCGCATTATTGGAAAATCCAATCGTACTGACATCAGCATCTGATAACGAGGTCAAGATCGTTACCCCAGTGACATGTGTTTTTGGTGCTGCATCAACCGCCGCTTTAATCATGGCAGATCCACCAGATGCGTGCACTGTTAAATACTTTGGCGACAAATGTGACACCGCTCTTGCTGCACCACTAACTGTATGTGGAATGTCGTGAAGTTTCAGGTCCAGGAAAATATCTGCATCGGTTACATCTTTAATGGCTTTCACGCCATCGCTTCCAAAAGATAAATAGAATTCCAAGCCAAGCTTAAATACTGAAATATATTCGTGAGTCGCTTTCACCCATTCTATGGCTGTCACCAATTCTGGAGTATCAACCGCTAAAACTATCGGTGCTTTACTCATCAGGATTCTCAATCTCTGGTCGATGCGCATACCCGATGGCTTGCTTTAACGATGTGAAACCTCGATCAACAAGCAATTGCTTGAGTTCGTTCTGAATCTTCATTATTGCTGTTGGATTCCCAAAGCTTGCGGTTCCAATAGAGACTCCGCTTGCTCCAGCCAAAATCATTTCCAATGCATCCTTGCCAGTTGTAACTCCACCCATGCCTAGAATTGGAACATTAGGTAGCGCCGCATGGACTTGATAGACCGCGCGTACAGCTATAGGTCTGATAGCTGGACCAGATAAACCTCCGGTTTTTCCACCGAGATGAGGACGCATGGTGTCGACGTTAATAACCATTCCAAGAACAGTATTAATGAGCGCTAATCCATCTGCGCCCGCATCTACTACACCACGAGCAATCGATACTAGATCAGTCACATCTGGAGATAACTTCGCAATAATTGGTAGTTCTCCCCCTATGGTGCGGCGAACTCCGTCAATCACTCGACGAGATGCCTCTGGATCACATGCGAAAACTAAACCCCGATTTTCCACATTGGGACATGAAATGTTTACCTCGATTGCGCTAATGCCTGAAACAGAACGTAACTTGCGAGCTAAAGTTGAATACTCTTCTACAGTTTCTCCTGCAATTGAAACAATTATGCGAGCCTTTTGTTCAACTAAGTAAGGAATGTCTTTAGCTATGAAGGCATCAATTCCAGGGCCTTGCAGACCGATAGAATTTAACATTCCACTTGGTGTTTCGGCCATACGTGGAGTCGGCCGACCATTTCTAACCTTTGACATTACTGACTTGGTCACTACTCCACCCATTTCACGCAATGGAAAAAATTGCGCTAGCTCACGGCCAGAACTTGCACAGCCACTGGCCGTAAAGGTTGGGGCAGGAAACCAGGTATTACCAATTGTTGTGGAAAAATCTAATGTACTCATAGTTGCTGTCCAACCTGATTCCATTGCACTTTTGAGCCATCCATCACGGGACCATCAATACAAGAACGTAGCATTGACACAGAACCATCATCATTTGATACAGGTAAAACGCAGGTCATGCAGACACCAATGCCACATGCCATCGCTTCTTCTACTGCGCATTGATGCACAACTGCCAAGGGTTCCGTTATCTTTGTAATGGCTGACAACATAGCCATAGGTCCACACGAGTAGACAACAGCTACATCTAAATCCTTAATAATGTCGTGAATGGGATCGGTGACTCGTCCCGCCTGCCCCATGGTTCCATCCTCTGTATAAATACGAATTGAATTTACGGCGCGCTTACCTTCCATTGGTGCATAGATCTTTGAGGCAGTACTGGCGCCTAACAACATGTCGACTCTGCAACCACGAGCATTGAGTACTTCTGCTAATCCAAACAATGGGGCTGATCCATATCCGCCTCCAACTAACAAAACTGATACCGGTTCAGTTGGAATTCCAAAAGCAGTTCCAAGTGGGGCGACAATATCTAGGACAACACCTTCACCTTGGGCACATAACCACTTACTACCTTGACCATGTGGGGCAACGATGAGTTCCATCGTGCCGCCAAAAGTCGCACTTGCCGATACCCGTGAAATTGCAAAGGCGCGACGCAGAATCATTCTGGAAGAATCTCCACCGACATTGATCGCTACAAAATTTCCTGGCTTACAGGTTGCTGCCAAATCGCCCACATTGACAATAATCTGATGGTACTGGCCGACTCTTTTATTACTTACAATCGGTGCCAGCAGTTGCTGCGCATTTTTATTGATCTGTGACATTTAGGCCAACCATTCTTGCAATGACTTGATGCTTAACGGGCTGCTTTGTAAGAAACCGATTGCGTCCACAGCGGCGCTAAATCCAGCGGTTGTTGTTATGCACGGAATAGAGCGCTGCACTGCAGCGGTACGAA
>Ga0214162_1000271_pt1 | contig 12882 bp, 13 predicted proteins | sample LakMenepilimnion_3_FD_153000 | JGI IMG/M metagenome (GOLD analysis project Ga0214162, IMG submission 153000) | Freshwater microbial communities from Lake Mendota, WI - Practice 20APR2010 epilimnion v5 | ecosystem: Environmental > Aquatic > Freshwater > Lake > Epilimnion/Euphotic zone | place...
TTTTTCATAGAAGTTACAATTTTAATTAAACGTGATTTACAAAGTTAGTTTATAAAGATTAGAATTTTACTATAAATTTAATTTAAAATTTTTTTATCAAAAATTTTGCCACCTTTTATATAATATTGAAAAATGATGCTTTTTGTCTTATAATAGATTTCGGCTTGAAATGGTTCTCTTTTTTTATAGGAAGAGGGCAACAAATAATAAAAAGCAAAATGAGCTTTTATAATTGCCAATAAATGTTTGAATTTTCCTTGAAAAAGAAAATGTATTCCAGCAATTCCGTCTAAAATAAGGCGGATAAAAAGTACAGGAAACAACTGATTTTTGGGTAAATTCTTCAGCATCATCAACAATGAGTTCCTAAAATTCAGAAAAGTCTTTTTTGGATTTCCTTGTTGCAAAGTCGCACCGCCCAGGTGAAAAACCACCGATTGGGCATTGTATTTAATCACAAGTCCTTTATTGAAGGCGCGCCAACACAAATCAATTTCTTCTTGATGGGCAAAAAAATCGGCATCGAAACCTTTCAATTGCTTATAAACTGAACTTCGTATAAAAAAACACGCTCCCGAAGCCCAAAATATTTCACAATTGTCGTCGTATTGTCCATAATCTTTTTCCAAAGTGTCGAAAATGCGTCCACGGCAAAACATGTATCCGTATTTGTCCGTAAATCCACCTGCAGCACCTGCGTATTCAAAGTATTCCTTGTTTTTATAATCCAAGATTTTAGGTTGAATTATGGCAGTTTTCGGTTCGTTTTCGAAAATTTGCAGGATGGGTTTCAGCCAGTTCTCGGTCACTTCAATATCTGAATTAACTAAAGCAAATATTTCGGCGTCAACACTTTTTAAAGCTTCGTTGTATCCTTCGGCAAAGCCAAGATTGCTTTTGTTTTGTATAATTTGCACCGATGGAAAATTAGTTTTGACAAAAGCAACGGAATCATCAGTCGAGGCATTGTCAGCAACATAAATATCGGCTTCGGGAGAATAGTTGACAATGGATGGTAAAAATTGTTCTAACAACTTTACACCATTCCAATTGAGTATAACAACGGTTATTTTCATTAAATATTTGTATTTTTCAATTCATAATCCGGCAATTTTTCCAAAAACTCATATTTCTCGTTCTCAAAATCCATTTGGCAAAAGTAATGATTCAAACCATTGGTCACCATCAAAAATTGGGCTTTTAAAGTCATGTTATAGCGGGCGATTTGGTCGAAAGTGGCTTGTGAAGTTTTTATTTCGGGGGCTTTGCATTCAATTAATACATAGATGGAACCATTGGGATTGAAAACGACAACATCATATCTTTTTTTCAATCCGTTGACATTGAGAACTTTTTCGACGTTGATTAAGGATTTGGGGTATTTTTTTTCTTCCAGTAAAAATCGGACAACATGTTGACGAACCCATTCTTCTGGAGTGAGAATGATAAATTTTTTCCTGATTTCATCAAAAATTGAGACTTTATTTTCGCTATTTTTGAGGCGGAAAGAATAAGTGGGAAAATGGAGTTGCTGCATTTTGCAAAAATAGTTAATTTAGTTTCAGGTTTCAAGTTTCAGGTTGCACAACTTGAAACTTGAAACCTGAAACTTTAAACCAAAAAAATGGACGAAGTTGTAAAAATAGTCAATGACATCAAAGCGGGAAACATTAAACCCATTTATTTTTTGATGGGCGAAGAATCCTATTACATTGACAAATTATCTGATTATATTGAGCAAAACGTTTTATCCGAAGAGGAAAAAGGCTTCAATCAAACGGTTTTGTATGGACGTGACGTAACGATTGAAGATATCGTTTCGAACGCCAAACGCTATCCGATGATGGCAGAACGCCAAGTGGTGATTGTCAAAGAAGCGCAGGATTTGTCTCGGACGATTGACAAACTCGAAAGTTATGTCGAAAACCCAATGCCGTCAACTGTTTTAGTTTTTTGTTATAAATACAAAACACTAGACAAACGCAAGAAAATGACCAAAATGTTGGATAAAATTGGCGTAGTTTTCGAAAGCAAGAAGTTGTACGAAAACCAAGTAGGCGATTGGATCAAACGTATTTTGTCCGGTAAAAGTTATTCGATTGAACCCAAAGCCAATGCGATGTTGGTTGAATTTTTGGGTACAGATTTGAGTAAAATCAACAATGAATTGGAAAAACTGCAAATCATTTTGCCGAAAGGCAGCACGATTACTCCGAAACATATTGAGGAAAACATTGGTTTCAGCAAAGATTTCAATGTATTCGAATTGCGAAAAGCCATAGGAGACCGAAATCAATTGAAAGCTTATACCATTGCTGATAATTTTGCACAAAATCCAAAAGACAATCCTATCGTGGTGACTACAAGTTTGGTTTTCAGCTTTTTTGTCCAATTGTTGAAATACCATGGATTGAAAGACAAAAATCCAAAGAATGTTGCCGCTGCATTGGGCGTGAATCCATTTTTTTTGAAGGATTATGATGTTGCAATCAAAAATTATCCCATGCGAAAAGTAAGCCAGATTGTTTCTTTTTTGCGCGAAATTGACGTTAAAAGTAAAGGTGTTGGCGCAAATGCTTTGCCCCAATCGGATTTGTTGAGAGAAATGTTGTTTAAAATATTTAATTAGCTGCGAAATTTTACGATATTTACACCTCTAAAATTCAGAATATATAATTATGGGAATGAATAAAAACACCATTTTAGGATGGGCAACATTATTAATGTTGGCAATGGGATTGTTGCTCATAGGTTTAGGAGCATTTAAATATAGAGATGTGTCGGGTTGGGGCTTTGCTGCCGTTGGCGTAGGTTTTTTGGCCAATGCATGGGTATTTAGCTCATTGAAAGGAAGACTTTAAAAATTTTTAAAATTATTAATTAATTATGGCAGACGATAAAAAAGTAATTTTCTCAATGCAAAAATTGAGTAAAACCTATCCAGGAGCAGATAAACCAGTTCTTAAAAACATCTATTTGAGTTTCTTTTATGGGGCAAAAATTGGTATTTTGGGACTAAATGGTTCGGGTAAATCTTCTCTTTTAAGGATTATTGCTGGTGTCGACAAAAATTACCAAGGTGACGTGGTTTTTCAACCGGGTTATACCGTTGGGTATCTAGAACAAGATCCGCAATTGGACGATTCAAAAACAGTTATCGAAATTGTGAGAGAAGGAGTAGCCGATACCATGGCAGTTCTTGAAGAATATAATAGCATAAACGATTTATTTGGTCTTCCTGAAAATTATGAGGATGCCGATAAAATGGACAAGTTAATGGATCGTCAAGCTGCCTTGCAGGATAAAATTGATGCTCTTGGTGCTTGGGAAATCGATACCAAACTGGAAATCGCCATGGATGCTTTGCGTACTCCAGAAGCAGATACCCCAATAAAGAATTTATCGGGTGGTGAGCGTCGTCGTGTAGCCTTATGTCGTTTGTTATTGCAACAACCGGATGTTTTGCTTTTGGATGAGCCCACGAATCACTTGGATGCAGAAAGTGTACTTTGGTTAGAACAACATTTGGCTCAATATGCTGGAACCGTGATTGCAGTAACCCACGACAGGTATTTCTTGGATAACGTTGCGGGTTGGATTTTAGAACTTGACAGAGGAGAGGGAATTCCTTGGAAAGGAAATTATTCTTCTTGGTTGGAACAAAAATCGAATCGCATGGCCCAAGAAGAAAAAGTGGCTTCGAAACGTAGAAAAACTTTGGAACGAGAATTGGACTGGGTTCGTCAAGGTGCCAAAGGACGTCAAACCAAACAAAAAGCGCGTTTGCAGAACTACGATAAACTCTTGAATGAAGACCAAAAACAATTAGACGAAAATTTGGAAATCTATATTCCAAATGGCCCAAGATTGGGAACAAATGTAATCGAAGCCAGAAATGTAGCGAAAGCTTTTGGGGATAAATTATTGTACGATAACTTGAATTTTAAATTGCCTCAAGCTGGAATTGTGGGGATTATTGGTCCCAATGGTGCTGGAAAATCGACTATTTTCAAAATGATTATGGGTGAAATAGAACCAGATGCCGGAGAGTTTTTGATTGGTGACACTGTGAAAATTGCTTATGTCGATCAGGCGCATTCGAATATTGACCCAAACAAATCGATATGGGAAAATTTCGCCGACGGCCAGGAATTGATTATGATGGGTGGACGACAAGTCAATTCTCGCGCTTATTTGAGTCGATTCAACTTTGGCGGAGGAGAACAAAACAAAAAGGTTTCGATGCTTTCCGGTGGTGAAAGAAACCGTTTGCACCTTGCCATGACATTGAAAGAAGAAGGAAACGTATTGTTGTTGGATGAGCCAACAAATGATTTGGACATCAACACGCTTCGTGCTTTGGAAGAAGGGTTAGAGAATTTTGCAGGTTGCGCCGTTGTTATTTCTCACGACAGATGGTTCTTGGATAGAATTTGTACGCATATTTTGGCTTTCGAAGGCAACTCCGAAGTGTATTATTTCGAAGGTGGTTTCTCTGATTATGAAGAAAACAAAAAGAAGCGTTTAGGCGGTGACTTGACTCCAAAAAGATTGAAATACAGGAAGTTGATAAGAGGTTAAGAATTTTTTACGACCTCAAAAATAGCTATTTCAAACCTCACAAGTTTTTAAACCTGTGAGGTTTTTTGCTATAAAAATTTTGATTTTAGTTCTAATGTTGGAATCAAACAAGTTTCTTTTTTGCCATACCACTTATACCGATTTTTGGCAATATAATCATAAAGTTTATTGCTAATTCCTGTCGGGATAATTCTGAAAAAAGTTCCAAAATGGAAAAATCCACCAAGGTTTTTTGCGATTTGCAAGGCTGCATCTGATTTATAATAATAAGCAATTCCGGGTTCGTACAGAATAACACTGTCAATATTCATTGGGTTTATTCCAATGTGTTTCAGGATTTGTTCTCCCAACTCCGATTGTATAGCCACAAACCGAAACACATCTTTCTTGTCGTGTTGGATCACAAATTGAACAGCCGAATCGCATAGATTGCAAACGCCATCAAAAAGGATTATTTTTTTGTTTGGAGGGAGGTTTAGCATGGTTTTGTCATTGCGAGGAACGAAGCAATCACATTTGTTGCTCAACTTCGATCTTTTTGTTAGTGTGATTATTATTCCGTCATTATATTTTTAATCTCTTCAAATAAATCTTTCCAAGTAGGATTAATAGACCGAATCAAATTATTTCTAGTTTCTCTCGAACCTGCTTTTATTTGTTTTTCTCTAGCTATTGCATCACCAATCCATTGAAATTGTTCATAGTATACTAGTATATTTAAACTATAACGTGCAGAAAATGAATTTGGATATCTTTTTTCTTTGTGCTCTATAATTCTTTGTGGAAGATTGGAAGTAACACCAGTATAAACTACAGTTTGATATTTATTAGTGATGATATAAATAAATCCAGGTTTCATGTTTTTACTTGTGTGTACTTGTTTTAGTGTGATTGCTTCGTTCCTCGCAATGACATACTGATTACTATTTCTTAACCGCTTCCACCAATTCCAAAAGATCTAAACTCACTTTTGAAGTGAACATTCCGTAATTTACGGTTGCTTTGTTTTTCTCAATGTTATCAATGCTTCCCACCGCTTTCCCGTCAAACATTCTCACTCGATCTCCCACTTTTAAAATCGCTTTTGGTTTTTCGATAACGGGTTTTAGTTTCTTTTCTTTTTTGGCAACCCTGATTTCCTCTACTTTTACTTCAATCTCTTTTACAACCTCTTTTTTCTTTTCAACAATAGCCTTAATTTCTTTTGGTGTGGCTTTTATTCGTTTCGAGTTTTCGATTTCGATGATTTTCAAAAACTCCCCAATAAGGTCTTTCTTGTTTTTATTATTAAAATATTTTTGTGCTATATCTTCTATTTTCTGACCAATGTAAATCGTTTTCTGGTTACTGTCATATAACTCCTGGTAGCTTTCTAGTTTTTGCTTAATTTTAACGTTGATAGTTTCCATTTTTCTGCCTTCCTCACGTGCTTTTGTTTCTTCTTCCTTGAGTGTTTGCGCCGTTTTTTCCATTTTAGAACGCTCTTTTTGAAGCGTGGCAATGGTTTTGTCAAAACGAACTTTTCCCACTTCGATTTTCTTTTTAGCCCGATTAATTAAACTAAATGGAATTCCGTTTTTCAATGCCACTTCAAACGTAAACGAGCTTCCGGCCTGACCTAAAACCAGTTTATACAAAGGTTCCAAAGTTTTTTCATCAAACAACATATTGGCATTTAGGGCAAAAGGTAATTCGTTTGCCAATATTTTCAAGTTCGAATAATGTGTCGTTATAATCCCGAAAGCTTCTCGATGGTAAAATTCCTCCAAGAAAATTTCGGCCAATGCGCCACCCAATTCCGGATCAGAACCGGTACCAAACTCATCAATCAGGAACATCGTTTTTCTGTTGCATTTCTTCAGAAAATAGTTCATGTTTTTAAGTCGGTAACTATAAGTACTCAAATGGTTTTCAATAGATTGATTATCTCCAATATCTGTCAGTATTCTGTCAAACAAAAAGGTTTCACTGCGTTCGTGTACAGGAATCAACATTCCGGATTGCAACATTAATTGGAGTAATCCAACGGTTTTCAACGAAATGGTTTTTCCTCCAGCATTGGGTCCAGAAATGACAATAATTCTTTTTTCCTGGTTTAATTCAAAAGTTTGGGGATGTGTTATTTCATTTTTCTGCTTGTTGTTCAAATACAAAATGGGGTGGAAGGCATCCCTGAAATACAATCTTCTGTTTTCAGTAATTGCGGGTAAAATTCCATTGATTTTATTGGCATATTTTGCTTTTGCGGCAATCACGTCAATATCGCTCAAGAAATCTTGGTATTGAATAAGCAGCGGCAAAAACGGCCGAATTTGATTGGATAATTGTTTAAGAATTCGGGTGATTTCTTCTTTTTCCTCGTATTCTAAATTGCTCAGTTCTCGCGAATATTTCAGGGTCGTTTCCGGTTCGATATAAGCAATGCTTCCCGTTTTTGAACTGCCCAAGATAGACCCTTTTACCTTTCGACGATACATTGCCAAAACGGCCAAAACCCTGCGGTTTTGTACAAAACTTTCCTTGATGTCGTCTAAATAGCCAAGGGAATTGTATTGGGTTAAAGCCACGCCAAAACTTTGGTTGACTTTACCGCGAACGGAATTCATTTCTCGTCGAATATTTAATAAATCGGGAGAAGCATTGTCTTTTATTTCTCCATATTTGTCAACAACAATATCAATGAGATAACTAATGTCTTTTGTTATTTCAATTTTAGATGCTTTTGTATTTAGATTTGGGTAATACTCATCGAATTTCTTGAAATAATTCAACATAAAATTCGTAGTTTCGGATATGGTGGCAATTTTTCGGAATCCGCCCACTTCCAGAAAACTGTCTTCTATTGCCAAGAATTTGATTTCATAAGAAATCGCATCAAACCCGTGATTGGGAATGGCATTGTTATTCTGGAAAGAAGAAACATATTCAGATGTTTGCATTAAAGCCTCCATTAGAGTTTCCTTGTCTTTGAAAGGGGAGATTTCGAGTGCTTTTTGTTTACCAATATCGGTGTTGCAAATCGCCGAAAGCGTTTCGAGAACAGTTGGAAATTGTAAATCTTGAAGTGTTTTTTCTGTTATGGATATCATTTTATATGTCGAAAGTCTTTTGTCAAAGCTCCAAAGTTACAAAGTAATAAAGTCAAAAACCATTTTCTTGGCGCACTTTGAGAAAACTTTACGAACTTTGTAGTAAAATATATTTATGCAACCCAAATTGAATCCTTGTTGGCAAACTGTTTTATCCGACGAAATCCAGAAACCCTATTTCAAGGATTTGATGAAAGCCGTCGAGGATGAATATAAAAATCACACTTGTTTTCCTCGAAAAGAACTGATTTTTGCCGCTTTCGACCATTGTTTGTTTGAAAATTTAAAAGTGGTTATCATTGGCCAAGATCCATACCATGGCATTAATGAAGCCAATGGTTTGTGTTTTTCGGTGAATGATAGTGTCCGAATTCCGCCTTCGCTGCGTAATATTTTCCGAGAGTTGAGTAATGATTTTGGAACTGTTTTTTTGCCTACTTCTGGAAATTTAAAGCATTGGGCAAAACAAGGCGTTTTACTTTTGAATGCTTCACTGTCCGTTCGAATGGACAGTCCCAACAGTCACAAACACTTGAAATGGGGAACTTTTACCGATGCCGTTATCCAAAAAATATCGAATGAAAAAGAGCATGTTGTTTTCCTGCTATGGGGCAGTTTTGCCAACAAGAAAGGTTCCAAAATAGACAGAACCAAACACCTGGTTTTAGAATCGGGACATCCGTCACCCATGAGCGCCAATCAAGGAAAATGGTTTGGAAATAAACATTTTAGCCAAACAAATGACTATTTGAAATCTAAAGGAATGACTGAAATTAATTGGTAAAACCTTCCTTAAAGAAATCACCTCTCAACGAGCTATTTTATATCATTTCCGTGTTTTTCGTTTTGATAATTTAGCAAGGATTGTTATTGCGTTTAATTTCTTTTCAGTAAAAAAAAAATAGAAATTTTCAGCACAAAACAATTAAAATACGATTAAATTGATATCGTTGTTCGGCAAGTCAAACCAATCGCCAATCGCTTTGTTGGTAAGGATTCCATGGTATAAATACACTCCATTTTTCAAACCGTTGTTGCACCGAATGGCACTTTCAATTCCGCCATCTTCGGCAATTTGCAACAAGTAAGGCGTGATGATATTGCTGATGGAAAGAGATGCTGTTTTTGAATATCTTGAAGGAATATTGGGTACGCAATAATGCAATACCCCATTTTTGACAAAAGTTGGTTTTTCGTGCGTGGTCACTTCCGAAGTTTCAAAACAGCCACCGGTATCAATGCTCACGTCAACAATCACGGCGCCTTTTTTCATGTGTTCTACCATAGTTTCGGTAACAATAACTGGGCAACGTTCTTTTCCCCGCATAGCACCAATGGCAACATCACACCTTCTGAGTGCTTTTAACAAGGATTTAGGTTGAATGGTTGAGGTGAAAATACGTTGTGGCAAATGGTTTTGCATGCGCCTCAATTTGGTGATGGAATTATCAAAAATTTTCACGTTGGCACCCAAACCTATGGCGGTTTTAGCAGCAAATTCTCCCACTGTTCCAGCGCCAATGATGACAACATCGGTGGGAGGTACTCCTGTAATATTTCCAAATAACAATCCTTTTCCGAATTCATTGGTGATCATCAATTCGGCGGCAATCAATATCGAGGCCGTTCCGGCAATTTCGCTTAGGGATTTTACGGCAGGATAGGAGCCATCTTCGTCTTTTATATATTCGAAGGCTAATGCTGTAATTTTCTTTTTAGATAAAGCAGTAAAATAGGCTTTTTTTCTAGTTTTCAGTTGAATAGCCGATATAATGATTGATTTTGGGTTAATCATTTCAATTTCTACAAGACTAGGCGGTTCTACTTTCAGGATCATGGGACAGCCGAACACTTTTTTGGTGTCTTTAGTGATTTCGGCACCAGCATCGGAATATTCTTTATCGGAATAACTGGAACTTTCTCCAGCACCGGATTCTATCATTACGCGATGTCCTTGATATGTCAATGAATTTACAGCATCAGGAGTCAGACAAACGCGTCGTTCTTGATAGCTGGTTTCCTTTGGAATACCAATAAAAAGTTCGCTTTTGTATTTTGCAACTTCAAGTTTTTCCTCTTGGGGTAAGAGTTGTTGCTTTGTAAATGGTGTTATCGACATTGATTTTGATAAATTAGTGGTACAATTTACGGAAAAAGATTTTAAAAAATTACGATTTAAGAATTAAAGCCAACTTGAAAATGAAATTTAGAATCAATTCATAATTCTTTCCATTTTTATATCGGCTCTTTCATAAACGCCTTTTATTAATGGAACTTCTTGAAAACCATATTTTATGTACAAATAAATTGCGGGCAATAATTTTCTGTTCGAATACAAAACTAATTTCTTTATTCCGTTTTGTTGCGCAATTTTTAGGCAATGTTCCAGTAGTTTTTGTCCAATCCCCAGTCCTTGAACACCATCACTAACGGCCATTTTGCTTAGTTCGAAAGTGGTATCGTCTATTTTTAACAAGGAAACGGTACCCACGATTTTGTGGTAGTATTTGGCATAAAAGATCATTCCGCCCTTGTCTATAATTTCTCCTTGGGGATCAGAAAGCATCTGCTCATCTTTGGCTTCGACTTTGAAATACTTTTGAAGCCATTCTAAATTCAAGGTTTTTATTTCATTCTTCAATTCGGAAGAAAAAGGAATGATTTGAACTGAATTGTCTATGTTCATAGCGATTGAAATTAGCTTAATTCTAAAAAGCGTTTTCCATCAGGAAGTAACCTAATTGAAATTGTCGAATAATTATCTGGAATGAGAGTTGAAATCTTTTCGGCCCATTCAATAAAACACCAATTCCCTGAATACAAATATTCATCGGCTCCCATATCTAAAGCTTCAATTTCGTTATTCAGTCTGTAAAAATCAAAATGATAAACTGTTTGGTTATTAGAGGTTTGGTATTCGTTAACTAAAGAAAAAGTTGGACTACTGGTCACTTCGTTAACGCCCAATTTTTTTGCCAAAGCTTTTATCAAGGTAGTTTTTCCAACGCCCATTTCTCCGTGAAAAAGGATAACTTTATACGGGTTTTGTTCCAATATTTTTGTCGCAACTCCTTCAATTTGATCTAATGAAAAGGTAATTCCCATTCTTTGTTATATTTTGTTAAAGTTCTCGCCTGCCAACTGAAAACTGGAGACTGAACACTTTCTATTTCGGGTTAAAAATCAAAAACGGGATAATCATTTCTTCCAATGAAATTCCGCCGTGTTGATACGTATTTTTGTAATAACTCACATAATGATTGTAGTTGTTGACATAAGCTAGAAACAAATCATTTTTTGCAAAAATATAGGAACTACTCATATTTATGGTAGGCAAACCTATATTTTTTGGTTCTTTCACGGCATAAACATCTTTGCTATCATAAGACAAACTGCGTCCCGTTTTGTAGCGTAAATTGAGACTAGTATTTTTGTCGCCAATCACTTTCGAAGGATTTTTGACGTTTATGGTTCCGTGATCTGTGGTTAAAATTAACTTGAAACCTAGTTTTTGTGCCTGTTGGATGATTTCTAAAAGAGGTGAATTCTTGAACCAACTCAAAGTCAACGAGCGATACGCTTTATCGTCTGAAGCTAGTTCTTTGACCACATCCATTTCGGTTTTAGCATGCGAAAGCATATCGACAAAATTATAAACTACCGTAACCAAGTCGTTATTTTTTAAGGCTTTGAAATTTTCTACCAGTTTTTTTCCGCCTGCAAGATTGGTAATTTTGAAATAATCTTGTTTGATATTCAAACCCAATCGTTTCAATTGTGCTGTCAAAAATTCGGCTTCGTACAAGTTTTTGCCTCCTTCTTCAGGATCATTTTTCCAATATTGGGGAAATTGTTTTTCCATTTCAATAGGCATCAAACCAGAGAAAATGGCGTTTCTCGCATATTGTGTCGCCGTAGGCAAAATGGCATAATAAGGAACTTCTTTTTCTAGTTTATAATAGTTACTCACCACGTTTTCGAAGACTTTCCATTGGTCGTAACGCAAATTGTCAATAACCACAAACAAAATAGGTTTAGCTTTTTTGACGATTTCAGGAACTACCAGTTCACGGAACAAAGTGTGTGATTGTATCGGTTTGTCGGCTTTTTGCGCAAACCAATCCTCATAATTGCGCTCGATGAATTTCCCAAATTGGGAATTGGCTTCCGCTTTTTGGGATTCCAAAATGGCAATCATTGCTTGGTCGTCGATGTTTTCGAGTTCCAATTCCCAAAAAATCAATTTCTTGTACAATTCTACCCAGTCTTCGTGCGAATTGACCATCGCCATTTCCATTGAAATTTTGCGGAATTCCTTTTGATAATCTAGCGTTGTTTTCTGCGAAATCAATCGAGAATGATCCAAATTCTTCTTCAAACTCAACAAAATCTGGTTTGGGTTGACCGGTTTTATCAAATAATCGGCAATTTTGGAGCCAATGGCTTCCTCCATTATATATTCTTCCTCGCTCTTGGTAATCATAATCATCGGAATCGAGGATTTTTTCTCCTTCATTTCCGAAAGTGTTTCCAAGCCACTCATTCCGGGCATATTTTCGTCCAGGAAAACAATATCAAAATTATCGTTTTCAAAAATATCAATGGCGTCCCGCCCGTTATTGCAGGTGGTTACACTGTAATTTTTCTTTTCCAAAAATAAAATATGCGGTTTCAAATAGTCGATTTCGTCATCGACCCAAAGTATTTTTATTTTGTCCATAATTGTAAATAAAAAGTATTCAAAAGTAAGCATTCATTACGCCAAATTAGCTTTTTTATTATCGTAAGTTGCCAATAAAGTGATAATTTAATATTATTTTAAGGTATAGCACGTCTTTGCGAGGAACGGGCACCATCACATCTTAAAACTTGCGAGTTTGATGCAAGGTAATTTTAACGAAGTAATTTTTTTGGGCGTGCCACCGGCTCCGCAAGCTCCGCCACTGTCGGGCTGTTCGCCATATCTCTCCGTTGCACTGCGAGGATGCCGCTTCCATCCCTCACGCGTGAGTATGTAGATAAAATCTGCACTTTATTTAACCAACGTAACCATATAATAGTATATTTGAAAATCGATAAGACGAACTAATCTATCATAAATATTCTTTATACGAAACCGAGATAAAATTAATTTAATGAAAGTATTAAAATAACTTTGAATATTAAAATTTGAAATTTATGAAAGTAAAACTCCTGTTTTTATTTCTTTTGA
>Ga0214162_1000279_pt1 | contig 12703 bp, 15 predicted proteins | sample LakMenepilimnion_3_FD_153000 | JGI IMG/M metagenome (GOLD analysis project Ga0214162, IMG submission 153000) | Freshwater microbial communities from Lake Mendota, WI - Practice 20APR2010 epilimnion v5 | ecosystem: Environmental > Aquatic > Freshwater > Lake > Epilimnion/Euphotic zone | place...
TATCTAGCTTGTACGAATCCAGAGTGTGCTCACGACGCATGTTGAGAAGAAGATCAATCGCCAGACGGCCAGGCATGCGAATGTAATTGACATCGTACTTTCCGCTGGCCAGTTCGAATGTCTTGTGCTCGAGCAGCTCCTCGGTGAGAGGCTTCGGCCGCTTTGAGTTTCCAACGCGTGCACGACCAAACTGAAGCTTCAGCTTCCGGAACTGAGCCCGACGAACGAGATACGCATCATCGAAGCCAAATGTATTGTAGCCGCAGATAATATCCGGATTCTCCTTTCCGATGAAGTTTGCGAACTCTTGCAGAAGATCTGCCTCCGATGGAAACGACTCGATCAGAGGATCCTCTGTTGCAGTTCCAAGAACAAGAACCTTTCGAAGGATTGGAGCCATCATGTCAGTTGACCATCGCATGGTAATACCGATCTGGATAATCTGATCGGAGGGATTCGTAGCCATTGGAAACTGACCAGACTCTGAGAATACCTCCAAATCGTAGCAACATACCTTGAGAGGGATTGTAGATCCTGAGTCGCTACTGATGTCCTGGTAATCTGCAATATAACAGCGGTCGCAACGGATATCTTCATTCTCCGAGTTCGGATCAAGCTTCTTCGGCTGAAACAGGAACGGGCTAGCAGGGGAAATGCCGCGTTCGTGGAAGAACCGAAGGAACGGTGGGATATTCGCCTCATACAGAACTGCATTCTCTGACTTGGCCAATTTGATTGCCTCGCGGTAGGAGAAGAGCGTCGGACACTCTACCTTCAGAACCTCGATAGCCTTGAATCCGTTAAACCCTGCAAAGATGTCAAATTTCTCGTGTGTGGATGTCTTGATTCCGGTTCCGAAGACAACACCGTCCTGCGGCTTCATGTAGAAATAGGGCTTGAAGTTTAGAATTCGCACACGAAGCGTCTCCTTGTCTGGAGATCGTCCATATGCATCGATTACGTAGTTCTGCCCAAAGTCGTGCTCTTGCCAATCACAGGGTTGCATGCGGCGGACCATTCTAGTTACCCTTATTTAAGGGGCGTTTGAATCACTTCGGTTTTGACGGCATTTTTCTCTCTTGATACAGAACAAGATGTACCAGGAGCCCCTCACGCACAACCCTACGTCGTGGTTCTTCTCTACCACGAGACCGAAGAACGACACTGTGAAACAGGATCAGGAAGCGGTCCAGAATTCGAATGCAATGTCGTTGCAGATGACTCAGTGGAACGAACAAACGGATAGTTGTAGCATGCATCAGACAATTGGCCTCGCGACTGGATTTCCAGCACTGAACTATACTGGAAATTATGGAAATACTGCTGTTGGAGGTTGTGATATCAACCTATATTCCCGCCTAAGGCTCGGTGACGAAGGGACATTTCGCGTAAAGGGAAATCAACAGCTCTTTCCACGTCCTTGGGCAACAACTCCGAATATGGGTGGCGGCCCCTCTGTAGCGGATAAGGATACTGAGAGTTATTTATGGCAAGCCGCACCGATCCGACAGACAAAGGAATGTGGAACCGTTACCGATAAGACCTTTCCTAATTATTGGACACCTATGATCCCGGAACTCAGATCAGAAATGCATGATGTGAATACATATGTCGAACAATGGACGCGCGGTGGAGAAGCGTCTCGCTTAAACGTGAAGAATCGCGTCCTTAACTAGTAATAATGAAGGTCGTTCTCTTTTGCATGCATATGCCAGACAGATGTGGGGCGTTTTTCCACGATGTTTCAGCGGCAAAGGGGTTGATTTCAAAGGGACATTCGGTTTCATTCGTATATACTGAACGTTCAACTGGAGTTCCCGTGAATGGGACTTATCGTGGAATTGGATTCAAGCATTATTCGGTTGCAGAATCCGAGCTATCTGCTGCAGATGTTTGGACTACGCCCCACTATCCGATTGCGGTGAAGGTGCGTAAACTAAATGAACGGTTTCAGAAGCCGTTAATTATCACTGCACATTTTGGAGAAGAGCTTTCTATTTTCGAGAGGCCTGGCCCTACATCAGAAGCTGCTCTGTACGTATCTAAGTTCATGAAGAATTATGCAGATGCAAATCTACACAATGCATCATCAATCAAACAGTCTGCTGTAATCTATCCGATCATTCTCAAAAATGATGTTACTCTTCCAGAAGATAGAGAGCCCGGAACGTACGTTACACTTGTCAATGGAAATATGCTCAAGGGTGTTGATATCTTCCTGCGAATTGCAAATAAGATGAAGGATACGCAGTTCCTTGGAATTAGACCCTATTATAGACATGTGAATGTCCACGATACGGATAATGTTACATGGGAATCCTATACAGATGATGTACGAAAAGTCCTTGCAAAAACAAGGGTTCTGATCGTTGCGTCCTACACCGAAAGCTGGTCGCGTATTGCATTTGAAGCAATGTATAATGGTATTCCGGTTGTATATAGCAGACCATATGAATCTTCATCTCTTCCAGGCGGAACAACACACGCGATGAAGGAGTGGATAGAAGATGGAGCAATCGATGTAAACAGATCGTCTATAGATGAATGGGTTGCAGCAATCGAGTTATTAAAGGATCCAGATACGTATGCCGAGTGGTCGAAAAAGGCGTCAGAACAATCTCGAAAGATCAACGTCTTTTCAATGGTGGATGCATATGAGAATTTCTTGCGAGACTTTTCTACAAAGTACAAATCTGGTGTTACTGTTTCTGCGAGGGCTCCTCAGAAATCATCGGGAGCCCCTCCAGCCGAACCGCCGCGCCTTCCGACGATGGGGGTAATCCCCCGAATGTCATTCTCTGGGGGCCGCTTCGGGAGGAAGAAGTAGGTGGATTCGCCATTATATCCGAAATCACTCGAGCCTTTGATAGATTCTCTCGAACTTCATCTGTGAGTCCATCGTTATTCGTAGGTTTTACTGGAATATGTCTAGAACCCATGCATTCCGGAGGCTTCAACAGAAACGCAACAACTTCAACCAAATCTGTTGTATTCAACGATTTGATTGCGGCTTCTGCATCTACACGAGAACAATCTGCAATTGAACATACCCTTTCAATAAATTGGTCTCCCATCTTTTCTATGACAAGAGTAATACACGAAGATGCGTTTCATAAATGAGCTATGCCCGCCCGCCCTGCTGTACTTGCTTTTTTTAGTTGTAAATGTCGGTCTTGATATATCAGGCCTTCATCTCTACACTGCTCTACTCAAGACTCTGTTTGGAGGAGCCACCGTATATGCACTTGAACTCCTTTGCAAGCTTGATCTAGGAATTGTTTCATGGTTCGTCGTTGCTATGCCGTTCGTGATAACAGCACTTGGCACTTCCATCGCACTTGGCCTTGATCTCGATGCCAATATCAACAAGGTTGTTTCAGGAAAAACGAATCCGTTTGAAGTTATTCAACAGGTTCAGGTGACATATTAAACATGCAGTCAATACTTACATCCTTCTTCTTTCATGTATCGTATTTCTACACATATATTCGTTACCTGTTTCAGTACATGTTTCGCCCCACATCTGCATACGAGATCAAGGACGCTACTGCTGAAGGTGTAGTTCGTGTCACGCGCCATCTTCCGTCCGGAAAGGTTAAGGTAGCTTTGATCCTCTCTCCAAATACCACTACTGACCCATTTCGACCCATCAAACCTGTATGGTGGTTCATTGGTGCAAAGCTGAAGAACGGTGATGAAGTCTGCATGACAGACGTTCTGTTTCCATACCAAGTTGCTGGGAATGTGATTACAAGAACCTTGATGGCTAGCCTCAATCCAGAGATTAAAAATGACGTTGCATCATGGATCTATCTTGACGCTGCGACATTTGAGCAAATGGAAATTCCTGCCGAGGGAATAACACTGCATGGAGTTGAGTCACATACCGAAGATGTATCCGACTCGGAGTAAACGTGCAAATTTACTGTTTCTTTTGAACCAGCAAGGAGATCCCGCCGCCCTTGCATGGAAATACATTGAGCTTCAAAAACAAATCCGTTCGGACGTGTTTGTGGAGCGTGTTCGTTTTTACAATGACCTAATTGTCCAGCCCATTCTTCTGATTATGTTTTGGAGTGGAATTCTGTTCTGTCCGTGGATTCTCGAATGGATTGGATTCGACGTTGAGTGGTCTCTTTGGAACCTTTTCTTCTGGATACTCTCTGCCATGCAGACCACTCTTCGTTGCAGCAGTTTGTGTTCGACCTTATGGGAGTTCTCAGCACTTTCAGAGACACTCGAGTATTGGAAGCATGTAACGCATAGTGCAGGCGGCCCCTTTATCACCGGTCCCGCTCTCTATTCACCCCTTCTCTATGCAGATGCAATTGCTAGAATTAAGTACTCATTGGAGACATCCCTCCGAAAGTCTTCTTGAACGTATCGATTAATTCAGCACCCTGACGAACCTGTGGACCTAAACCAGCAAGTGTCTCAATCAACTCTTTTTGAGTTGCCATGAGTTCCTGTGTATCATTTCTCATCTGTACAACCTGCTCGGGGTCGAGCTTGCGGTACGCGTGCAGCAATGTTGTCCCTGCATCGAGATGCGGGTCGTCGCTATGCGGTTCAGGATCCTTCTTCTTGTTTTCAAGTGCATCTTCAGACGCACTCTGATTATCGAACCGCTCAAGGATATACGACCTTCCCATGAGTGCAACTACAAGTACAGTGACAAATCCGACGAGAACACCTACTGTCCACGGGAGCTTCAGTCCGTACGATGTAATTACAGTGAGACCGACAAACCACACAGAAAGGAATCCCAGATTGTTTTTCAGAAGGACATACTCAGTTGCAGCAAACAGTGCAAGTGCCACTAGGAGATCATATTTCATCCTTTGATTCTTAGAGTGTTAATAAATCGGGGTAGCATCGGGAATTCCCGCGGCACCCTTCCCGAAAAATCCATATCCAGCACGGGGAACATTCAGTGCAAGATCGTGGCCGCCACCACGCCGGGTCTTACGGTGCCGACGACCACCCTTTGTACGACGACGTCTCCGCCCACCCATTACATTGTTACCTCCGCGTGTGGCTGAAGCACCGCATGCCTCACCCCGATTACTGTCAATCTGAGGGAATCCGCCATAACTCTGCGTTACGTTCGTCGTATAGGAACCGCCACGTTTCATGGTTCTACGTTTGCCCATTTATTCCTTGAACGCGATTATTTCCCACAGGTCATCCACCTTTTTGCATTTTGCTTCAAATACATCTCCCATCTCTCGAAGCTTCTTAGATAGCTCAAGAGTGGGGACGTTCAAGTATCCATCTTCAACCGCATAGACGTCCGGTGTATCTGTCTTGCGAATTGTATGGTACTGTTCGATGCTAAACGTCCCAATATCTCCAGGACTTGTCGAATAATGCTCGTATCCCTTTCCGGTCGTTGGGCGAAGTGATAAACGTACAGATTCAAAGGACGGGCATGGAGTATAACAATACTTAAAGAATCCGTGCAGAATCTCCTGACGCTGAGAAAACGACATTGTTTTATGTACAAGAACTCCCTGCCAGATGAATATATCTGCAAGATAGAGTACCTTCTTATCCCGTTCAACTCGAATCACCGTGTCGTCAAAACAACGTTCATCAATTGAGATTGTAATGGGTTCAAAGGAAAGCTGCGATCGTCCTACAAAAAATGCCTGAGCCGGTCGCTGCAATACGATCCATCCACTCTTTCCACCCACCTGTGCTGCACGAATTGATTGGTCGTCTCGTGGAGTTCCTAGGCGTGTCATTGTTCGATCACTTTGCCACTGATATAGGCGGTGGAAGCGGTTCATTGTTGACCACAGGTACTTGTGCCTTTGAAGCATTTTCTACGTAAGACGGGAGGTCGGCAGATGTCTTCGTGTAGTCCGGGAGAGGGGGCTGTGATGGGAGCGGCAGAGTAGACGGAGTCACAACTACCGGTGCAGGCGGAGGCGGCGCGACAATCATCGGCTTCTGGGGAGGATATAAGAACCTCGAAAGCCAAAATACACTCAGGTGGAGTGTTAGAAGAAGTGCAAGCGTTCCTCCTGCAAATGAGAAGAAGTCAAGAGGAGTCATTTCCGTTTATCATCTCGAACGTTTTTCGGTAGGTATAATTAAACACACATGTCCTCTGACCTATCAAGTAATACAGTATCTGTTGTCGAACCCGTTGCGGTTGTAGAGGAGTCTCTTTTTACAGGAAAGCTTTCATGGCCGTTCCCCGTGACGGAGTGCCTTATGATTGTCGCAAAGCTCGAGCTGACTGTTAAGGACAAGACAGATGCCGAGAAGCTCGTGATGCTGCAGACATTCCTCAAGAAGGAGCTTTCCAGTTCGGAAATTTCTGAAGAAGAGAAGACAACTGCGACTCGCTTTGTGGACGAGACCCTCCCTCATGTGGTGCAGGCTGTACTGGTCGTCTCGAAGGGACAGGTTTCCTTGAAGGTGGTCGAGACACAGGTGGTGGAGGCTGTGAAGGAGAAGGTGGCGGAACTTGCGGAACCCGCGGCGGCGGCACTCGCGACGGTCGAGGGGAAGCTTGCACAGGTAGTGGGTGCTGCAAAGGTGGAGGAGTGGAAGAAGGATGTTGTGGCGATTGTACCTGCTTCTTGGTGGGGATGCTTTCCGAAACGGGTAAAAACAACGATTGTCCCTCCGCCCAAACCGACGGAGAGTACTGTATCCGTGTAATCTCTTCGATTAGGTCAACTGAGTAGATTGTCGTTGGATACGGAATCGGTTTGATTTCAACAAACCCCGAATCATGCAAAAAAAATTGACAGGCTGTCTTCTCTGTTGTATTGATGCATATCTCTCCGCTCCAGATCCTCTTTATCTTAGATACTGTCCCCGAGGGCAATGTGTAGAGTTCTCGCTTCAGTAGGCGGTACATTCTCTGCCATAATAGCGTAGAATCGAGGTAAGTGATAGAAGAGGTCGCTCAAGATCAATGTATCGTTAAGCGAGTTGTGCAGAATAAGACCAGGTGGCTTGCCAACCAGCTTGGTATACAACTCATACAACTTTGGAAAGCGATATGCATTCCCCCACTTGAATGCATAATTGATCTTGGTAATCGATTTCCCCTCTTCTGCAGTACAGATCTTGGGCACCCAAGGAACAAGCCGAAGAGACTGTGCACGCCAAATATATGCGTTCGAGACAACATTCATGTCAAACTCCATGTTGTGTGCAACTACATAGTCGCAACCAGACATATCTGCAATAAACTCGCGAAGCACACTTCCAACGTCCTTTCCTTCCTTTTCAGCCAATTCTTGAGAAATACCGTGGATATCCACGGATTCCTTAGGAATTATCCAGCTCGCGGGGTAAATAAGTGTAGATGAACTCTTGAGTGTGCGCTGAAGCTCGTCCTTGATAACCCATGAAATAGAAACAATGTCAGGCCAGTTTCCAGGCTCCTTGCAGGCGGGTATCTTGCGGTTCTTCGGCAGCCCAGTTGTCTCGGTATCAAAGAAGAGGAACTTCATTTTGTACTAGTCAGTGGTCTTTATGAAAGAGGATTCGTTTTGACGTCTACATGTGCATCAGGCCCAAAATCACAAAGAAGAACACGACGGTGTGAACGAAGAGTCCATAACCAGTAGGCTGGCCGGCCTCCGCAATCTTAAAGAACGCAGCACTGGGTCCGAGTAACGGGCCGAGGAACGTCGTTGTGATTGAGTCCACCAGCGTGTATGTGATCGGGTTGCTGATGACGTAGAACAGAAGGGCCGCAAAGAACGCATACTGGACGCGCTTCATAAGGAGAGACATTGGGTATGCTTTTTACCTAGAAGAAAAACTGTTTCGAGTTTGCAGGATTGTTTCAATCCATCTTGGAATTGATTCAAGGTTTGTTTCTACATCAGATGGCTTGTGATTTGCAGGATTGAAAAAGTCGAGCGAGTTGCTTTCCGTTACGTATATAATTGCAGCAATTAGATATGGCGTGCGTGTCTTTGCATATTTAGGCTCCCAACGTAAGTTATGCATTTTATACAGAGCTTCGATGTATGGACGAACCGTTCCCCTATGCGGAGATGTTTCTGTTGCATCCCATACTCCATCCCAGAAAAACCATATCGGATGTGTTGCGTATTTTGCATCTACATACTCATTCTCTCTTGGTGCAAATGATAACGACTGTTTAGACGTTTTTTTATGTTCACGGCAATACGCAAAGATCCAGGACACCCAGTATAACGCTCGGCCTGCATCTCGGACAGATGGAAGCAAATGATAGCAGTATTCGTTAATAGGAATCTGGAGCTCATATGGATCGCGTTGCTTCAGAATACGAGCCGCCGCGTGCTGCGTTGTTGCCTTCATCATCTCCCGAATTGTTGCCTGGGTGAAATCGTGTTCGGGCTTAATACGTGAAAGCGTTGGTAACTTCTCCTTTCTGCAAAGTGCTAACACGCTAGCAGTTCTGCATAGAATATCACGTGCTTCATTATTGTTTCGAATATTCGTCATTGTCTCCATAGAATACTCACCTTCTATCGTGGCGAATCGTTCGTATGCATTTGTGACAAAGAGAACAGCATTCGGACACATTCTGTGAATGTGGACTGCAGTGCATTCGAAAAGAGTCGACCACAATGAATGAACAAGTCCTGAACATAGAAGCTCGAGTGACCAGAAACATGCATAATCAGCATGGCCAAGCCTAATTGAATCTGACAATGACTTCAGCACTTGCGATCGAGAATGTCCGGAAAAGGTGAATGTCTGGAAATCTGCAACTGTTCTCGTATCGAGAACTTCGCCCATTCTTGTTGTTTACTTCGGTAGTCTACTCGATAAAAGAACGCAGATAGGTATAACGGATGTCGTCGCTTGACAGCAGTGATGTGACCTTTATGGTTCGATCCAGAGCAACTATTTTTGGAACAGCCCCGCTAGCTGCATCTGAACCATTGTATGCATCCTCTTGTGGCCTCGATGAAGGGAATGGCGTTATAGGAGCAGACGGTGCGACAGGAGCAACTGGTGCAACTGGTGCAACTGGCGAACGGGGAGCAACAGGCGGTACTGGTACACAGATTCTCAGCGGCGTCGGCCCTCCATCTTCGACACTTGGAATCACAGGTGATTTTTATATGGACACGATTGCCGGACTGTTATATGGACCTAAAGCAGAAACATTTTTTTCGACTTGGACCAGTCTCTCCACCCTTTTACGAACCTCTACGATGGGAACAGCATATCTATACACGTCTGCATTTCCAGCTGTAAATCAAACAACACTATATCTCGTACTGCCAGCTGGTGTAGGCGTGTCAATTCTTTTATATGCATATGACGATCAAGGAGATGTTGCAGAGGTTACTGTGAACAGCGGTCAAACATATACTGCAGATGGAGAGACTGCATATTCACTTTCGAATACAAACGCATTTGCGGTCGCTCAAACGCTTGAATACATATGCTTACCTGGACGTGTTTTATCCCAATTTCGCTTTCAAAAATCAACAGATTCATCACAAGTCATCGTATGGGTAAATGACCCATGGTACCAAAGCACATCGATTCGCGGGCCTGCAGGTGCAAACGCAGTGGACACGTGGATTCAACAGTATCTAATTGCTGCTCCACCCGCTCCACTTGCTCTGACAGTTGATAGCACGAATAATTCTTCATATGTCGATGCGTACTGGGATTATCCGGTACAGGTCAACGTTGGATTTCAATCGGGTTGGCTTCCCCAACTAGTATCTTTCAAGGCTCAATTAGAAGGAGTGACATATGGTGGCGTGGAAGATCAGACAGTTGTATTAGATACCTCCGATTCTCATTTCATAAATAGTCATAACGGCGTAAATCCAATTATTCTTCTTCGGTTTAGTCCATTTGTAGGTGCATCTGGGTATTTAGCTGGGGGGCCAACATACGATGGTACAGTGCATCCAGTGTATGTGTATAGTGATGCGAGCTTTTCATCTATGATAGACGGAGAAGGACTCCTTCGCATATGGTATGTAAACTATAACGTGAATTCTGGAGCAAATGTGTATTCGAGTACAGCGGGGCCGATTACATTTAATCTTGCAAAGGGTCCACCTGATCAACCTACAAATCTTGCAGCTGCTGATAGTGGTTCATTTTCAAGTGGTAAAAATATTGTAGCCATTTCATTCACAAAGTCTGTGCGTGCAAACAGTGAAAACGCTCTGGATACGAACGCAACTGTCTCGAATTATGTGTACACATATACTCTTCAGTCAACCTCAAGTCGTTATGGCGGTGCGATTGCCGATAGCGGAACAGTTACGATCACTGTAACTAATCAGGGCACATCTTCATATTCAAATAATACGTTGTTTAACCCGGGGTCTATATATGTAATCAGTTTGACTGCAACCAATGGATATGCGTTAACATGTGAACCTGTTGTACTCACTGCAACGCAAACCGTTTTCCCAGCTCAACCATCTGCAACTGCATTCACAATGACAACTCGTTTCTATACGAGTGTTGGCCTCGGTGCCGTGCCACCAATCAGAATTAGCGATGGATCATCGATAACTCGACTTCTTAGCACATATACAAGCTGGCCCTCATCAGGTACGTTTATTGCTCCAATCCACACGACTGCAAACAGAGGGTCTACCAGTTCTAGCATTGCCACGCTTGTTTATTCGATCACAGGAGGTGCCCTTGCTGGAAGCCCAGGATTCCCCACAATTACATTTAACGGTTTTCCGGCAACAACTGGAAGCATTTCGGCAGTTGCAGCTCCGAGTCTGATAACTCCGACAACTTCAACCGCAGATGTATATGCGAATGCACCAAGTCAAGGATTTTACCTTCAGAGTACAAACTCATTTACCGTTGACTTAACACAAACTTCGAACTTCATTAACAGCAATATATTGTACACGATTACAACCGTTGGTGGTGCAACAAATACATACACATTTTATTACGATATAGTGACGGGGGCTCCAACGGTAACTCCGACCGTCACACTCGTAGCTTCCTTTACAAGATACGTATCTGGTATCGCGGTATATGGAACTACCTCGTCCTTTACAGTACAGTTGATATGTGGAAATATGGGCGATTTCTTTTGCCCGTCGATCCTATCCCGATGCAGAGTTACACTTGCAGATGCATCTGACTCGTCGACTAAGAGTGGATCTTATGTAACGAAGGCACTTGCAAATGTGAGTGATACGATCGTAGATGGAACGTTTAAGTATGATAACACATTGGGTGGAGTGAAGATTACGTATGCGGATTCACAAGGTCTGGATTCGTATGCAATCGCAACAGTATCGATTGATGGAAATGTATATAATATTATCACAAACACAGCATTTAACTCGGCATCAACCTCTACAGTAAAAATCGTGATTGATCAGCCTTCGATTGATGTTCTTGCGTTAATTCCAACTTCGTTACCAACGGTCGGTGCATCAGATGCATTTGTGTATGGACGTCTTGTTCCAAGTGGAGCTGCTGATAATACTACAACCTACGTGCCCTCTTATTATGCAAATAATAGTGTAAGTTCACTTGGAGACGTCGCCTATAATCATGAAACTCTAATGACTTCGAATACTGAACTCTTAATTGCAAACGGAAAGTTCAGAACAGTTGGAACCTCTCCATACTATCGTAACTACACAGACTACTATTCGAATCCCAATTATTCGAGTATTACAACTTCATCTGCATATAGATCTGCGACATTTGCTTGGAAAATTGATTTGGGTGCAGGTGGTGTTGGAAATGGTCTTAGTTTGAACAAGATATCGTTTTTGATTGCTGGCGTGAAATACGGAACTCTTACTGAATCTGGAAACGGGACGTTATACATTACTGGAACAGATGTATATCCACTCTTATACTATCGTTATGAACAGCAAGATTATGCGGGTACGGATTATCGTATTCCGAACGGTTCGAATACAATTGGAACTGCAACAAACTACAATACAGATTGGATTAACATGAACTCACTTGCATCTCCTCAACTTGCAAACGGAAATCGTAATATCTATTCGTCGACCACTGCTTCCGGCGTGAATCCGCCACAAACAAAGGGTGGTTATGCAACATATACAACATCCGACCAAATCAATTATACGTTTTCCCCAAACATTCCCGTTTCTGCAAAGATTACAACGCTTGTCTACCTGTACTTTAGAATTGTATTACCTATGAATGTCGATTTTGAGTTTGCGACAGTTTCAGCAAACCTTTATTCGGGTTAAATGAATAATGAGCACGATAAACGCTGATCTTGCAATTGAACTTCTTATAAAAAAGTATTTGGGAGCCGTCAATACGTCCCCAAATACAGTTTATAGTTCAGATAACTCTATCTTTGCGAGACCGAACATAGTCCCTTCGTTACAGATTTTGAATCAAGCAATTCCTACGGTAGCACCTGGATCTGGATACCCAGGAATGGATGCAGAGGACAGTCTTGTAACGGACACAGATTGGAATACCACTGGATATGGTGCTACTCTGGGATATGGCGGAACAAGGCAGACATCGACTAAGTTCCCGTGGATTGCAAAGTATACAGGGCTTCTTCTAACTCAGATTTTGAGCATAACGAACAAGGGAACTTCCTATTGGCTAGGTCCATCGAGCGGTGTTGTATCCGTAAAGGAAGATAACATTCTTGCTAATCAAGTTCCGTATAACTATGACCCCCAGATATCGTATTATTTTACGGTCTATGTAAACGGAATAC
>Ga0214162_1000285_pt1 | contig 12456 bp, 11 predicted proteins | sample LakMenepilimnion_3_FD_153000 | JGI IMG/M metagenome (GOLD analysis project Ga0214162, IMG submission 153000) | Freshwater microbial communities from Lake Mendota, WI - Practice 20APR2010 epilimnion v5 | ecosystem: Environmental > Aquatic > Freshwater > Lake > Epilimnion/Euphotic zone | place...
TAATATATTAAATAAATTAAACCTGATTTGAAACTTGCAAAATGGAATCAAATAAAACCAAAAAAAAGGAAGAATGGATTCAAAAAGATTGGAAGAATAAAATTCCAAAACTGGACAAAAAAACCATTTTTGTACCACTAAAAAACGAATTGACCTTCTAGTTTTACCCAAAGATTTCATCGGCAGTGGCCGATGAGGAGTAGTGAGTCACTACTCTGTAATGGAATGCTTTTTCAAGCAACTGTGTTTAAAAGGATCTCCGCAGAGCTCCGAACCTTTTAAACCCGTGTTCTTAACTGGAGTGGGAATTTGGATTCCCGCTCCATTAATGATTTCGAGAGCCATGGATTTTACAAAATACAAATACGAATTTGCCAAGGAAGCCTTTAAAAAAGGCTTGACCAAAAACAATGTTCAGCACTGTTTAGCGTATGCAGAAGTATTGTATTCGAATAATGTTCCCATAATTTACAATCCTTCGCATCTTTCCGCACTTCTGGGTTACAAAAAAGAATACCTCAAAAAAGCGGCACTGCATACCTCCTATTTCTATCGAGATTTTGAAATTACCAAAAAAAATGGCAAGAAAAGAAACATTTCCGAACCACTTCCGAGTTTGAAGGAAATCCAAATTTGGATTCTCAAAGACATTCTCGAAAAAGTGCCGGTGAGTCCTTTTGCCAAAGCCTATAAACCCAAAACACATCTCATAGAAAACCTGAAGTTTCATAAAAACCAACCTAAAGTATTCACTCTTGATTTGGAAAATTTCTTCCCGTCCATAAAAATGGAATTGGTCGAAAAAGTCTTTCTCGAATTTGGATATTCGAAAATGGTGGCGAATCTATTGGCAAAACTTTGTTCCCGAAATAATGGTTTGCCACAAGGTGCGCCAACAAGTCCGTATCTTTCGAATCTTATTTTCAAAAAAGCCGATGAACTAATTGCCGATTATTGCAAACAACGAAAAATAAGATACACCCGTTATGCCGATGACTTAAGTTTTTCTGGTGATTTTGACGAAAATGAACTTCTTGATACAGTCACCAAAATTATCGAAAACCTCAACCTCCACATCAATAAAAGCAAAACAAAACTCATGAAGCCCAATACCCGACAAACCGTTACGGGAATTGTGGTCAATGACAAACCGCAAGTCGCTTTCAACAAACGCAATGAATTGAGACAAGCGATGCACTACATCAAGAAATTTGGTTTTGACGAACACAGAGTGTATAAAGAAATTAAACAAGCGAATTATTTGGAACATTTGATGGGAAGAATCAATTTCGTATTGCAAATAAACCCTAAAGACAGTGAATTTAAGGAATACAAAGCATTTCTATTTGCTCTAAAAAAGAAAGAGAACACGAAAATTAAAAAGAAATTGCCGTTGTTGGTTTAATAAGGGTTTTCTTTTATGAACCTAAAATTTAAAGCCTCTTTAGAGGCTTTTATATTTTCATAAATCACTGTAATAAAACGCTTTATTATTTTTTCGCACGATAAAAATTGATTAAATTTGATAGTGTGAATTAGCCTGAATAATTACAATTATTTGGACGTTGTGAACAACATTATAAAAACCAATCACGTGAACGGCAATTAGAAAAACAACGCAAAATGGCCTTTATAGACTACTACAAAATATTGGGAATCGATAAAAATGCAACGGAAGCCGAGGTGAAAAAAGCGTACCGAAAACTCGCGCGAAAATACCATCCCGACTTAAACCCAAACGACAAGGAAGCCGAACAAAAATTCAAGGAAGTCAATGAAGCAAACGAAGTATTGAGCCATCCCGAAAATCGCAAGAAATACGATCAATATGGCGAAAACTGGCAACATTCCGAGGAATTTGAAAAACAAAGACAACAACAGCAATCCCGCAGTCGTGGCGGTCAACAAGGAGATTTTGGCGGATTCGGCGGGTTTGGCGGATTCTCGGGAGGAGGCGATTACTCTGATTTTTTTGAGTCCATGTTTGGAGGGCGAGCCTCAGGAGGAAGAAGACGAACTGCTCCAACCAAAGGTGGCGACTACAATGCCGAATTGCATTTGGATTTAAAAGAAGTTTATACCACCCACAAAAGAGAATTAACCATCAACGGGAAAAACATTAGGCTCACTATTCCTGCCGGAGTTGAAAATGGACAAGTCATAAAAATTAGCGGAATGGGTGCCGAAGGTTTACATGGCGGCCCAAAAGGCGATTTGTACATCACTTTCACTATCGAAAACCACACTAAATTTAAACTAGACAAACACAATCTCTATTCTATCGTGGATTTGGATTTATACACCGCGATTTTGGGCGGAGAAATTACCGTCGACACTTTTGACGGAAAAGTAAAACTGAAAGTACTGCCGGGAACCCAAAATGGTACCAAAGTAAAACTAAAAGGCAAAGGTTTTCCTGTTTACAAAAAAGAAGGCATATTTGGGGATTTATACATTACCTACCAAATCGTGATACCAACACAACTCACCGAAAAAGAAAAAGATTTATTTGAGGAACTGGCTAAGTTGAAAACTTCTGTATAATTGAAATTGGTTTTAAATTCCTTTTTAATTATTAGCAAAACCAATACTTTGTCTAAAAATTAGTATTATCAAACTATAATAAAAAACACACCGTAATTAACGTTATTTTGATTTAAATGATAAAACTATTTGTTTCTCGAATAAAACAAACAAAAAAACAGATTAAATAAATCTATACCTACTGATAATCAGTAGATTATTCGTATATTTACTACATCTGTTCGCTTTGCTCGGGTGAGAAGCCCTATTTCTTAAAATTAATTCTTTTTTAAGATGAATACTATTTTCAAAATAATCGAATTATTCAAGGCTTTATTGCTCGATATTGGCGAACTCTCCCAATTTGCTGGTCGTTTTTTCAAAGAGGTTTTTAAACGCCCTTCCGAATATAGAGAACTCCTTCGACAATGTTTCAATATGGGCAACCGCTCTTTACTTTTGGTTGGTGTTACCGGATTTATAATCGGATTAGTTTTTGATCTACAGTCTAGACCTACCTTACAAGAATTTGGAGCTGTTTCCTGGATGCCATCTATGGTAAGTATTTCGATCATTCGAGAAATTGGCCCCATTATTACCGCCTTGATTTGTGCAGGAAGAATCGGTTCTGGAATTGGTGCTGAACTCGGTTCGATGAGAGTAACAGAACAAATCGATGCCATGGAAGTTTCGGGCACGAATCCCTTTAAATATTTAGTGGTTACCCGAATTTTGGCCACCACGTTCATGCTCCCTATTTTGGTTATGTTTGGCGATTTTATAGCGATATATGGTTCTTTTTTGGTCGAAAACTTAAAAGGAAATGTTTCATTTTTACTGTATTACAATCAGGTTTTTGACGCTTTGGAATTTGGCGATTTAATTCCCGCCACAATCAAGAGTTTCTTTTTTGGCTTTGCCATAGGATTAGTAGGTTGTTTTAAGGGTTATAACTGTAAAAAAGGGACTGCAGGAGTAGGACTTGCGGCAAATTCTGCCGTGGTTTTTACCTCCATGTTGCTTTTTATAATTGACTTTATTGCCGTTTTTGTAACTGATATTTTTTATGATTTATAAAAAAATGCATCGATGGACAATCAAAAAACTGTCATAGAAATCACGGACTTGAAAAAAAGCTATGGTGACAATCATGTTTTGAATGGTTTCAATATGCATTTGGTCGAAGGCGAAAATTTGGTTATAATGGGAAAATCGGGTTCCGGAAAATCAGTTATGATCAAATGTCTGATTGGACTCGAACAGCCAGACAGTGGATCCATCATAGTGATGGGAAAAGACATTAGCAGGCTCAAACACGTAGAACTGGACGAACTTCGAACCGAAGTTGGATTTCTTTTTCAAGGAAGCGCGCTCTATGATTCGATGACGGTCAGGGAAAATCTGGAATTTCCCTTGAGACGCCACACCAAGAAGTTTGGAGTCATAAAAGACACGACGCCATTGGTTATGGAAGCACTTGAAAATGTGGGTTTGTCCCATACTGTCAACTTGATGCCGGAAGAACTTTCGGGTGGAATGAAACGGCGGGTTGCTCTTGCACGAACGTTGATTCTGCAACCCAAAATTATTCTTTATGATGAACCCACAACGGGTTTAGATCCCATAACGGCAAAGGAGATTTTGTTGCTGATGGAATCCATCCAAAAAAAATACAATACCTCGTCCATCATTATCACCCATGACGTGGATTGTGCGAGAGCGATTTCGAATCGGATGATTTTGCTGGTTGACGGAATCAATTATGCAGAAGGCACTTTTGAAGAATTAATTGCCTCAAAAGACACAAAAATACAAGCATTCTTTAAATAATAAAAAAATGGAAAAAACAACGTCACAAAAAATACGCCTTGGTTTGTTTGTAATCATTGGATTATTAGTTTTCATCCTTGCCGTTTATTTCATTGGAGACAAGCAAAAAATGTTTGGCAAAACAAATCACTTGGAAGCGATATTCAACAACGTAAACGGATTGCAATTGGGCAATACTGTTCGCTATTCCGGAATAAACGTGGGAACGGTTCGAGGAATTCAAATGATCAACGATACCACTATTCGTGTCGATATGATCATTGATAAAGCCATTTTTCCTTATATAAATAAAAATGCGATTGCCACGATCAGTTCCGATGGATTAGTAGGCAACATGATTATAAGCATTATCCCTGGAAAGGGAAACGAGCCATCGGTTCAACCAGGCGACGAGATTCATTCCTATAATCGGGTTCGAACTGACGAGTTATTGAATACGCTTAGCGAAACCAATAAGAATACGGCCAAACTCACCTCAAATTTACTTAAAATCACCAAGGAAATCATTCAAGGAAGAGGAACTTTAGGATCATTGCTAAACGACACTATCATATCGGGAGATTTGAAAGAAACGATGCGTTATATAAAATTAACCTCCAAAGGAGCTTCTGAAACGGTGACAAAAATTGACAAACTTGTGGCTTCATTGGACAATAAAGACAATGTTGTTGGGGTCATAAGGGATTCGGCTGTGGCCAATAAAATCAAAAACATGGTCACAAATTTAGAACAATCAACCACTGAAATCAATACGGTGATGGCCAATCTTAATGCAACAATTCTGAATATCAAAGACGGAAAAGGCACCATTAACTATCTTTCCAACAACCCAGAATTAGTTCAAAAAATTGATTCCACAATGACAAACATCAATGAAGCCAGTGCCAAGTTGAGTGAAAATATGGAAGCCATGAGACATAATTTCTTATTTAGCGGCTATTTCAAAAAACAAGCAAAAGCAAAAGCAAAAGCTGCCCAAGCGGAAGAAAACAAAAAATAAAATACTTGAAGTCAGCATTGGACTTCGGCACAATAAACATCCCCAAACTTACCCTAATTATTATGTTTCGCATAGTGATATGGGAATATTGTGTTCCATAATTTTGGACTTCATTGAGTATCATTAATAAATTTTAAGGTTTTAAATCATGATTACGGTAGAAAAAAAAGGCATTATTTTAAGTCCCTCCGATAAAGAGTTTGAAAACAACGGCGTATTAAATCCCGGAATTTATCAAGATGGAAATACAGTTCATATTTTATACCGTGCGGTTCAACATGGCAATTTGTCAACCATTGGCTATGCAAAAACCAACGGTCCTTTACAACTGGTAGAAAGACTTGAATATCCTATAATTACCCGTGATTTTGATTATGAAAAACAAGGCGTTGAAGATGCCCGCATCGTAAAAATTGAAGATACCTATTACCTTACCTACACTGCTTATGATGGTATCAATGCCATGGGCGCTCTCGCCACTTCAAAGGATTTAATCCATTTTGAAAAACACGGAATCATTACTCCTAAAATAAATTACCAAAAATACGAACGTTTGGTTCTTTGCTGTGGCAGTAAACTAAATCCAAAATACCATCATTATTACAAGCTTTTTGCCCAAATAGGATTAGTTGATGATGAATTTAGACTTTTGAGAGACAAAGATTTGACATTTTTTCCAAAAAAAATTAATGGAAAATTTGCCTTGTTGCACCGCATTTGGCCAGGAATACAAATTGTCTACTTCGACCATTGGACGGATTTAACCGAATCTTTTTGGGAACATTATCTCGAAAATCTCAACGATTACATAGTTCTTGATCCTAAGGGAATGCATGAAGTAAATTACATTGGGGCCGGCTGCCCACCAATTGAAACCCCTGACGGATGGTTGATGATTTATCATGGAGTGCAAGAAACGGCAACCGGCGCAATATACCATGCCAATGCCGCTTTATTGCAATTAAACAAGCCGGAGAACGAAATTTCAAGGTTGGATTTTCCACTATTCTCACCCACCAAACAGTGGGAAATAGAAGGCGAAGTCAATGATGTCGTTTTCCCAACAGGTCACGCCTTGTTTGGAGACGACCTTTATATTTATTACGGAGCTGCCGATAAACATGTTGCAGTCGCAAAAATGAACATTAAGGAATTACTGCACGAATTAAAAATCCAACCCTAAAAAAAAAAATGACATGAAAAATGAAAAAGAAATAAAAATGCTAATTGTCAGTTCGTATCCACCTCGGGAGTGTGGGTTGGCGACTTTTTCGAGTGATGTCTTAAATTCCGTGAAAAAAGTGTTTGGGAACACCCTTCCCATTGAAGTTTGTGCTTTGCAAAATAACAAGCAGCAATTCAATTATGGAGATGAAGTAAAATATACCATTTCCTCTTCGTCAGTAGATGAATATAGGCTAGTGGCAGAGCAAATCAACGAACGAAACGACATTGGATTGGTTTGCATACAACATGAATTTGGATTGCACGGCGGGGATTATGGCGATTATTTTCTAGTGTTTTTATTGGCATTAAACAAACCCATAATGACGGTTTTTCATACGGTTTTGCCCGATCCTGATGAAAAAAGAAGAAAAGTGGTTCAAGCGATAGTGGATTTATCCAATAGAATTGTAGTGCTCACCAACAAATCCCAAGAAATATTAATCAACCAATATGGCTCCCAAAAATCAAAGATAAACGTGATTCCACACGGAACCCACACCGTGCTTTGGGAACAAAAAGAACTGTTGAAAAACAAGTATCACTTTTCCGATAAAATTGTGATGTCCAATTTTGGTTTAATCAGCGAAAACAAAAACATTGAAACCGTATTGCACGCCTTACCAGAAATCGTTGCCAAACATCCCGAAGTGATTTACATGATTATTGGAAAAACACATCCCGAAATTATAAAAAGAGAAGGCGAAAAATACCGCCATAAACTGATGCATATTGTCCAAGAGTATCAATTGGAAAACAATGTCATCTTCATCAATGAATTCCTAGAATTGAAACAATTACTGGAATATTTGACCTTGTCCGACATTTATTTATTTTCGTCCAAAGACCGCAATCAGGCAGTGAGCGGTACTTTTGCTTATGCCTTAAGTTGTGGTTGTGCCGTTATTTCAACACCAATTCCACATGCTATCGAAGCCTTTCAAGATGGCAACGGAATATTATTGAAGGAGTTTGACAATTCAATGGAATTTCAAAAAGCCATTCTGGAACTTGTCGAAAATAAAGAAAAAAGAATAGCGATGGGAAGAAATGCTTATTCTCTATCCAACGCAACCACATGGGAAAATATCGCCATTAAATACGGACTGTTATTTGGGGAATTGACCAATAAAGAAGAAGATTTAAGATTCAATTTTCCGCCCATAAAACTAGACCACATTAAGGAGCTCACCACGGATTATGGAATGCTTCAATTTTCAAAATTTAGCGAACCTGATCGCGATTCTGGATATACCTTAGACGACAATGCAAGGGCATTAATCGACATGGTGATGTACTATTCGCACTATCAAGATGACGAAACCTTGCGATTGGCTGATATCTATTTGAATTTTATGGAAGATATTCAGCGAGAAGATGGCTTTTTTAATAATTACAAGAATTTTGAACGTCAATTAACAGCGCAAAATTTAGAAGTCAATCTTGAAGATGCCAATGGAAGAGCCTTATGGAGTTTAGGTTATGTCATTTCAAATAGACAAATACTCCCCATCAATTTGGTTATTCGTGCTGAAAATTGTTGGGCAAAAGCATTCATCAGGATCTATGAAATCAGTTCTCCAAGAGCCATTGCCTATACTTTAAAAGGCCTTTATTATTACTATTCCGTTCATCCTAAAGAATCGGTTAGGGTTTATATTGAGCAACTTGCCGATAGACTATTAGAACTTTACAACATCAATTCAGAGGAATATTGGTGCTGGTATGAAGATTATATGACGTATGTAAATAATGTACTTCCCGAAGCGATGATGTTTAGTTTCTTGGCAACGGGTGAACCCAAATATTTAAAAATCGCCACAATAACCTTTGACTTTCTTTTATCGCATTATTTCATGAAAGGGCAGCTCAAAGTGATTTCAAACAGGGGATGGTTCAAAAAACAAAACGAACGCTTTTTTTATGGCGAACAACCCATAGAAGTAGCGACAACAATTATCACTTTAGATCTGTTCTATCAAGTTACTGGTAACGTGAAATATAAAGACCAACTTGAAGTGGCATTCAATTGGTTTTTAGGCAACAATCATCTGAAACAAATTATGTATAATCCTGAAAATGGTGCTTCCTACGATGGTCTTGAAGACAAAACAGTCAACATCAATCAAGGAGCGGAATCGACACTGTGCTTTTTTAAAGCGCAATTGATAATGGAGAAATACACTAAAAAAACTATGCATCCAAAAACGATTCTGGAGATATAAGGATCAAATTATATGCTTTTCAAAGCTTCAACAAGTAAAGCAATATCTTCTTTCGTATTGAAATGACTGAAAGAAATGCGCAAACTTGGTTTCTTCAAATCCTCGTTCGAAAGCATTTCCGCCAGAACATGTGACGGCATTACACTTCCCGATTGGCAAGCACTACCGCGAGAAACGGCAATTCCTTTCATGTCCAAATGAAACAAAATCATTGCTGTTTTGTCTTCGGAGAAAGGCAACAACACATTCAAAATAGTATAAATTCCGTCTGGAGTTCCATTGATTTCAAAAGCCGGAAATTCGACTTCGAGTTGGTTGATCAAATAATTTTTTAAATCAGAAATATGATTTCTTTCTGCTTCCAAATTAGTATAAGAAAGTTCCAAAGCCTTAGCCATTCCCGCAATTTGGTGAATCGCTTCGGTTCCGGGACGCAAGCCTTTTTCTTGTTCGCCACCGTAAAACAAGGGCTGTAAACCCGAGTTTTTCTTGGCATAAGCAAAGCCAACTCCTTTTGGCCCGTGGAATTTATGCGCACTGGCTGTCATGAAGTCTATAGGCAAATCATTCAAATCAATTTCGGTTTTTCCAACAGCTTGCACCATATCGGAATGAAAAAGTGCGTTATGTTGCTCACAAATTCGCCCCACTTTGTCCAAATCCAAGACAGTTCCTATTTCGTTGTTCACGTGCATCAAGCTGACCAAGCTTTTGGTTTCTTGCGAAAGTAAACCCACTAAATCCGTGATATCAATGGAGCCATTTGGCTTGATAGCCACATAATCCACCTGAATATTGAATTCATTTTGCAAGGCTTGAACGGTGTGCAAAACCGCGTGATGTTCGATTTTGCTGGTAATGATTCGCTTCACTTTCAAATCCTTGACCGCCGATCGAAGTACCCAGTTATTGGCTTCTGTTCCGCAAGAAGTAAAAATAATTTCCTGAGCTGCAGCATTTAAACATTTGGCGACAGCCTTTCTGGAAAGTTCCAAAATACTTTTGGCATTTCGACCAAAACTGTGCGTTGAAGAAGGATTTCCATAATATTCGGCCAACACTTTTGTCATTTCCTGAACGACTTCAGGTCGGAGTTGCGTGGTGGAGGCATTATCGAGATATACTTTTTTCATCTGTTTATACTATTTGTTTTTATCGGTCAGACCTGTCTGCCGACAGGCAGGTTGAACACCTATAATCATCTCCCTATGTGTCATGAACTAATGTCATGGGTGTTTTATGTTATAAATTTAAACTTTATTGGCAACATTCTGTTGGGATCGTGTCATTTTTTGTTTTCTCGGAAAGATTAATTTCGCATTGAAAACAACAATCGAAACCAAAATCAGGAAATAAGAACACAACTGCAGCAGACTTACCTGCTCGTTGTAATAGAATAAGGCCAGCAAAAAATTAATTATAGGGTTGATATAAATCATGATGCCCACAGTAGAAGAATTAATTCCCTTTAAAGCATACAGATTCAAAAATAATGGAATGATAGTAAAAAAGATAACGATGATTAACAAACAGCCATAAAACAAAGGTTCTGTTGGAATTGTTCCGCTGTATTTTGGATAAAAAGGAAGTAAGATTAAGGCAGTAAACAGCAGTTGAATCGTCAAGACCAGGAATTTGTCCAGTTCGCTATTTTTTCTTTGGCTGACCAAATACAAAGCATAGGTTGCCGCCACGACCAAACTAAAGAAAATATCCTCAAAATGATTCAACGACAATAAAAAACAGCCTAAAATGCTAATCATCACAGCAACCCACTGCCCCTTTGACAAGGTTTCCTTCAGTGTATAAAAGGCAATGACGGTTGTTAGAATGGGACAAATCAAATAAGCCAAAGAAGCCGCTTTTACGCTGACGTGATTCATCACAAAAATAAAAACAAACCAATTTGAAGCCAGAAACAAAGCTCCTCCAAGAGTCAAAACAACGGTACTTCGTTTTTGTTCTTTGGACATTTTGCTGAAATGATTCCAATTTTCTCGAATGACATTTTTGCGAAAAACAAGGTTAATCAAAACCATCACTACCACACTGAAAAACACGCGGTAAAACATGATGTCCAAAGAAGGATAATTGTGTAAGGGTTTTAGTGCCAAACTGAAAAATCCCCAAATAAAAAAGGCGAAAAAGGCAGCTAAATAATATTTTGTGAGTTTCATTTCTAGTGTTAAATCGGTGCAAATATAATGATTTCAAAACGCCTGGGATTTTACCTCCGCTTTTTAAGTTCATATTAAAATCCAAAATTCGTGTTAAATACCATGTTTTTAAACGAGAATGCTTTTGGAACAAATTAAAAATTCTACTTTTGTTGGAAATAGTATAAAAATGAAACGATTTCTGGGTATTTTGATTTGTGTATTCGCTTTTAACAGTTGTGACGATGGTAATTTAACCATGGAAACCATTACTTTTGAAGATGCCACCACGGAAAGTTGCACTACGAACAACATCATCTATAAACTTAAGGAAAAAGAAGCTTTGTTGCTCGAAATTCCTAAAAGTGTTTTTTTAAACGAACCCACTGTTCCGGGAACACCAACCCTTATTGATATTGACAATACCAACTATCGAGTAGTCTATCGTTTTTATAACGGAACTGTTACTTCTGAAAATATTTGCAATATAATTCCTCCGGCACAGCCTTATGTAACAGACCAATGGACGGCTTCTTCCGGAAAAATACAAGTAATTACGACTACAATAAAATCAACTGATGCTACTAACAACAGCAGCAGAATTAAGGGCTACAACCATAATATTGCTTTCAAAAACATCACATTTGACAAAATAAATGGAACCCAAGTATATGAAACATTCCCTTTTGGGGATTATACTACCCCACCAACAAACATTCTTCCAATTGGTTTTGAACAAGTGGCTAAAGAGTGTCCTACCTCGAAACAGCTCTATAATCGCACTAGTAGCGAAGCTTTAACGATAGACAACATAGACCCTACTTTGATTGTTAATACAGAAACGCCTTTAAATACGCCTAGAACTGGCGTGATTGGTTCCGTAAATAATAAACTTATGTATCGTTTGTATGCTAATGGAGTGCTTACTGACGACTATTTTTGCAAAACAACTGTTCCGGTGCTTCCGTCTGTAAGCGAAGAATGGAATGCCATAAATGGCGGCATTATTGAAGTAACCACCATAAAAAACGGAACTAGCGCTTACAAACATACTATCGTTCTCAAAAACGTGGTTTTAAAGAAAGGCAACAGCGATTTCAAACTTGGAGATCGTTATGCTTATGGCGATTTGATAACATCAAACTAAAATCCAGCAGCAATACGAAATATCATTTGCCGCAAATTCGCCAATTAAACGCTCCAAACTAGAAGATTTAATTTGCGAATCTGCGGTAATTTTTTTGTTTTTTAGACTTAAATTTTCAGCTTAAAAACTAAACCACTATGGACTGGAAGTCCATAGATTTGGTTTGACAGACTAAAAGTCTGCTAGGTTAGATGCAAATTAAAAAGTGAAATTTGCCACAGATTCACAGATTTTTTAAATCATTTCTAATCTGTGAATCTGTGGCAAAAAAAAATTTTAGAAGCTTAAGCTAGATGCACTGAAAGTGCATAGTTTTATACTCTATTTGAGACCAATAAATTATTTACTGTT
>Ga0214162_1000286_pt1 | contig 12420 bp, 11 predicted proteins | sample LakMenepilimnion_3_FD_153000 | JGI IMG/M metagenome (GOLD analysis project Ga0214162, IMG submission 153000) | Freshwater microbial communities from Lake Mendota, WI - Practice 20APR2010 epilimnion v5 | ecosystem: Environmental > Aquatic > Freshwater > Lake > Epilimnion/Euphotic zone | place...
ATTATTAATGCATTTTGTCGATGAAATATTTTTTTATTACTGTTTTTTATTTTGATTAATAAAATAAATAGTAGGCTAAATAATTGTTTTATTAAATAATAATAAATAGGTTTACACAATTAATAATAATAAATACATAACGCTAATTTATATGAAGAATTTCATTGCATTTACGGCAATTTTAACCCTACTAATAGGCTGTGGTAAAACAGGCGACAATGGAGAATTAGTTGGTGCTAAAGGAGCAAAATGGTATCCTACAAAGCCTTATGGAATGACTTTAGTTCCTGGAGGTTCTTACATTATGGGAAAATCGGACGAAGATATTGCCAATGTTGGAGATGCGTCCATAAAAACAGTTACTGTCCGGTCTTTTTATATGGATGAAACGGAAATTACCAATAGGGAATACCGTCAATTTGTAGAATGGGTAAAAGATTCTACCATAAGGGTTAGATTGGCTATTTTGGCTGATGAAACTGGAGTAAAACCAGGTGATGGCGCTGCAAAAGGGAAAGGGAAAAAAGCCGGAAGTATTGGCGATTTTGCTTTTAACGATGCAGATCCCGAAAAAATGACCGCTTATGACAAATACATGTACGACAACTATTATAGCATTGGTACAGATGACGATCCTTATGCAGGTAGAAGATTGAATAAAAAAGTAAAATTAATCAAGGATACTAAATTGTATCCTGATGAATATTACACTGAGGTAATGGATTCCATGTATTTGCCTTTAGAAGCCTCTTACAACGGATTAAGAACCATTGATGTGGATAAATTAAAATTCCGATATTCTTGGATGGATATTCAAGCTGCGGCCAAAGCAAAAGTTGGAAAAAGAAAAGATTTTATCAGAACGGAACAGGTAAAAATTTATCCTGATACCACTACTTGGATTAAAGATTTCTCTTATTCCTATAATGAGCCCATGCACAACGACTATTTTTGGCATAAAGCTTATGGTGATTATCCTGTGGTTGGGGTGAACTGGAAACAAGCAAAAGCTTTTTGTGCCTGGAGAACACTTAATAGAAACAGCTATATAAAATCCCAAAAGAAAGGACGTGATTTGATTAATTCTTTCAGATTGCCTTCAGAGGCAGAATGGGAATATTCAGCTAGAGGTGGACTACAATCTGCTACTTATCCTTGGGGAGGTCCATATACCAAAAACGACAGAGGTTGTTTTTTGGCTAATTTCAAACCAAATAGAGGAGATTATGCCGCAGATGAAGCTTTGTATACGGTCGAAGCAAAATCTTATGATCCAAATGGCTACAATCTTTATAATATGGCAGGTAATGTTGCCGAGTGGACTGATTCAGCGTATGATCCAAATGCGTATGAATATGTGTCTTCAATGAATCCAAGTAATATGGATACTTCAAATAAACGTAAAGTGGTTCGTGGAGGTTCCTGGAAGGATGTTGCTTACTTCCTTCAAGTGAGTACAAGAACATTTGAATATGCTGATTCGGCAAGAAGTTTCATCGGCTTTAGAACAGTTCAAGATTACATGGGAACGCAATCAACTCAAAAATTAAATAAAAAAAAATAAACAATCCAAATTATACTTATTAAACCTAAAACAAAAATTATGTCATTACTCAATAAAAAACAAATGAATTTTGCTTACGGAATGGGAGCAGCAGTAGTAATCATTGGAGCTTTATTCAAAATTACGCATCTTGAGTTTGGTTTCATTACCGGAAATTCAATGCTTACTATTGGTCTAGTGGTTGAAGCTTTAATTTTTGCTCTTTCTGCCTTCGAACCAGTAGAAGAAGAATTGGATTGGACTTTGGTTTATCCTGAACTTGGCAACGGTAAAGCTTTGCCAAAACAAATTAAGGCAGATATTGCTTCTACAGATGCAGAAGGAATGTTGTCAAAAAAATTGGATGCCATGCTTAAAGACGCCAAAATTGATGGAGAATTAATGGTTAGTCTTGGAACTAGCATCAAAAATTTTGAAGGTGCAGCAAAAAGTATCATGCCTACAGCAGATTCAATAGCTTCCACAAAAAAATACAGTGAAGAATTGACTTTGGCCGCAGCCCAAATGGAATCTTTGAATAGTTTGTACAAAGTACAAATACAAAGTTCTTCAAGAAATGCACAAATAAATGAAGAAGTGGTAGAAAATAATTTAAAATTAAAAGAGCAAATGCAATCTTTGACTTCCAACTTGTCATCATTGAACAATGTTTACGGAGGAATGCTTTCTGCAATGAGTAATAAAGGATAATTAGTTCAGACTTTTTAAAAAAACAATAAAACTAATTACTAGAAAATATGGTAGGAGGAAAATTAACCCCTAGACAGAAGATGATAAACCTAATGTACTTGGTTTTTATCGCAATGTTAGCATTAAATATGTCCAAAGAAGTATTATCGGCTTTTGGGATTTTGAATAATAAAATAATAGAATCGAATTCCATCACAGATGGCAGAAATGAATCTTCATTCCAACAGTTGTCCCAAAAAGCAGTAGATCAGCCTGGACAATTTGGCGAGAAAAGAGCAAAAGTTGAAAAAATCAGAGCTTTATCTAAAGAATTTAACGATTATATTGAAGGCATAAAAACAGAAGTTACTAAAAAATTTCAAAAAGATGCTGATGGAAATCTTCCTTACGAAGAAATGGATAAAGGAGATATAATTGACGGAATGTTTTTTACTGGAGATAAAGTTTCTGCAAAGGGTAAAGAATTTTTAGATAAAATTCAAAATTTTCCAGCTCAGATAAAAGCAATAGGTGGAAAAGATATTGCTGAAATTGAAATGATCAAAATAGAGAAGAGATTTGCAACAAATCAGGTTTATTCTGAAAAAGCAGGTGCTAAATTGGATTGGATAGATTATAACTATAAAGGATTTCCTTTGATTGCGACCGTAACCAAATTGTCTCAATTGCAAGCGGATATTAAAACCACGGAAAGTGATGTAATGACTGGGATGTTTCAATCGGATTTGGTTGCAGCAGCTTCACTTACAGCTTACCAACCTTTGGTTCTTCTTGATAAGTCAGTTTTCTTTCAAGGAGAAGCTGTTACGGGTAAAATTATATTAGGAAAATTTGATCCAACACTTAAAGCAAAATCAGTAATAGTAAATGGAGCAAGTTTACGTGCTGAGGCAGGTCAAGCTAAGTTTTCGTTTGGAGCTGGAAGTATTGGAGAGCACCCAATTAGTGGTTCATTCAATTTTGAAGAAAACGGTAAATTGGTACCCCTTCCTATTCAAAAAAGCACATATGTAGTTGTAGCTAGACCAAAGTCGGCTACCATATCTGCCGACAAAATGAATGTTGTGTATCGTGGGGTAGTAAACCCTATGACTATCACATTTGCAGGAATATCACCAGATAAAGTAAAAGCTTCAGCACCAGGATTAACGCCTTCAGGAACCGCAGGTGCATATAGTATGCGTCCAGGAGCAGGTACAGAAGTAGTTATTAATGTTACAGGAACTCTTCCAGACAATTCTATAGTTTCAGACAAAAGAACTTTTAGAATAAAAGGAATTCCAGGTCCAACAGGAACGATAAGAGGAGAAATGGGTGTGGTGAAAGGACCTAAATCAAGTCTGGAAATTTCAACAATTGGTGCAAAATTGGTTGACTTTGATTTCGAAGTTGGTTTAGATGTTGTTGGATTTAATTTTAAAGTTACAGGAATGCCTACAGTAGTTGTGGTAGGTAATAAATTAAATGCTCAGTGCAAATCAGTTCTTTCTAAAGTAGGAAGAGGAGATCAGGTTACCATTTCAGAAATTAAAACAAAATTAGTTGGAGCAGGAAGTTATTTATTACCCAGAACTGCACCGGTTATTTATGAAATTCAATAATTAAGCAGTATTTACACCAATTTACTTCTATAACTTACAATGATAATATAATGAATATGAGAAATTTTTTAATAGTTGTTATTTCCATTCTTGGAAGTGCCGTGTCTTATGCACAACCTAATTTGCTCAATGCAAAGATACCAGAAGAAATTGGACTGAAGTCAGCTGCTCAGTTAATCTCAGACAATGACAAACCATTAGAATATGGGTATGTCGATGATAGAGATGTTTTGATGGGAAAAACGGTTTGGGAAATTATTGATTTAGGTGAAAGAATTAATTTTCCTTTGTATTTTCCAATTGATACGGCTAATATTGGTTCAGACCGACGTTCATTATACGATGTTTTGACTAAAGCTATTCGAAATGGTGAAATTACAGAAGTTTATACTGATAGTTATTTTAATACCAAAAAATCGTATAAAGATATTCAAGCATCTTTGACTCGAATCGATACCACAGATGCTGGTCGAGAACAAATTAATGCAGGTCAAGCAATTTCTCCTGAGTATATTGTTAAGCAAGACCTTACCGCCCAAGATGTTACTCAATACAAAATTAAAGGCTACTGGTATTTCGACAACCGTCAAAGTGAATTGAAGTATAGATTACTTGGTATTTGTCCAGTTACTCCTGACGTATATACCATGAACAGTGAAGAAAAAGATTATATTGAATTGTTCTGGGTATTTTTTCCGTCTGCAAGAGAGGTCTTGCATGAAGCCAAATCTTTCAATAACAAAAATTCAGCAATGCCAATTTCTTTTGATCAGATACTCAATTCGAGGCGATTTAATTCCGTGATTTATCAAGAAGAAAATGTTTACGGTGATAGACAAATTATGAGTTATATGAAAGATAATGCTCAGAATCAATTGCTGGAAGCACAAAGGGTGAAAGAAAAAATTCGTGATTTCGAACAAGATATGTGGAATTATTAAAATAGTATATTAGAATTAGAAAAGAACTCTTGCCTCCACGTAAGAGTTCTTTTGTTTTCCGAATATTTTGATGGTATGTTCTTTTTTATATTTCAAACCCTCCACTCCAAACCCCTAACCTCTCACTTCTCTCCTCTCACTTCTAACTTCAAATGATTGATTATTTAATAATAGGTTCTGGATTAGCGGGAATTTCATTTTCAGAAATCGCCCTTCAAAACAATAAATCTATTTTGGTTTTGGATAATAACTCCCAAAACTCATCCAAAATTGCGGGAGGTTTGTATAATCCTGTCATTTTGAAACGGTTCAGCGAAGTAGGTCAGGCCAAAGAACATTTGCTTATCATGAAAGATTTTTTCTCCATTTTGGAAAAAAAAATAGATGGCACAGTACATTTTGAAATGCCTATTTTGAGAAAGTTTTTTTCCATCGAAGAACAAAACAATTGGTTTGCTGCTTCCGATAAAGTGAATTTAGCTCCTTTTCTTTCGACTAATTTAATTTCAAAAAAGTATTCGTCGATTGATTCTCCTTTTGGATATGGCGAGGTATTGCAAACGGGTTATGCAGACACGGCTTTGCTGTTGCGTAAATACAAGGAATTCCTTGTGAAAAATAAATTATTTTCGGAAGATTCGTTTGATTATTCGCTCTTACAAGAAGAAAACGAAGGTATTCGATACAAAGATATCCGGGCAAAACATATCATTTTTGCCGAAGGCTTTGGAATGCATGCCAATCCTTATTTTAAATATTTACCACTAGATGGAACAAAAGGAGAACTTTTTACGGTAAAAGCTCCCCAACTCAATTTAGACGTCATTATAAATACAAGTGTGTTTATTTTACCCCTTGGAAATGATCTTTTCAAAATTGGAGCCACCTATAATTGGGAGGACAAAACCGATTTGCCAACCGAAGAAGGAAAGGCAGAACTAATCGAAAAAATTAAAGAAATAATTAATTGTGATTTTGAAATTGTGGAACATTTAGCCGGCGTTCGACCAACAGTGAAGGACAGAAAACCTTTAGTTGGGACTTATGTAAATCACAACTCGATTCATATCCTGAATGGTTTGGGAACACGTGGCGTTATGCTCGGACCGGCAATGGCAAAAGCCTTATTCGAAAATATTGAATACCAAAAGCCATTGGATAAAGCCATCGATATTAAAAGATTTGCCAAAAAGAGTTAGATTATTTTTTAAACTTATTGTCAAAAGACACAAACATATTAATATAAATGTTCCTGGACCATCTTAAAACAAAAGGGAATAAAAGAATATTGGCAACAACGATAGCGATAAAAGCGTTTTTTATACTGGAATCAAGAATAAGATAAGAAACGACGAAGGTTGCAATACTAAGCGCTACATTTAGTCCGTAGCTGATATACATGGCGCCATAAAAGAAAGAAGGCTCAATTTCATATCTCAAACCACAGTGACTGCATTTTTCGTGCATTTTAATCAATTTCGAAAAATGTAACGGATTTTTATCCAAATACATACTCTCATTCTGACATCTAGGACAACTTCCTGTTAAAATGCTATTTAATTTGGATCCTTTTTTTAACATTTGCAAAAAAATTAATTTCTCCTTTTTTGGAGTTACAAATTTACAAATACAAAACTCAATAAATGCTTAATATACATAATTTATCCGTTTCTTTTGGAGGAACATATTTATTCGAAGAAGTTACCTTTCGATTGGGTGCTGGAGACCGTGTTGGTCTTGTGGGCAAAAACGGAGCAGGTAAATCGACGATGCTAAAAATCTTGGCTAAAGATTTTGCTCCAGATTCAGGCGTTATTTCCCAGGAAAAGGAAGTTCGCATGGGTTTCTTGCGTCAAGACATCGATTTTGAACAAGGAAGGACGGTGCTTGAAGAGGCATACGAAGCTTTTACGGACATTAAAATTGTAGAGAAAAAACTGGAGGAAATCAACCATCTTTTGGTTACCCGAACGGATTATGAAAGCGAGGCTTATAGCCAAATCATTGAAGATTTGTCTGATTATACCCACCGTTTTGAATTGTTGGGAGGCTATAATTATGTGGGCGATACCGAGAAAATCCTTTTGGGATTGGGTTTCAAAAGAGAAGTTTTCGACAATCAAACCGAAACCTTTTCCGGTGGTTGGAGAATGCGAATCGAATTAGCTAAATTATTATTGCAAGCGAATGATGTTTTATTGCTGGATGAGCCTACGAATCACTTGGATATCGAGAGTATCATTTGGTTGGAAAGTTTCTTGCGCAATTATCCTGGTGTTGTTGTGATTGTTTCACACGATAAAATGTTCTTGGATAATGTGACCAATAGAACCATTGAAATCTCTTTAGGTAAAGCTTATGATTTCAACAAGCCGTATTCCGAATATTTGGAATTGCGTCACGAAATTCGGGAAAAGCAATTGGCCACCCAAAAAAACCAAGCCAAAAAAATTGAAGAAACCGAAAAATTAATCGAGAAATTCCGTGCCAAAGCTTCGAAAGCATCTATGGCACAATCGCTTATTAAAAAATTGGATAAAGTGGAACGCATCGAAGTGGATGAAGACGACAATTCGGTAATGAATATTTCGTTTCCACTTTCGAAAGAACCTGGTAAAGTGGTTATTGAGGCCGAAGATGTGACCAAAAAATATGGCGATAAAACCATTTTGAAAGACATTTCACTTTTGGTGGAACGCGGCAGCAAGATTGCCTTTGTTGGACAAAACGGACAAGGAAAATCGACTTTTATGAAGGCCATTGTCAACGAGTTTGAATTTGAAGGTAATATCAAATTGGGTCATAATGTGCAATTGGGTTATTTTGCCCAAAACCAAGCAGAATATTTGGATGGAGAAATTACCTTATTGCGAACTATGGAAGATGCCGCAACAGATACCAATCGTTCGAAAGTACGAGATATGCTGGGTTCGTTCTTGTTTCGTGGCGACGATGTCGAAAAGAAAGTAAAAGTACTTTCCGGAGGCGAAAGAAATCGTTTGGCACTATGTAAATTGCTTTTGCAGCCCATCAATGTTTTGGTAATGGATGAGCCCACAAATCACTTGGACATCAAATCCAAGAATGTGTTGAAGGCTGCCTTGCAAAAATATGAAGGAACATTACTTTTGGTTTCTCACGATAGGGATTTCCTTCAAGGAATGTCCAATATTGTTTATGAATTCAAAGACCAAAAAATCAAGGAATACTTGGGTGACGTCAACTACTTTTTAGAACAACGCAACCTCGAAAACATGCGTGAAGTCGAGAAGAAAGACGCCTTGAAAGCTGCTGTTCCAAAAGAAAGCAACAAAGCTTCTTACGAAGACCAGAAAAAAGGAAAAGCACTACAAAATAAATTGAGCAAAGTCGAAAGTCAAATCAAACAATTGGAAAGAGACATACAGCAAGACGACAAAATGTTGGCTTCTAATTATGATAAACATATTGAAGATGCTTCGTTTTTTATGGCTTACAACAAGAAAAAAGGAGAATTAGACCAATTACTTTTGGATTGGGAAATCGTACAGGAAGAAATTGACAATGCCGGGTTATAAAATCAAACCAATTTTTTTTGAATGCGAAATGGCTTCACTGCTGTGTGAGAAATAGCAAACAGAAATGCCTAAGCTTTCCATGTTTTTTAGGGCAATTGAAACTTTTTCTTTTTCTTTCGCTCCAGATTTTCGGATATAAACGGCTTTTACGGCAATAGGGAAAATTTTGCAAATCGCTTCGTATAAAAAGGGATCCTGTTGTGAATCATCGCCCATTAAAACGTATTTTAAATTGGGATAAAATTCCAAGATGTGTTTTGTTTTTTCAAATTTGTGGTTGTGACCGCCTCTTCCGGTTCGAAAAAAATCAGCGAGACTCGATTTTATGTCTTTTAATAGCAGAACCGCTTTTGGTAAATGGTGTATTTCGGTAAATTTCACTAGGAAACGATACAGATTCCATTCGCTGCTGGAAACAAAAAAAAAGGCGTTTTGCTCCCCATTTTTTGTTCTTCCGGCATTGCTCAAAGCCTGATAATGCGGAACAACATCTTCAAATACTTTTCGGGAATTCACGTTTCGAAACAACAAATGGTATAATTTCTTCAAAGGATTTTTGGTGTAGGAAACTAAAAAAGTGTCATCAATATCCGAAATAATCCCCAAGTTTTCTTTTTTTGGGCGAATGAAACTCTCCTTGGCCACAATTGATTGGTTACCGTGATTGATGCTCACTTCATAGTCAATCCAGCCGTGTCCAGCATTTTGATCTACAGGAATACTAAATTTAAAATAGCCGTCAATCAGCGTTTTGGTATGAATTGTCGTGTTGTTATGATTCAGGTAAACATCGGCATTTGCGTGTGTTTTTGTTCTGAATAGACTGACAATGGAGGACGCATGTTTGAATTTTTTTTTCTGAAAGTCATAATCGCCTTTCTTGGTTGGTTTAAAAACGTGCCCCATCACGATTAATTCCTCGTCATTGGCATAGCCTCGGTACAATTTTAAAATAGGTTTCATTATTATGGCCTTTGAAGTGTCATTAAATTTAACTAAATTTAATGAATAAATGCGGTAAAGCTTTGAAAAATAATATTTTACTAGTAGTTAATCCCGTTTCTGGCGGTATCGATAAATCTGAATTTATTGATGCAACTACACTTTTTGCCAATAAAGAAAATCAAAATCTCATGCTATATACCACTACTGGAGAGGATGATATTTCAAAAATAAAGGCACTTTACAAACAGCACAATCCGGAACGAATTATCATTATGGGTGGTGATGGCACCATAAAAATGGTAGCTGAGGCTACGGATGGTCAAGATGTTGTTTTTGGCATTTTGCCAGCTGGTTCTTCCAATGGTTTGGCTGTCGATTTAGATTTGATGAAATCACTGGATGAAAATCTGGAAATTGCGTTCCATAATAATTATATAGAACTGGATACGATTATAATAAACGACCAAAAATGTCTTCACTTAAGTGATTTGGGATTGAATGCGGAACTGGTCAAAAACTATGAAAAAAGTAAAACTAGAGGTAAATGGGGTTATTTTTTGCAAGTTGTAAACACTCTAATGGATTCTGGAGAACCATTTAGGGCAACAATAACAATTGCTGGTCGAATTATGGAATGCGAGGCCAGAATGATAGTTATCGCCAATTCCAAAAAATATGGAACGGGAATTATCATTAATCCGGAAGGGGTAATGTATGACGGCAAGTTTGAATTGGTAATTTTGAAAAACCTGGATTTGGTGATTTTTGGTGAAATCATTATGGGTAAAATGCCTTTAAATCAAGAAGATATCGAAATCGTGTCGGCTGATAAAGCAACCATTAAAACGAATGTTCCGGTAAGTTTTCAAATTGACGGTGAATATTGCGGAATGGAAACAGAACTTAAAATTAGTGTTTCGCCTCATAAGATTAAAGTGGCAATTCCAGATTTAATAACATAATTACTTAAAAGGATTTCGCTCTTGCCAAACCACCGTTGGTTCCAAATAACAAAATACTTTTTCGAAGGCAAGGTCTGCAATTGAATTACTATGTTTTGCAAATCCAAACATTTCTTGTGGTTTTGCACCAATGGAACTCTTAATTTCCAAAGCTGTTCGGGCAAAAATGATTTCCTTGGACCCTTTATTGATGGAATAGGCAACCATGTCGTAGAGCATATTCAGGTACAACATTTTTTCGCGTTGAACGTTTTCGTCATAACCCAAAAAATAAGTGTCCATTACTTCGCCATTTTTGATTAGTGTATTGAATCCAATCAGTTTTTCATCAAGGAAATAGCCGTAAAAAAGAAAGCGGTCTTTTAGAATTTCTTTAAAAGTTCGAAAATGGTTTTTTGGTAGAAAAAAAGTATTGAAATGGGCGTTTTTTGCCACGTGATAATACAAATCATAAATAGTTGCTTCATGCTTGATGATGTCTTCCAAATTCATTTTTTTCTTTTCAATGTCCTCGGCCTTTTTTCGGGCGCGTTTGTATTGATCCCGGTATTTTTTTGTCAAAGCGGTAATGTAATCTTGTTCCGATTTCCAATGACTTGGAATATCAAATACCATGTTGGGTTGGGTGGAGTATTGAAAATAATTTTGGAATCCTGCTTGTTGAAACGCTGCTGTTTCTTCTGTTGGAAAGTCTTTGAAAGTGGCTATATGGACTTTCAATCCTTTCTTTTTGAAAATGACTTCCAATTTTTTCGAGGCAGCTTTTAAGGCTTGTAAACCTTGAATTTTGTCAATTTTATCAGAAAAAGCAAAGGCGTTCTGCCCAGTGAGCATATTGTTTCCAAGGATTAAAATATGGGAACAAAAGTTCTTGAAAACCAGGTTTCGAACGGCAGTTTTTATACACTTGTCCCTTTCTCCAAAAGATTCCATTTTATTTAAATCCAAAAATTGGGACAACGCAATTCCGGCTAATTCCCCATCATTAAACAATCCGATAAAGTGGCAGGACATATTTGTTGGGGCAGATTTCTCCAAAACGCTTAAATATTCCTTGCTCAGGAAAATAGTGTCTAGGGCTAATGCATTCCAGTTTTCTGGAAGATCTGCTGCCGAAGAATATATTTTTATGGATAGTTGTGGTTTCAAATAATAAAAAAAATCGCTTCGCAAATGTAGAGCGATTAAGGCATAATAAAATGTTAAAACAATTCTAAAGTATAAAGGCCTTCGCTTTTATAATTTTTAGCCCCGAACCTCCCTGCCGGCAGGTTTGAATGAAACTTTATTTAAATTCGATAGCCTAGATAATGGACCAATTAAGCCTGTAATTGAGGAAAATTAGCGAAGCCCGAAAATATTCCTTACAAGGTATATTTAAATTTTCTTTTTCATTTAAGGCGCTTATGCTTATTATTGATGTGGCCATAATCAAGTCTGGTTACCAATCTCGGGAATGCTCCATTTTTAGATTTGGATTTGTATCTTTCTATTTTAAGCGGGTAAACGCTATCGGGCCAGTTCAATACGGAAAGCTCAAATATTTTTTGCAAATAACTTGTATTTATTAAAATTCGTCGTATATTTGCACCCGAAACAACGCGGGATAGAGCAGTAGGCAGCTCGTCGGGCTCATAACCCGAAGGTCACAGGTTCGAGTCCTGTTCCCGCTACGAAGAATGACCCACCACTTAAAATGGTGGGTTTTTTGTTTTTCGTACCTTCTTAATCCCATGCTATAGTTTGGATTGTCAACATTAAGAGCGTCGGAATGTCAAAAAATTCGATTGGTTTTCGTTTAGTTTGTCTTGCTGGAATCTACCCTCTACTTGTTCCTCAACGATTTTCCATAGGTACTAAAGGGCCTCACAAACCTTTGTTTAGAAGAAATTGTAGAAATTTATAAACCCTAGTTTATTTTAAAACAAACGTCATGCTTGGTCATGAACGGCGGCTTAGACAGATAAAAAAGGAGCTTAGAATTGCTTTCTATCCCCTAAGCCGTAGCAATACAAAGATCCAAAAACAAAAAAACAACCCCGATGGAGTCGCTTTTTCGCTAAAGATTTATAAATAACAGCTACCTATTTGGCTTTATTAAAAGCACATTTTTATATTTATACTTGATGTTTACCAAATTTTTTTCGGCTTCAATGCGAG
>Ga0214162_1000287_pt1 | contig 12397 bp, 11 predicted proteins | sample LakMenepilimnion_3_FD_153000 | JGI IMG/M metagenome (GOLD analysis project Ga0214162, IMG submission 153000) | Freshwater microbial communities from Lake Mendota, WI - Practice 20APR2010 epilimnion v5 | ecosystem: Environmental > Aquatic > Freshwater > Lake > Epilimnion/Euphotic zone | place...
CTTTAAATTATTTAATTATTTCAATTGTTTATGCAATTACTCTTATCGTATTTTTCACATCTTCTGCAATTCGTCTTGCTTCATCAATGTCTTCATTCACTATCGTGACGTGTCCCATTTTTCGGAAAGGACGCGTTTGTTTTTTACCATAAATATGAGGCGTAACACCGTCCCAACCTAATATTTTTTCTATATTTTCATAAATTACATCGCCATAAAAACCTGCTGAACCAACCAAATTTACCATAATTCCAGCAACTTTGCTGTCGGTGTTTCCAAGAGGTAAATCAAGAATGGCCCGCAAATGGTTTTCGAATTGGGAAGTAAAACTGGCCTCAATGCTGTAATGACCCGAATTGTGTGGGCGAGGAGCGACTTCGTTGACCAAAATTTCATCGTCAAAGGTTTGGAACATTTCGACTGCCAGAAGTCCCACGTGATGGAACTTTTCGGAGACGTCGAGTGCAATTGCTCTGGCTTTCAATGCCACTTGGTCGTCAATTCGAGCCGGACAAATCACATATTCCACCTGGTTGGCTTCGGGATGGAATTCCATTTCGACCACAGGATACGTTTTGATTTCTCCTGATGGACTGCGACAAACAATAACGGCCAATTCATTTTTGAATTCCACCATTTCTTCGGCAATACATTCTACGTTGGGTAAGTTTTCTAAATCCTGAAGGGTTCGAATAATTTTAACGCCATTTCCGTCGTAACCAAATTCGGTACATTTCCACACAAAAGGCATTTCTAATTTAGAATCCACTATTTGAATGACTAAACTTTTTAAATTCTGGTAAGTTTGAGAAGGAGCTGTTGGTATGTTGTTTTCTAGGTAAAATTTTTTCTGGATTCCTTTGTTTTGAATCAATTTCAGGGTTTTTGGCGAAGGATAGACTTTAGTGCCTTCGTTTTCCAGTTTTTCCAAAGCTTCGAGGTTGACCAATTCAATTTCGAAAGTCAAAACATCGACTTGTTTCCCAAAATTATATACGGTGTCGAAATCCATCAAGTCGCCTTTGAAAAATTGGTTACAAGCAATTTTGCAGGGCGCTTCGTCACTCGAATCGAGAACATAAGTCTGTATGTCGAATTTTCGGGTGTCAAACAAGAGCATTTTGCCGAGCTGTCCGCCACCGAGAATTCCTAATTTGAAATTGGAAGAGAAATAATTCATTTGTTTTATTTATTGTTTATTAACGACCAACTGCAGTCGCTCCGATCGTGTCATTGTGTTGTTGAGAGCAAAGATACTTCATATTGCTTGAATAGGAAAATGCTATTTTATTTTCTTCTAAATTTCCTGTAACACTCAATATAGAACTATTGTCAATCTTTTTTTTAATGCTGTTTTTTTCAAATTTTTAAACATATTTTTATGCCAAAAGACAGTTTTTTTAAACGTATAGAAATACCTATCTTTGCGCATTATTATAAAATGAAAATAATGATACAAATTCACGATAAACAATTTGTCCCTTTTATTTCAGCACAAGAAATAGAATTTGCCATTGCAAAAATAGCTGCACTTGTAGAGGCTGATTTTGCTGACGAAACCCCAATATTCATAGGTGTTTTAAACGGTTCTTTTATGGTGGTTTCCGATTTCATGAAACATTATAAATCGCCTTCCGAAGTGAGTTTCATTAAAATGGCTTCTTATGAGGGTACTACTTCAACAAATGACGTCAAACAATTAATAGGGTTGGACCAAGATTTAACCGGGCGAACTGTTGTTATCATTGAGGATATTGTCGATACCGGAAATACCTTGATGGCTCTAAAAGAATTATTCAAGAAACAAAATGTAAAACATTTTAAAATAGCGACCTTGTTTTTTAAACCCGAAGCCTATAAGCAAGAAGTCAAAATTGATTATGTTGGAATTAGGATACCTAATAAATTCATAGTAGGTTTTGGCTTGGACTATGATGGTTTGGGCAGAAACTTACCTGAAATATATCAATTGAAAGATTAAAAAAAGTATAAATAAAGTATAGGTTATGACTTATTTGGTAATAGTAAACCTATTACTAACAACTCATAACCCATAACTCACAACCTATAACACATAACTTTACAAAATGATTAACATTGTTTTATTTGGGAAACCAGGAGCAGGAAAAGGGACTCAGGCAGAATTTTTGAAAGGAAAATACAATTTGACACACCTTTCTACTGGAGACATTTTTAGATTTAATATTCAAAACAACACCGATTTAGGGAAATTGGCCAAAAGCTATATGGACAAAGGCGATTTGGTTCCAGATGAAGTTACGATAAAAATGTTGGAAGATACCGTAAATAAAAACCCGGATACAAAAGGTTTTTTGTTTGACGGTTTTCCAAGAACTTTGGCTCAAGCAGAAGCTTTGGATGCTTTTTTGGCTACTAAAAATTGGGAAATTACAGCTACAATTGCATTGGAAGCAGATGACGAAATCCTAATTCAACGCTTGCTTGAAAGAGGGAAAACAAGTGGAAGGGTAGACGATCAGGACGAAGATAAGATCCGAAATCGTTATCAAGAATACAACGAAAAAACAGCTCCTTTGATGGAGTATTACAATAAACAAAACAAATTTTATCCAGTAAACGGAATTGGTTCCATAGCCGAAATTACGGAGCGATTGAGCACTGTAATTGAAAGTTTGTAACAAAAATAAGTTTTCTAATCAACCATGGAAATTTTAATAATATTTTTTTTAATCCTCTTAAATGGTGTTTTCTCCATGTCGGAAATCGCATTGATTTCGGCGCGGAAAAACAGATTAGAAACTGCTGCCAAAAAAGGCAACAAGAATGCCCAAATCGCTTTGGATTTGGCTAACGCTCCCAATAAGTTTTTATCTACGGTACAAATAGGTATTACACTCATAGGAATTTTGACCGGTATTTATTCCGGAGACAAAATCACTCATGATGTCGAAGCTTTTATCATGGGATTTCAAGTGTTAAAACCTTTTGCTCCTTCAATAGCAGTGGGTATTGTTGTAGTTATTTTGACATTTTTTTCTTTGGTTTTAGGAGAACTGTTGCCCAAGAGAATTGGTTTGAATCACCCGGAATCCATTGCAAAAGCAGTGGCATGGCCAATGAAAATAATTTCCATTATTACAGCACCATTTATTTGGTTGTTGACCCATTCGACAGAATTTTTATTGAAAGTTTTGCAAATAAAACCCACTGCTGACGGTAAAGTTACTGAAGAAGAAATAAAAGCAATCATCAAGGAAGGAACCGAAATCGGCGAGGTTCAGGAGATTGAACAAGATATTGTAGAAAGGGTTTTTCATATTGGCGACAGAAAAATAAACTCATTGATGACGCATAGAAAATCGGTGGTGATGTTGCCGTTGGATTCCAATAAAGAACAAGTAAAGGAATTTATGCTCAAAGAGTTACACTCTATTTATCCCGTTTATAAAGAAAATCACGATGATATCGTAGGAGTGGTTAATTTGAAAAGTATTTTTGCCAATATAGACGCAGCCGATTTCAATTTGCCCGAAATCATGACCGAAGCGCCTTTTATGATGGAGCAAACTACAGCCTACAAGGCATTGGAAGAATTCAAAAAAACAGGAATTCATTACGCATTTGTTTCTGATGAATATGGGGTTTTCCAAGGAATAATCACCTTGAATGACATTCTGGAAGCCTTGGTTGGTGATGCTTCCGATTTTTATAAGGAGGATTTTCAATTGGTCGAAAGAGAAGATGGAACTTGGCTGGTTGACGGACATTATTCACTACACGATTTCTTGACTTATTTTGAATTGGATGAATTGATAAATGACTATGAAGTGACTACCGTGAGTGGATTAATAATGACCGAACTTTCGCATATTCCAAAACAGGGAGAGAAGTTGATTTGGCAAAAATTTGAGTTGGAAGTCATTGATATGGATGGCGTGAAGATTGATAAAGTGATGGTGAAAGCCTTAAAAGGTTAAATTTAGTTTAAGTGTTTAAGTGTTTAAGGTTTGTTGGTATCCTTCAAAACTTTAAACTTTTAAACTTTTAAACTTTTAAAAAGAAAAAATGACAGAAGGAAATTTTGTAGATTACGTAAAAATATTTGTTTCTTCTGGAAAAGGAGGGAAAGGATCTACGCATTTACATAGAGAAAAGTTTATCGAAAAGGGTGGCCCAGACGGCGGTGATGGTGGTCGTGGAGGGCATGTGTATTTAGTTGGAAACAAAGGACTTTGGACTTTATTTCACTTGAAATTTGCGCGTCACATCAAAGCTGGAAACGGTGGTGATGGCAGTGGGGATCGAAGCACGGGTGCCGATGGTGAGGACAAATACATTGAAGTACCACTGGGAACGGTTGTAAAAGATAAAGAAACTGGGGAAACCTTGTTCGAAATCACCGAAGATGGCGAAAAGCAAGTGCTATCTCGTGGTGGAAAAGGAGGTTTGGGAAACTGGCATTTTAGAAGTTCGACGAATCAAACACCAAGATATTCGCAACCGGGTTTGCCTGGTGCGGAAATGGATGTTATTCTGGAACTTAAAGTTTTGGCCGATGTAGGCTTGGTAGGTTTTCCAAATGCCGGTAAATCGACTTTATTGTCTGTCTTGACTTCCGCCAAACCCAAAATTGCCGATTATCCGTTCACCACTTTGAAACCCAATCTTGGAATTGTTGCTTACAGGGATTTTCAATCCTTTGTAATTGCCGATATTCCCGGAATTATTGAAGGTGCAGCCGAGGGGAAAGGGCTAGGACATTATTTCTTGCGACATATCGAGAGAAACTCAACCTTGCTTTTTTTGGTTCCCGTTGACACGCAGGACATTAAAGCGGAATATGATATTCTGGTCAACGAATTGACCAAATACAATCCTGAAATGCTCGATAAAGAACGTTTGTTGGTCATCTCAAAATGCGACATGCTAGACGATGAACTCAAAGCGGAATTGAAAATTCAATTAGACAAAGAATTTAAAGGCATACCGTATCTATTTATTTCCTCGGTTGCGCAACAAGGCTTGGCCGAGTTGAAAGACAAACTCTGGAAGATGTTGAATGATTAATACAACAATATATTTTTCAAAAAGGTGCTTTAGCTATAAGGCACCTTTTTTTATGGGTAAAAATTATAGAATTCTTAAAATTTTATTAAATATTATGTAAATGTTGCGAATTTAGTGTAGTTCAATCGATTCAATGATGAAAAATGATTTATATTCGCAAAACAAAAAATTTATAAAATGAAAAAAATATTTTTATTCCTGACGATGTGTCTAATGGCTTTTCCGGTAAGAGCAGACGAAGGCATGTGGTTTTTGATGTTTATCGAAAGGTTAAACCATAGAGATATGGAAAAAAATGGATTGCAATTGACATCCGAAGAAATTTACAGCATCAACAATCACAGTTTGAAAGATGCCATTGTTCAATTCAACGGAGGCTGTACCGCCGAAATTGTTTCAAAAGAAGGATTGGTATTGACCAATCATCATTGTGGGTATAGCGCTATTGCAGAGCTTTCCACAGCAGAACAAAACTATTTGAAAGATGGTTTTTGGGCCAAAGATAAAAGTGCCGAAATGAAACCACAATCACTGTACGTTCGTTTTTTCGTTCGTATGGACGACGTTTCAAAAAGAATTCTCTCAAAAGTGAATGATAAAATGTCCGAAGTGGACAGAAACAAAGTCATTCAACAAGAAATGGCCTTGATTGAAAAAGAGAATAGTGAAGGGGGTAAATATGTCGTTTCGGTACGTCCTTTCTTTCAAGGAAATGAATATTATTATTTTGTTTACCAAGATTACAAAGACGTTCGATTAGTGGGAACACCACCGGAAAGTGTCGGTAAATTTGGAGGAGACACAGACAATTGGGAATGGCCACGCCATACAGGTGATTTCTCGATGTTTAGAGTATATGCTGACAAATACGGTAATCCCGCGGAATATTCAAAAGACAATGTGCCTTTACAACCCAAACACTATTTGCCAATAAGTTTAAAAGGAGTGCAAGAGAACGATTTTGCAATGATATTAGGTTATCCAGGAAGAACGAACCGTTGGATGCCTGCAAATGGAATTGAGCAAAATATAAATTTTGCCTATCCAGCTTGGGTTGAGGGTGCCAAAACTGGAATGGATAAAATGAAGATTTACATGGATAAGGATGCAACCGTTCGATTGCAATATGCCTCTAAGTATGCTTCTACGGCTAACTATTGGAAAAATCGTCAAGGAATGATTGATGCTTTGAACAAGGCCGGAACAGTAAAAACGAAAACGAAACAAGAATCCAAATTCAATCGTTGGGCCAATAAAAAGGTAAATAAGGCCAAATATGGAGAAGTTGTTGCCTCCATTAATAATTATTATTCAAAAACAAATCTAAAATCTCGCCATGATAATTACCTAACCCAATTGTTGCGAACTTCAGGTTATGGTGTAGCACCTGCGAATTTAGGGAATTCTTTAATCGCTTATTACAAAGAGAATGAAGCGAAAAAGGCGGAAATGCTTCCCAAAATAATGAATTTAATTGATGCTGTTTATGGCAAATTTTATGGTCCTTTAGAGAAAGAAGTGCTTACGGCCCAATTAAATTTGTATGCAGCCAAAGCATCAGAGTATGGACTTGCGCCGCTAGTTGCGAAAATGAAAGAAGTAAACAATGGTGACTTTACAAATGACGTAAATAAGGCTCTTGAAAAAAGTATCTTTACTTCCAAAGAGACTGTCTTGGCTTTTCTAAATAATCCAAAACCGGAAAATATCGCTACAGATCCTTTGTATTTGATTTCAAATGATTTACTCACAAAAGTAAGGGCTAAATCAGAAGAACAATCGCAGTTGGAAAATGGTTTTGAAAAAGATTTCCGAATCATGGTTGCGGGATTAAGAGAATCTAAAAAGAACAATATTTTGTATCCTGATGCGAATTCAACTTTGAGGTTGTCTTATGGAAAAGTAAGAGCTTTGCCGGAAGACAAACGAAACGACGCAAAGATCAATAACTTCACGACTATGGACGGAATGGTTAAAAAGTATAAAGCAGGAGATGAAGAATTTGATTTGCCATCTCGATTATTAGAACTAAACAAAGCACAAGATTTTGGTAAATACGCCGATAAATCGGGTTATATGCCCATAAATTTCTTGACAGACAATGATATTACCGGTGGAAATTCAGGTTCACCCGTACTTAACGGTAAAGGGGAATTGATAGGTGTAGCATTTGACGGTAACATCGAAGCAATGGCCGGAGATGTAATTTTTGACAAAAACTTGCAAAGAACCATTAACCTTGATATTCGTTATGTTCTTTGGATAATAGACAAATATGCAGGCGCCAAACATATTGTAGATGAAATGACAATTATGGAATAAGAAGGCTTTTTGTAAAATAGAAAATGTCTCATCTCTTTTTTAAAATGGGATGAGACGTTTTTTTTATGTTAAACCTTTTAAAATTGTACAATATTCCAATTATAAATTTCCTTATTTTTGAAGAATGAAAAAAGTTTTATTCCTATTTTTAGTTTTTCCAATAATGATATGGTCACAATCCAATTTCAACAAGGCAGAAAAATTATTTGAAGCCGGAAAACACGATCAAGCCCAACCAGTTTTTGAAAGTTTTCTAAAAGAAAATCCTTCCCATTTGAAAACAATAGAATACTTGGGGGACATTGCGGGTAATAATAAATCTTGGGACAAAGCCCTAGTCTATTATCGTAAACTAAAACAATTAAATCCATCAGAAGCCAACTATTATTATAAATATGGCGGTGTGCTTGGCATGAAAGCTAAAGAGTCCAATAAGTTCAAGGCTCTTGGCATGATTGGCGAAGTAAAGGAATCCTTCGAAAAAGCGATAGAACTTAGTCCAAAGCACATCGAAGCAAGATGGGCATTGGTCATGATATACATTCAATTGCCAGGAATTGTGGGTGGAAGCGAGTCAAAAGCCATAAAATATTCCAATGAATTATTGAAAATATCTCCTGTTGATGGCTATTTATCAAGAGGCCAAATAGAGGAATATTTCGGTAGATATTCTGCAGCGGAACTACAATATAAAAAAGCAAATGAAATTGGCAAATCAAAAGCCACGTTTCAAGTATTATATAATTTATATTTGAAGAAATTGAATGACCCTAAAAAGGCTCTGGAATTAAAACAACAATTCGATAAAAAATAATCAATGTCAAAATTCCAGTAATTGGAATTTGGACACGAGCGTCAGCGAACTGGCGAAGCAATTTAAAATTTGGAATTTAATATGAGAACTCATTTTATCGCCATCGGGGGCAGTGCAATGCACAACTTAGCTTTGGCATTGCATAACAAAGGGTACCAAGTTACCGGAAGCGACGATGCTATTTTTGAACCTTCGAAAACACGCTTGGCCAAAAAAGGAATTTTGCCGGCAGAAATGGGTTGGTTTCCTGAAAAAATCACTCCAGCTATCGAAGCGGTAATTCTTGGAATGCACGCTAAAGCCGATAATCCCGAATTGTTGAAAGCACAGGAATTGGGATTGAAAATATATTCGTATCCAGAATTTCTGTACGAACAATCCAAAAACAAAACCCGAGTGGTCATTGGTGGTTCCCACGGAAAAACCACGATTACTTCGATGATTTTGCACGTGATGCATTATCATAATATCGAAGTGGATTACATGGTGGGCGCACAATTAGAAGGTTTTGATACCATGGTTCATCTTACGGAAGAGAATGATTTTATTGTTCTCGAAGGAGATGAATATTTGTCTTCACCAATAGACAGACGGCCTAAATTTCATTTGTATCAGCCGAATATCGCCTTGATTTCAGGCATTGCTTGGGATCATATCAACGTTTTTCCAACGTATGATTTCTATGTGGAACAATTTGAAATTTTCATTTCCAAAATTACCAATGGCGGAATCTTGGTGTATAACGAAGAAGATTCAGAAGTAAAAAAAGTGGCCGAATCCGCCATGAATCCAATCCGGAAAATGCCTTACACCACACCAAAATATGAAGTGAAAGACGGAGTGACACTTCTCGAAACGCCAGAAGGTGCAATGCCAATCGAGGTTTTTGGAGCGCATAACTTGAATAACTTGGCTGGAGCCAAATGGATTTGCCAAAATATGGGAGTCGATGAAGCCGATTTTTATGAAGCCATTGCCAGTTTCAAAGGAGCGTCCAAAAGATTGGAAAAAATCGCCGAAAGCAAAACTAAAGTCGCTTACAAAGATTTTGCTCATTCGCCAAGCAAAGTGGCCGCAACCACAAAAGCCGTGAAAGAACAATATCCAGACCGAACTTTGGTGGCTTGTCTAGAATTGCACACCTATAGCAGTTTGAATGCTGAATTCCTGAAAGAATACGAAGGCGCATTGGAATATGCCGATGTCGCAGTTGTTTTTTATTCGCCGGATGCGGTAAAAATTAAACAGCTCGAAGAAGTGACTTATGACCAAATCGCAAAAGCCTTCAACAGGGAAGATTTGATTATTTATACCAATCCAAAAGATTTTAAAGACTATCTTTTCAATCTTAATTTCGAAAACTCCGCTTTGTTATTGATGAGTTCCGGGAATTATGGCGGATTGAATTTTGATGAGGTAAAAAGCTTGATTGAATAAATTATAAATGGAACAAACTAATTTCCCCATAACGAATTGGTCCGAAGACGACAAACCTCGCGAAAAGCTGATGCTTAAAGGCAAAAGTGCTTTGAGCGATGCCGAATTAATTGCCATTCTGATTGGTTCTGGAAGCAGAAACGAATCAGCGGTGGGATTGAGCAAAAGGATTTTAGCGAGTGTCGACAACAATTTGAATGCTTTGGGGAAATTGACCATCCAACAATTGATGAATTTCAAGGGAATAGGGGAGGCCAAAGCTATTTCGATTATGGCTGCAATGGAATTGGGAAGACGCAGAAGGGTCGAAGATGCAGTCGAATTGAAGAAAATTACCTCGAGTAAAATGATTTTCGAATTGATGCAGCCTATCATTGGCGAACTGCCACATGAAGAATTTTGGGTTTTGTATTTGAACAATTCGAATAAAGTGCTTTCGAAATCGCAACAAGGTAAAGGAGGAATCACCGGAACTTTGGTGGATGTGCGTTTGGTGTTTAAAACCGCTCTCGAGTTGGGCGCAACGGCATTAATTTTGTGTCACAACCATCCTTCGGGAACATTGGTTCCGAGTGATGCCGACAAACAAATTACCCGAAAACTTAAATCGGCGGGACAAAATATGGACATTAATGTGCTCGATCACATCATTATTGCCGAAAATGGTTTTTATAGTTTTAACGACGAAGGAATTTTTTAGATGAACACCACGAATAGAAATATAACAGACGTCTTTTTTGATTTGGATCACACGCTTTGGGATTTCGAAAAGAACTCCGCATTGGCATTTGAAACCGTTTTTAAAATGCAGGACATTGAGTTGAATATGGATGCATTTCTTGATTTTTATGTTCCCATAAATAGAGAATATTGGGAACGGTATCGAAAAGATGAAATTACCCAGAAACAACTTCGCTTTGGCAGATTAAAAGATACTTTTGACTTGTTGGAATTCACGATTGATGATGCATCAGTTGTATTTTTATCCGAACAGTATATCTATTATTTGCCAAAATACAATCATTTATTCGAAGGAACGATTGAAATATTGGAGTATTTAAAAGCCAAATATAATTTGCATATTATTACCAATGGTTTTGCCGAAATTCAAGAAAATAAATTGAACAATTCGTATATTACACACTATTTTAAAAGTATTACAAATTCTGAAATGGCGGGAGTGAAAAAACCAAATCCACTTATTTTTGAATATGCCTTGGATTTGGCCAAAGCCAAGAAAGAGAACAGTATCATGATAGGTGATTGTATTGAGGCCGATGTTCAAGGTGCTTTAGATGCTGGTTTAGACGCCATTTTCTTCAATGAAAATAATACAAAAGTCACAGAAAAAATAAAACAGGTGAACCATTTATTAGAATTAAAAAAATATTTATAAATTATGAAAACTAGAATCCTATTCCTGATGCTATTTATTGCGAGCTACAGCTTTTCGCAATCTGTAAATGATTATAAAGGCGTAATTATTCCAATGAAATATGATTTTCTTAAGTCTGAAAATCAGTATAGACTCCAGACTATCACTAAAGCGAATCTTCAAAAAGCAGGTTTTCAGGCTTTTTACGCCACAGAATCCATACCTGTAGAATTCAATGATAGATGTGATTTATTATATATTGACGTAAAAAAAGAAAATGCTTTCTTGGTAACCAAACTTTATATCACTTTTAAAGATTGTTATGGCACCATAATTTTTCAGTCATCTATTGGAAAAAGTAAGGAAAAAGAGTTTGATTTAGCCTATTCGGATGCACTAAACGAAGCTTTTTTATCCGTTTATGCTTTGCACTATAAATATAATGGAACAAAGGCTGGATCAAAAGCAGTGATTATACCTACTGCACCAGTTGAAGAAGTTCCATCGGTGGGAATTCCGAATGTAGTAGTTCCCGTTGCAGCTGACAATATTGAGGTAAAAAATCTTAAAACTTCTGAAAACAATAATGCTTCTTTGCTTTATGCCCAACCAACATCTTATGGGTATCAATTGGTTGACAGCGAACCGAAAGTGGTCTTGAAAGCATATAAGACTTCAAATCCTGCCAGCTATATGGCCACAAAAGGAAGCCTCCAAGGGGTTTTGGTTTCTAAAGATAATCAGTGGTTTTTCGAATATTATCAAAATGAAAAATTGATTTCAGAAAAAATAAACGTGAAGTTTTAGTTCAGATTTCAGATTAAGAAGGTTAAATTAAGTCTGAAATCTGATTTTTTTTAACCTACATTCTACAACTGATTACTGCGACTGAAAACTGAATACTAATACCCATATTTATCTTTCCAACGATTTTTTAAAAATTCTCTGGTTGAATTTTCCCTAGAATTGTTTCCTGGATTATAAAGAACCGTTTCTTTTATGGCATCTGGCAGAAATTCCTGTTCGGCAAAGTTATTTGCATAATCGTGCGAATATTTATACTCATCGCCATAACCCAATTCCTTCATCAATTTTGTTGGTGCATTGCGCAAATGGATAGGAACGGGCAAATCGCCTGTTTGTTTGACCAGTTGTTGGGCGGTTCCAATAGCCAAATAGGAAGCGTTACTTTTGGGTGATGTCGCCAAGTAAATCGCGCATTGGCTCAAAATTATTCTACTTTCTGGATAACCAATCGTGGTGACGGCTTGAAAAGTATTGTTGGCCATAATAAAAGCCGTTGGATTAGCATTGCCAATATCTTCACTGGATAAAATCAGCATTCTTCTGGCGATAAATTTTACGTCCTCGCCACCTTCAATCATTCTTGCCAGCCAATA